>Ga0265314_10001432_pt1 | contig 26674 bp, 28 predicted proteins | sample 4126metaG_FD_203106 | JGI IMG/M metagenome (GOLD analysis project Ga0265314, IMG submission 203106) | Rhizosphere microbial communities from Carex aquatilis grown in University of Washington, Seatle, WA, United States - 4-1-26 metaG | ecosystem: Host-associated > Plants > Roots > Rhizosphere >... | reverse complement strand
GTTACCTCAGGCACCGTCCCCTTTTTCTGGTTTTTCTCTCCGTTGACCCGGGTGGCGTCCGCTTCCGCAGCTTTGGGGCGGGATTTCTTCTTCTCGATCGAGAGGATGGCAGGATCCACCGGCATACCAACAGATTGGGTCAGCCCTTTGATGGCCTCCAGGTAGGTATCACGGGCCGCGATAATGCGTTCCGTAGCCTCGTTGAAGCGCTTGAACACCGGTTCCAACTCGACCTGCGCTATGACGGAGCTAAAGAATTCCTCGTCGCTCATGGTCGTCCAAGCGGGCTTTTTGGAAACGACTCCCTGGAAGATACTTCGAGGGATGGAGACGGTTACTTTGTTGGGCGTGTCGGTCATACGGAAGCCTTACTTAACTGGGGTTGAAGGCGTTGGAAGCGGTGCAGAAGTGCCAGGCTGCTGACGCAGCGCTTCTTCAATCATCTTCTTTACCTCTTCTTCGCGCGCATTGGGCGCGGGAGCGTGTCCGGTGTCCGGGCTGGGCTTGGGTGGCGGGGTCAAAGCGACCGGTGGCGCATTGGTGTACGGGGGATTGACGGATGGCGCGGGTTCCGGTGGGGCAAGTTTGAGGGTCTGATCGGGCACGATGCTTGACGGAACCTTGACGGGGGCAGTGGGGGCCGCATTAGTGGTCGACAGTGTGCCTTCGGGTTGTAGCAGCGGGTTGGGCACCGAGATCCAGCCTAAATACTGATCAAACGCCAGGGTCTCACCGGGGTTTAACGTCGCCCGAGCGGCCGCTTCGTCCTCCTTTTGCGTGAAGCCGGTGACGTGGACCTGGGTCACGTCCATCTGCTTGGCCGGACTAACTCCGTTGCGCTTGGTCTGGATGTAATCGTAGTAACTCTTGGAAGGAGGTACCAGCTGCGCGGGCATGTTATCCGCCGGAATGTAGTACTGGTTCTGGCGCTTGGCTGCATCCAGGTTCCAGTGCCCAGGCTCCCGAATTACCAGCATCTTGCCGGGAAACACCAGGTTTCCTTCTGCGGAAACATAGGGGCTGGCATCCACTTCCTCGATGATAGGGTTCTGGTAAATGGGTATCGGACGATCGTTGATTGGCGCCACTTTCGGTTCCGGTCGTCCTTGCGGTGGTATGACCTGGATGACCGTTTGAGCGGCCGTTGGCCTGGGGGCCATGGCGCGCTTGTGGGAGGCGCAGCCGGGTAGGAGGATCAGCGCGGCGACCCCGACGAGATAGCATTGGAGCGTTCGATTCATAGCGACTTGGTTATTCTAAGCCTTTGGTGGCCGTTGGGTTTAAATTGGCTGTGGCAGATGGAGTTGCCGACGCGTTAGCCTGCCGCGGGAAGAGCTGGTTGATGCCCTGCCGCGGCGTGCCGCTGTAAGTTTGCTGTTCCTTGATGGTGATGGTGTGCGGGGCAGGCGAGGCTTCGTCCTTGGTTAGGAACTTTTCGCTGCCCCCTACGGTGCCGAGGTTGAGATCCAGCGGGGCCGTGATCAAGATGAAGCCCAAGGTGCCCCGGGGCACGACGTCTCCCTCCGGATACAGCTTGGCCATTTCGTCGATCTTCCTCTCCATCAGCCCTTGCAGCACTTGGGTGGTGCCGTCAAGCAGGGCATTCTTGGCGCTAAGCGAATAGGTTTCGGTATTTGCGACCAGGTTGCTAGTCAGCCCCCCGCTCACTAGGGTGGGCTGGGTGATCGTGTCCTTCTCCGCGTCTATGAAAGTGCCAATGGACGTTTTGAGCATGGGCAACACCTGAGCCATCAGCGGTGACGGCAGCGGATAGCCATCAAAACCCGGCTCCAGCTCCGTGTTGAGCACCATCCCCGTTATCGGATACTCGCGTCCAAGGGGATCCAGAATCATGTTGGCGGTGACATGCACCTTGTGGTTATTGCCGGCAGCGGAGGTCCCGAAGATTCGCCAGCCAAAGGGCAGCTGCATCTTACCGTTCCACTCCACGTCCTTGGCGATTGACAATTCTACGGGTAAAGCCCCGACCGAGGTGTTGATTCGGTTGAGGAGCACGATCGGAATCTTGTATCCGCGCGGCAGGAAGTGATGACTCAAGAAGCCGCTTTTGTTCGTGATTGAGGCGACGGGGGCGTTGGTAACCGGCAGGAGATCCGTGACGTAATAGAACTTCTCTTGGTCAGAAGCTTCCCCTGTTCCTTGTCCGCCATTGCCTCGTTTGGGCGCCGGTCCGTCTCCTGCACGGATCACTCCGTCCCCGCTATGGTGCACGACTGCGGGCATATCTCCCGGGTGTACTACGGGCACCCAGCCGTTGGTGCCATCGCTTTTGCCGGTCTCTGGAGGTCCATTGTTCTCGCCAGAAGCGCTTTCCATGGTGGTCTGACCTTCAGGTTTGGCGGTTTTGGTCTCGTTGGTCCGCATGACCTGGCGATAAGTGCTGTCCAGGCTGTTGCCGGTTTCGTCGTTTTCCTCCAGATCAAGGGCATGAGGAAGGATGAGCGGTTGAACCGCCGGCGTGCCACCCCGGCGCACGCTGTCGCTGTTGGGCGTGGCGACGGTGACGCCTTTTTCGCGCTTGGGCGCCCATTTGACAACTCCCACCACATAGAGGCCTAAGCCCATACAGATCACCATGACCAGCAGGATAACTCCGAATCCCAGTCCGGTGCGTCCATCCGGGCGGGTCCTGGTAAAGCTGAGGATCTCTTTGAGTGTCATGGTCTTATTGGGCTTTGAGCTGAGCCGGGGTGGGTGGGAGGCGAAGCTCGAAACGCGCGCTGTCGATATCCAGGGCGTAACCTTGGAGGAACAGGTATTTGACGTCGGTCTGTCCCGGCAGGAGTATTTTGGTGCCTTGCTGGGTCAGGAGGTAGTCGAGCTTAGTATTGGCGATGAAGGGCTCCACCTGCGAAGCGGCTAGGTATACGGCCTGGCTGGTGGGGTTATGCACCTCAATGCGCAGGACGATCACATCCTGTTTGTAGTAGTGCCAGGCATCCAGCAGCGTGACCTCCACGCCGTTCCACATGTAGGTTGTGCCCTGGGGACTGACTCCCAGGTCGCGAGCGATCAACTGGGCATAGTTTGGCTCCCGCAACGCTTGGTTAAGCATCTTGATCAGGTTAACGGTATTAATCTCGCTCGGAGCCAGCGGGGGCACCTTGGGCAAGTTACGATTAGGATTGCCTTGCAGGGTGTAAGTCTTGCGGTAGTTGACCATGTTATGGCCGATGAACAGCCGGAACGTATAAGTTTGCCCGTCCATGACGACGTGCATGTTGATGTCGCCGCGGGCCACCTTGGGCGAGAGAAGCAGGTAATTCTCTTTGCTGTCGGGCGGGTTGCGGGTGATGTTGACCATGAGACTATTGACGCTGACTTCGTCTATAGGCTTGGGGAAGATCAACTTAGAAATCTGCTCGGGGAGCACGTAGACATTTTCTATTACCTTGGTGGACAGCCGCACGTTGTCGGCCAGTTGCGGCGTGCCGTTGCCGTAGGGATTCTCCGCGCCTTTGCCCGGAAACGAGTTGTCGGCAATCGCCTCGCCGGCGGCGCAAACCAGCGCCAGCACCATGATGAGTGATTTGTTCATGCAGTGATCCTGTATTTCTATAGTTTCCCGGATTTTCGCTCCGGCACCGGGATCGGCTTGTTCTGGCGAATGTTCAGCTCGCGCTCGAGTTCAGCCGGGCTAAGTTTGTGGAGCCGATCTTTCTCCGCGATGAAGGCCTGGTAATAGTCACCGGGCGTGGCCTCCAGGACGCCAGTGAGCACGCAACGATCGCCTTCCACTTCCCAGTGGGTGCGCAGGTAATACGGGGCCTCCTTGCGGGTATGCTTGTCATTGCGGACCAGGTTGGCCTTGGTCATAGCCTCGAACCAGGAACGCTTGCCTCCCGCCTGCCCGCCGGTCTCGAATGTCTCGATGATTTCCAGGTGCACCGTCACATTCGTTTGCCCTTGAGCCTCTTGGATCTTCCATGCGAAATCGGTCAAGATGCTCATGCGCACGTTGTTCTTGAGCAAGGAAAGATAGTTGTCGGATCCCTCCTGGTAATACAGGAGAGGCAGTACGTCGTTCACTAAACCTTTGCGTGCGACCACGTCCAGTCCCGCTTCCACCTTGCTTGCCTCAAACACCAGACCGTTGGGGAGTTGGGCATAGATGAGCGGGGTCTGTTTGGACTCGATGGTGATTAGAGCAGCCACACACAAGATGGCGACAAGCAGGCCCATCTGGAGCACGCCGAAGCGCTGTATCTTCCGTCGATCCTGGTCGGTCGGACGCCAGGCCTGTCTTTGGCAAGGCGGTTCCTCCTTCCAGAAGTTTGGATAAGGCGTGATTTCCATGGTTAGATACCTGTCTTTTCCCGGCTTTGCAGTTCGGCGTCGAAGGTGTCGGCGGCAGCGCCGTAGTATTCCTCGAATTTCTGAACGTAATACCCCCAGCGATTACGGTTGGAGGTGGGCTCCAGGAAGACCGTGATCAATGCGCGATACGGCTCCATGCCCGCCTGTCCGGAAAGGGTGTTTTTCATGCGAAAGCCCTGCGCGTAAGTTTCCACCAGGCGCGATCCCGGGTCGTAACGCCAGCGCGTAAACTTGGAGATGTAGACCGTGTAAATGGGGATATCTGCCGGTCCGGCGCCTTTGACCTCGACCATCTGCCTCTGTTTGATGGCCAAGAATGCCGCCGGATCGATGGACCCCTCCAGCAACGGCAGGCTGGGCATGCCCTCGGAGGAGGATTGGTTGGCGGCGGCAATCACGAACTGGAGAAAGCCTTCGACCTGATTTCGATCGAAGGTGCTGAACTTGTTTGCCTCAAGGAGAAGCTCGACCGAAGGTCGAGGCAGGGCCACCTGCACGCTGTCGCGCCTCATCATGATCAACAGCACCATCGTCAATCCCAGCAGGATGCACAGCAGGAAGAAGGTCTTGAACTTCTCCCAGCGCACCATCCACCGGGTCCAGGCCAGCGGGTACCAATAGTAATTGCCGTCTCCAACCAGGACCGGAGGCAGCACTTCCTCGCCATCCAGGGGCGGTGCCCCGGTGGCTTGGAGTTGTCGCAACAGCTTCTTGACGGCGGACTCTTTGCGCGCCGGTCTTATGGCCGTAGGATCGGCTATCTCCAGAGTTACTTCTTGTTCTTTGTTTGCCATGCGCTCGGGCCACTAGGGGCTCCAAAAACATTATAGGTTGATGTTTCTCTTGCTCAACCTGGTCAGTGCAGAAACTTTTATGACGCCGTTTTGCTCAGATCGGGGAAATGAAAGTATAATAGAATGACGGCATGGAATCGTTGGCGATCAACCTTGACGGCTCGACGCTGGTAGCGCCGAAGGCCGGATTTGTGCTCATGGTGCGGTTCAAGTTACAAGACCGCAATGAGTTCGATACGATTTTCTGTGATTACATCTCTATCTCTGGCCGCACCTTGCGTCTTATAGGATGCCGTTGTAAGACCTTTGTGGTTGGCGGGTTACCCTGCGATTACGCCCTGCGGGTCGGCAGCATGGAGATCGGTGCGGATCACGTCATGGACGTTCTGCAACTGGCTACACCCCCGTGGTACTACCGCCTCGAAGAAGACGCTCGAATGTTAATGAGCGCCGACCGCCTGGTCCTCGAGGTGGGTATGCTCGATGTGTTTGCTCAACTAACCGGCTCCGGATCATGAATCCACAGCGAATCCCCCTATCCAAGTCAGCCGAGCGCCTCATCACGCCGGTAGAATCCGAATTTATCGAGAACCTCAAATCGTTGCTTGGGGTTGGGATGTTTGGCGAGATGAAGCAGCGCCTGATTCCGCTGGCCCTGGAGATTTTGCGGATCAGTTTGCTGGGCCACACGCATCCATTCGAGACCATGCGAGGCCTCAGTGACCATCAGTGGGAGGACTTGATCGAGAACCCCTATGCTCCCAGCCTCGTAAACCAGATGCTGGAGCAACTTGAACGGGACCCCGTGCTCGATAGCTTGATGCAGAGTTTGAATTCCCCCGAAGTGATGGATCGACTGCGGGTGGAGTGGATCTACGAATGGACGGTCGGCCGGTTTGAGCGGACAGTTCCTTACCTTTACCGGGAGGATCAACTCGTCGAATCTTGGAAGCAGTTCTGCAACGGCTTGAGGGACGTTTCCGTGCAACCGATCGAGGTTTGCGAGGAATCGGTCCAAGCGGCGCTTCACAGCAAAGGCTTCGGTCTGTCGGAATCCGCTCGCAAGCTGTTCAAGCTTTCTTACATGGCCGCTTGTCGCAAGTTATTTGTTTTCTTCACCGGTTCGCGCGAAACGTGGGTAGGCCTTTACACCAGTGAATCTTTCAAGTTGAGTGACGCTGCCGTGGATCTGGTCTCCGGCCGTGGTCAACGCTCCGATCGGCTGATGCTGAAGTTCGGCATGGTCGACCACGTGTATTACTTGAAGCCAAGCTTGGAGCAACTCAACCGTTTCCGCGACTGCGTGAGCAGGCACGATCTGGTGTTCGATCTTCAAAAGAAGCTGTGCCCATTTGTGACCCTGGCCGGCACGGGCTTGAACTTCAACTTGATGGCCGAGGTGTTTTACCGGGTCTATCAGCCTCAACGGATCCGGGAGCTGCAAGCCCCCGCCAAGGCGGATCTGGACGAGACTTTCCTGGCCTCATGCGGTCTATCGAAGTCGCTGGCTTTGCAGTTGGGTTTCATGTCTCTTACCCCCGAGGTGATTGATTTCTTTGAGTCCAAGCTCGCGACCTTGCCCCGGCTGAGTCCCTTTTTGCATAATCCTCGCACTGAGGCGGGTTTGCGTCGGCAGCGGTTGTATCGGGGATTTGTAGACCAGCTGCTTACGGCTGTGACTCAGGAGACTCTGTTGGGGTTGTGCCGCCAATGGAACCCCCAGATACGCACCCCCGAAGGCAAAACTATGCCCATGGTCAATTACGTCGAGGCCAATGCTCACATAGGCAAGGACGTCGACAAGGATGGTAGCGTCGAGCACATTCGCCGGCGCGTTATCCTCGACGAGCTGCTCCAGATCCTCCTGCGCAACACGCAAGGCTGGCAACGGGCTATGGAACAGGACTCGTTTGTCGTCGACCGCGGTCGCAACTATTTCATGACAGTGCTCGACAAAGCGATCGAGGAACAAGGCTCGGAGGAGATGCAGCGCACCCGCTATCGCGACGCTTACCGGGTGGTTTGCGTCGTGGTGGAATAGCGATTATTGCGGGATTTGGAGATTCAGGGTCTTGGTGTACTTGAAGTCGGACCCGTCTCCATTCGGAAAGGCGCGCCAAGTTACGGAGCCGCTTAGGGTATAAGTCCCGTTCACCGGGGTGGCCGCCTTCTGTATGGCGACATAGGGCGTGCTGCTTGAGATGTAGGGAGCCCACTCGCCGGAGACAGGGATGTTCGTGCTGGTGCCTGGTTCGACGAACTGGTAGGCGACCATGGTGTCAGAGAGAAGCTGGATGACACCGGTTTGGATGTTTGCCGTATAGACATTGAGCCGGCTGACCAGCAGGAACTGGAGCACCCCGAGAACGACGACCGAAAGGATGATGACGCCGGCCAGCATTTCCACCAAGGTGGCGCCGGATTGGGATGTGGCTGAAGTGTGCGCTTTCATCTGAACAACTGTTTCTTGGGGTTCCAGGTAAAAGTCTGCAGATCATGCTGCAAGAGCCCGGTGTTGTTGGCGGAGGCATCGGCGACTTGATTGCGCAGGTCGGTGTCGTCATTGGCCAGGAACAAACCCCGGAACGCGGTATAGTCGGCGGTGTAATAGAAGGGCGGCGGTATCTTCCAGTTCACCGTAGTAACGGTCAGTCCGGGTGCCGGGGTAGAGGTGACTTCCTGCATTTGATAATCCGAGGCAGCGGTACTATTCGTGAACGCGTAGGTGAAGGTTAACGGGTTGGCGGTGTAGGTGCCGGTCACATCGGCGAAGGTGCACGTCAGCACGTTGCCGCTGACCATGTGGGTGTAAGTGGCATAAGTCGTCCCGTTGGCGTCGATGAGGTTGAGCGTGGGCCCCGGCGAGCCTGAAGCGAGCGAATAGCTCCAGGCCTGGCCCAGGCGATCCTTGAGAACGTTCACCATCCGATCGAACTCGCCTCGGCGACTGTTTGCCGCCGCTCCACTCAGCTGCACCGCCTGCTGGGAGAGGACCCGGGCGGAGCGGTACCCTACTATGAGGATCACGGCCATCAACGCCACCACGATCACGATCTCCACGAGGGTATAGCCTTTGCGGTTCATTGACTTTTGTTTTGATGTTTGAGGAGGATCTGCTCCTGTCCGGCCAATCGTAATGCGCCAGGACTGACGAAGGTGCCGCGGATCAGGTTATCGTCGGCCTCCAGAATCCGGACGTTCTGGCTGCTCTCCACTTTCATCGGCGTGGAGGATAGGTTGGTGACGCTGAACTGGTCGCCGCTGATGGTGGTCTGGAAACGAAAAGGAACCAACGACAGGTGGAGCAGCAGCTCCGTTTCGACTTTCTCGGTGTCGGGAGGCCGCAGCTGGATCACGAAGTTCTCCTTGGCCTGGCGCAAATCCACGTAGAAACAAAGGTCCAGCTGATTTCCAGTTGGCATAACAAGATCGTTGGTCATGCCGACGTAGCAGGGGTGCTTGACCTGGACCGGGCGGGTGACCCCGTGCAGTTGAAGATGCACAACCTGGCTATCTTCCCGTTCGTAGCGCATGGGCAGGTAAACATTGCGCGACATGGTTTGCGCCAAACCCAGCGCTGCCGGAATCAGGGCTAGCAGAATGCGAGCTCGTCGGTTCATGGGTGTGGGTTACGGATGGCGAACAACGTTGAAGTTACTCTGAGCGGCCGGGGTCTCGAACGGCAGCAAAGCCAGTTCGCCGATCCATACCGTAGTCAGGGGAGGAATTTCGACTCGAGTCAGGTGCCAGCCGGCTGAAGTGAGTTGGCGCGCCAGGGAGAGGCCCCCGACCCGGGATTTGGCGGGGTTCGTCGGCGCCGGCTGAGGACTGTTCCAACCGAACATCTGCTGGTATGGGAGAGGGTTGGCAACCGTGTCGTAAATGCCCCAGACGCCGGTGGTCACCTGCCCCGTGTTCAGCTCTACGTCCGCCGCGGCATCGAACAAACAGTCGGCTTTGTTGCTGACCGGGCAGTGCCACGTGTATTTTCCATGACTCAGCCGCAACGTGGCCAACACGCTCTCTTGCTGCCCCTGGATCCTGCCCCACAACCGCAATACCTCCTCTTCGGCCTGCCGGTTGGTGGTGAGCAAGGCAACTCGGAGAACGAAGGTCTCGTCCGTTGGTAGCAAGACCGTGCCACCCCCATGGCTCACCAACGGGAACAGCGCCCGTTGGTACAGGAGGTTGGGCAGCTCCAGCGAGTTGGTCGTCCATGCTTTGCCAGTCCACTTGGGGCTCAGATGGTCGATGTTCTCAGCGTGGAGCAAATTCAGTGCAGCGATACACGGTAACAGGCTGCTTAGGAGCGTTCGTGTCCAAGTAGTCATAGTAGCGGAGCAATGCCAGTTGCTCTTCGGTAACAGAGGAAGTGTGCAGGAGGCGCCAGTAGGCCCCGGGTTCGATTTTGAGGTCCAACCGCACGTGGATGTAACTCTCGAGTTCTTGACTGCTGAGGCAGGCGGGCGCCTGGGTTGGGTCAAGGGGGGTCAGTATATTGAACCCAGCTGGCAGATCGGCAATGAGCACGAAATCCTCCGGATGGGATAGCTGCTTCGGGTTAAGGTAAGACTTGAGTTGGTTGGATGGGCTATGCGTGGTGTAACTGCGTGCGGGGGCAGCGTGAACCGAAAGGTTCGGCTTATCGGCCAGGGGATCGGTGGTCACTGCCCTGGAAGGAATGCGAATGGCCAGATCGAGCGATTCCAGCTTGTTCTGAACCACCGAAATGCCCTGCACCACGGCGCGTTTGAGCAGGGACCCGTAAAACGCCATCTCGTGGATCACTCTGGTCTTCTCCAGGCAGATCGCTGCCGTGACCTGCTGGCGTTCGGCCTGCACGTCCTCGACGCTGATGGGCGCCGCGTAAGCAGTGAGGAGGTTAACGCCGATGAGTGTCCACGCGCGAAATGCGAACATCGTAGAGCCTTTCTGCACAGCTGACCGGATAAAATTGTGAGGCATGGAATACCCCGTAGGCAGGCATGTTCATGGAAATGGTATCAGGGTTGGGATGGATTTTTTGGGAGTAGGTTACCTGCCCGTGCACGACGAAGTTCGTGGCCTGCCACACCGACAGCTGCTTGATTCCGTCTTCGACCACCAGCCTACCGTAGAAGTCCGGGGCCGGCCCCTGAGCTATTACCAAGTTAGGAATTGCCCATCCCAAAGTCAGGTAATGAAACACCACCTGCCGTTTAAAGAAGGCCGCCTGAATCGCCGGGTCCTTCGGATCCAGGGTGTTCTCGGTCAGTTTCGTTTCGAGGGTATCGAAATTGTAACTGTCCTTGGTTACGGAAACCGTTTTTCTTCGCCAAGCCCCTGTAAGCGAGTTAGGCACCCCAGCTGAGGTGTAGCGGAAGGTCGGAAAGGGTGGGGTAACCAAGTTTGGTTCTTGGGAGTGATCGGCCAACCAATGGTCCTGGAGGTAGTTATACCAAGGTGTCTGCGTCTCAATGGGGTGCATGTCGTGGACCGGGTCGAAGTCGGTAAGCGTGGTCGTGGTGTCAGGCGTACTGCCAGAATCGGTTTTGTCTATCTTTTGACCTATCTTGTAATCCTCAAGGTAGCTCTCGTCGTATGCCCCGTTGTCCGGCCCTGGTAGTATCTCCATCCAAGCGATGGCAAAGTATTCAGACTTGAGCGGATCACCGGTGGGATCTATTTGCGCAAGTAACTGGGCTTGGGGCACGTTAGCCGGGGTCCAAGTAGTCAAGGTGGCGTTGTCATGGTACTGATCGGTGATGACCGGGGTCAGCTTGCGGTGGAGCTGCTCTAGGTAGGGTATTGAAAAGTGCGGTTTAACCTCCTCCGTCCCTGTGGAGGTTGTGGTTTCGGAGAGCACGCGCCCAGGTGGAACGTCGGGTTTTGCAATTTCGGGCATGCTGGCATCTCTCATGGAGTCGGCGCCCAAAAACCAGTAGTGGTAATCTACGCTGCAATCGGCAGTGGTGTCCCCCGCGAAGGCGTAATCGCGAAATTCGTTGGTATACACCGTAAGGGAGATATTCGTCGCCACATCCTGGAGAACGCTGACGACTGGCTTACAAGACTCGTTGAGTTTGAAGACCTTGATTTGGAAATACCCTGATCCGGCACCCAGATTCGGTGTGTAGTAAGGGGTGCCTGGATTGGCTAGAAGGCTAGTTTGCACAGAGTCTGCCCAGTCACCCAATTCTCTCTCCAGCTGTTTATACTCATACGTGTAAATGAATGCCTGTGCCGTCGTATCCACTGCGATGGCTGGTCGATCTACTGTTTTAGGAGATTGCTGGTCGGCAAAGGGTGAGACCACGATGCGATTGTTTAGCGTCCCCGTATCGACTACGAAAACGCTGGCATCCATGACCGGCAAGAATCCTATATTGCCTTCCAAGCGTAACCGCGCTCCGTTGGTATTCACCGGATCGGCAAAGAACACGTTCAGGTTGGGCGGGAAAGTGACGTTATGGGCCACGGGGATGAACCCGGAGTTGGTGACCACGATCACGCTCACCGGCATGCCATTCGCATCCTTGGGCACTCCCAGATTGATTGACCACTCAGGCATTGACCCCGCGCTCCCGTGAAGAATGGATCCCAGATCGAGTATCGCTACCTCGCTATTATTACTGGGAAGATACAGGGGATTGCCGCAGGTCACGGTTGTGAACGTGTAGGGGGCCAACAGGGGCCCGTTGTTCATGTAAGTGGCGACGCTCTCGTAAGTTGAAACCGGGTCGCAGGTGTCGGGATTGACGGCATTGATGGGGTTGCGGTTTTGGCTGCCGAGGGTTTCGAACAACTGATTGAGATCCCCGTAGGAACCAGAAAAGTCGTAATTATTGTAATCGCCGCGCATGGAGGCGAATCCGGAGGAGGCGGCGTTGGCGGTTTTGGCGGCGCCAATTTGGACGGCGGCGTTAGCGGGTCCAACGCTCGAGCGCCGATACAGTCGAGCTGAGGGATCGTTGGCGTATGACACAGCTGTTAACACTTTAGTCGCTGACGCGCCTTGCGAGGTGGCGTAGCTGGCAGTTCGGCGTAATGCACCCACATACACCCACGGGTTTCCTTGTCGTTGGCCGTTGGAGTCTGCGAGCAATCCGTCGCTCCCCAGCGTGATGCTCTCCGTTTGTTCGCCTGGGTTGAAGACCGCGAAATCCGTGATCGCAAGTGCTCTTACCTGGAAAGTGTAATGGCTGTCGTAGTTCGGCAGTCCGGACTTCGTGGAATCCGAACTGACGCCCACGTTGAATTGGCGGACCTGCATGCGCACGTCCGGGAACATTGGATCATTACGATGGAACAGTAACGGTGTGGGGTACAGATTGTAAGGATCCAGGTTGACTCCCGAATCAGGACTTATTTTGGTGACCTTGAATGCGCCCGAAACGGTGTCTCCGGTGGGCACGCGCAGGATGTCATCCGTCTGGTAAATGCCGACTGATTCCAGGTTACGATCGACCCTAGTCAAAATGCGGGAGGCCTGGGAATCCATGGCCAACCGTGCTTCGACGTTGGCCTGCTTGGCATTTGCCTCGTCCAGTTTGTGCTGGGAACTGAGAAGCGCTTTGGATGCCGCCACTGCAACAATCACGGACAAGGCCAGAGCGCCCAGCAGGACGTAGCCCTTGGAGCCAGCGCGTGATCTGTGCGAAACATGCATCCAGACTATTATGAGTCAGTTGTGCGGTTTTTCAACGAACTCACCCCCTGCCCTGGCATTAACGAATGCTGTTGGTGGACACACCTGCTTGGACGAAGTGCGCGGTCTCCGGAACGTTGTGTCCGCTGCGCTCGATGAGGTAACGCAAGAGATGGCTGTTGGGTACCGGGGTAAAACCCACCATGGCGATCAAGATGAACACGAACAGGATGCCCACGTCAGCGCCGCGCGGAAACATGGTTTGGGCATGGCTTTGGAGTATCCGGAAGAGGCTGATCAGCAGATAGGCGCCGGCGCAGCTGGCCGCAAATTGCAATTGAAAGTCCAGGGTGTAATCCACGGCCGGGAATCTTTGGATGGCGTACTCAAGCCAGTTAAGATTGAGAAACGCACAAGCCAAGCCGAAAAAGCCGGCTAGGATGATGTTACCTGCCAGGGCAACCAGTTGTTTCAATAGTTCTGACATTTCCTTACATTGTAGGGCGAAGGAGTGGCTCGCGCGCCGGGATTTTCCAGAATTTGCCTCCCTTTCCCGTCAACTCGTTACAGCCCCACTGTCCTGGGGTTGTGCCGCAGTGAAGGCGCACGCCGCGCTCAACGCGCACTGGTCGCACTGGGGGGCTTTGGCTCGTCAGCTGTGCCTGCCGTGCTGAGTAAGGATCGTGAAGGTGGTGTAGCGCCGTCCTCGAGGAACCCATGGCAATAGCTGTCTCTCCTTTAAGTTGGGGCTATTGGTCGTTGGAAACCATCCCAGCCGATCGAGGACGCGAAGAGCGTGGGTATCCAGCGGAATGCCCTCATCGATACCCTTCACGGTAAAAAGGATGATAGCGGCTGTTTTCCTTCCGATTCCTTTGACCCTTGTCAGCCCGGCCACGGTTGAGTCGATGGCCCCTCCTTGGATGTTAAGGTAGTTGGCCCAGTTGAGGATATAATCGGCCTTATTGCCGCTATGCGAGATGCCGGGCAGCATCGGAATCAGCTCGTCCCGTGTCTTGCCCAAGATGGTTTTCCAATCAGGGATTTCTTTGAAAAACCCTGGGCCAGCCTTGTTAACCGCTGCATCGGTGCAATGGGCGGCCAGAATCAAGCCGCACCCAATTCGCCAGGGATCACCAGTCTCAAGAACATCGAGAGGATGCCGCAGCGAGACATAAGCGCCATATCGCTCCAACAAATCAAGCGGTGGCTGGATAGGATCGGTATTCATCTTACCTCGCCGGCAAGAGTTACGATATGGGTCAAAGTTACAAACATGGATTGTTTTATAACTTGTCTGGCTGAGTTAGGCTTGTTGGTTGGTTGCAGTCTTTGCGGAGCGAGTTTATAATGGATCAGTCGCCATGAGCACACAAAGCGCCAAACCAAACATTTACAACCGGTTAGATCAGCGGGTAGCCAGGCATGGGAAGCCACTTTTCAGGCTAATTCGTGAGCTTACCGATAGCATCCAAGGCATGCCCGCCTCCACGCAGGAGTTAGAAGCGGCAGTCGTTAACTCTCTCGGTCGATGGTCGTCGGATGCTACTCAACGCTTTCAACCGCAAACTGTTCTGGCTGTAGAACACCTGGGTCTATTGGATGAGTTAGCCCAAAGCGATGGCGAGGACATGGCTAACCAACTTGAGGCGCAATTGGTCCATACCGTCGTGAAGCTGGTCGCCCGTTACAAAGAAAGCAGTCTGGTTGTCTGGCATGGGACCGTCATCCCGGCAGGTGACGTGGTTCAAGCCAATGCCTATTCAGCATTGAATCAGCGGGCGATGCACCGTGGTTTCCAGGTTCACGAGGACGTGAGCAAGTGGATCGATGGGCGGCGAGAGGAGCTTAGCCGAAAAGCTGCTGGGAATAACCCTATGGAGTACTTGCAGTTGGCGGAGGAATGCTTGGGAATTCGTCCATCGTCCTCATCTGGGGAACCGACTCGTTTACGGCGCCTCTTTTCAGAATTCCTGGCGGAGGTTTCCTCGTCCACGGAGCCGGGACATGCGGTAGCGATTCAGACGGCGTTGATCAGCACAGTTTCCCGGAGCATTCGTCACGCGGTGAAGGACGGGGAGTCCAATATGGCCGAAGTTGCGGCCTAAGTGTGGGAGTGTTTCTTGGCGTGCATTTCTTCCCGGAAGCAGTCCACTTGCCGCGCGCCGATTTCCTCGGGCGTCATCCGATCCAGCCGGTCGGCGTATTGCCGAAGTTGGTCTGCGGTTAGAGCCAGAATTATATCCGAATCCCGTCGGATTTCGGAAATCTTCAGGAGGGCGCCGTCTGAATTTGGGCTGTAGGCTGGATCCAGGGCAATCCGAGGGGACGGACCTTTGCGATCGAGGCTGATTACGAGGAACTTCTGCATATCGTGGTACTTCTTTTGGCCGGCTTCTGTGCTAGTCGATAGTGAACGCGACAGGAGCCGCTAGCGATGGTTCTCTAAACTCGGTGTAATTGGTAACAGCCAAGCCATTGATGGCTGCGAAGGAGAGCAGTTGAGGTTTGGTGTCGCTGATGGCCACAATCCGCCCATCTTGAGTAAGTTCGCGGGCTCCTCTGCGGCTCTTCCCAAGCTCCAGCGGCTTGCCTCGAATGATCGGACTTATCCCGAACACCCCTGGAACTGTATTCATTTGGTCGACGGCAATGGTGGACAGTTTCATACAACTATCCTAGTTATAAGATGCGCGGGTATCGTGCTGCGGTGTTTTGCTGAAAAATCTTCGGAGAGGGGGCACCCGGGGAAGTTATACTTTAGGCATGGGCACAAGAAGCCAAGTTGAAAAGCTGTCGGAGGGTAGCATCTTTACCCGTAACCTGGCGTACATGGTCGAGCGGCTTGACCCGCAGCACGCGCCGCGGACGCTTGCGATGTTGGAAGAGGAATTTCCTGCGGTTCGAGATTTCCAGCAGTTGCGCTCGCTGGCGAAGGCGTTTGTGGCTAACGACTGTCAGCCCTTGCGGAAGGTTCCAGTCAACTCGGATGTGGATCTATCCACGCTGCAGGGAGAAGCCAGGCTCCGCTTTCATGAAGGGTTTTTCCGGTTGGGTAAGGGTGAAGATATGGTCTTTCGCGGCGAAGCGGCATATGGCCCTTACGCGCGAGAACAGGTATCCTTCATGGCCAGGAAGGTAGGTGCCCAATCCCCGACCAACGACGACCTGGGTCACATTGTCGATCCGGAGGAGGTCGTAGCCCATCCCATTACCACCACCGTAGAGCTTTAAGGCGGCTGCCGTAGGCGTGAGCAGTAAACTCATGCTTACTTCCAAGGCATGGTGTTAAAAACTGACGCTGGAATTTTGGCAGGCCCGGTGTTGAAGTAGGTGAGGACAAACTGCCGCGCCAGGACGATCTGTATATCGCTCGGCGGGTCCGGGGCAAGCGCCAGGACTTGGGGTTGTTTGATAAACTGACTCTTGCGGGAAAGTCTGCCCTGGGGGCTGACGTAGCGGTAACCTCTTGGTTCATTTGCGCTTAGTAACGTGGTCAGCAGACAGGCGAACAAAGGGGTAGGCTGCCACTGCCGTTCTTCCTCCCAGAGGAACAGACCGAATCCTGGTGGATGTGTATCGAACCCTGAGTAAACCAACAGTCGGGGTCCGGGGAGCGCTGGTCTGCCAGCTGACAAAGCCTTTTGGTAGAGTTTAGGAAAAGCATGCGCGAGGTTCGTGATGCCAAATTCGAGTTCGTCGGGCGATCCCCTGACGAATCTGATCTCGGACCTGCGCTTGTCGGCGTACTGGTAAGGATCTGAAAATCGCCGAGCTTCCTTCAGGTAGGCTTCCTCGATTCGGATCCAAAGAGCCGTGGTATCCAGAGTGCTTAGATCAGTTGCCGGCGCGCGGCAGAGCACCGTTTCTTGCGTCTTGGTGTCGAGAAACTCGATGGGCTTGGCGGAATGCGGCCTGATGATGGCCACGACGTCAGGCAGCCATTGCGCCCGGCATTCCTTGATTCGGGCGGATAAAATTGTCCGCTCGAGCGTGTCCAACGAGAGGTTGTCAGCGACCTTAACGCCTCTCTCCCCCACGTAAACCCGGTTGCTCACCGGCATATGATCCCGGATTGCTTGCTCAACCCTCACTTCTGTAGAGTGGGTTGTCAGCACCATCACCCGCTTTGTTTCCGGGCCACGCTTCTCGGTCATGATACGTTTCTAGCGCCGTCCGCGTCCGGACGCTAAAGCAATCTGCGCGCCTGCGTCAATGGTCCCGAGCAAGGGTCTCGAGCAATGGAAGCACTTCGTTGGGAAGATCTTTCGATTCAAAGCGCCCCGTCGGCAACTGGCTGTGGAGCAACTTGGAGCGCACTTTTCGCTTTCCGGCATCGATGACCGTAATGGTGACCAGGCGCATTTCATCCTCTTTGAGGCAGGCTTTTTCAATTTCTAGTGTTTCTACCATAAGATTTCGCAAATTTGGTTGTGGATGTCTTCGATGGTCCGGGTGGCATCGACGACATGAACCTTTGCAGGGTCTCCCTTGGCTATCGCATCGTACCCTTGTTCGACCCGCCGATAAAAATCCACGGTTTCCCGCTCGAACCGGTCCGGTCCGCTGGTGCCCTGTCTCGCCCGACGCCTGGCCAAACATTCCTCAACGGGCAGGCGGAGCAAGACCACGTGGTCTGGTCGCAGGGTCCCGATGGCGGCGCCAATAACCGCTTCAACCATATCCAGGGGGAGCTGGCGCCCGTAACCTTGGTAAGCGACCGTCGAATGGTAAAAACGGTCCAGCAGAACGTCTGTGCCCCGGTTTAGCGCTGGCGTGATGACCGTATCCACCAGCTGCGCCCGGCTTGCGTTCATCGCCAGCAACTCGGCTCTCGGTGAGATGAACTCGGCCGACTGCTTTACCGTCGTTCGAATCTCCTCCCCGAACGGTGTTCCACCGGGCTCGCGCAGCTCGCTTACTTCCCTGCCGTTTGCACGCAACCGATAGGCGAGCAATCGAATCTGTGTGCTCTTCCCTGCCCCGTCACTGCCCTCAAATACAATTAGTCGTCCTCGTGGTATCATCTGGTTTCTCTTTCCGTCGCGTATTGGCCCATGGAACTATTCTACGACGTTATGGGACTTCCTTTGGGGAAGTCCTGTGTGGTTCCCTTCCTTGTAACGAACGTTGTCGCTCTCTTTTACGGAAGGCGCGAAGAGCGTGTAGGCATGGGTCAGATCGGTGAACCCCGCCGGCGAATTGTCTTCGACCGTGACCACAACGCGTCCGCGTTTGTAAACGCAGGTCAAGTGGCATTCGGTGGTGCCAGGGGCGTCCCAGGCATTTTGAAGCAGTTCCGAAATTACGAACTCCTTGCCCTTTCGAGCTAGTTTCTTGGCCAAGCCCTGCTGATCCACCACAAACCAGGGCTGTTTTTTACTCTTCCTGCTCATGGTTCTTACCCTTTGGAACTCCCGTGTGCTGCCGCCTCTGCGTCGGTGCGGCGAATGATTTCCCCGATGCGGTTGGATAGCCAATAGGTGATGCGGGAGCCGTGGGTTTGAGGATCGTATCCGGCTGCCAGGCAAGCCCGGTAAAGATGATATCCGGTCTCCAGTCCACAGCGCATCACCGGCTCGAACTCTTTCTCGAGTGAGGGCCAGAACTTCTCGTCCAAGGCCATCTCGTTTCTTTCATTCAATTCCTGGTCCGACAGGTTCCCTCCCCGGTCCAGGAAGACAGTGCCCGTTGCAAACTTGAACTCGACCTCCTGGTCGTAGGGGCTGCCTCCGGTTCGCTGGTATAAACCGTATTGCCCGACCACCATGTGGTTGGCCGTGTGACAGCGAACCAGAACCCAATCGGGCACGACTTCGGCCACGGTATCGCAACCAATGACGTCCTGGTTGTGGCTGCCTGAGATGAGGATCGGTTCGGACATCGGTCTTAGGGGGTCTGCCTGGGTTCTCTACTCGGGGATAGATTGTAGGTTTTGCTCATGGATTTGCAGGACCCGTTGCATTTTCTGCTCATCCATCCCAACTCGCTTGTACCACTGCATCACTCCGTGCCCGGTAGCGGCGACGGGACACCGATCGGGTCCTTGTCCGCAGTCGGGGAGCTTGAATCCTTCTGCTGTCAAAAGATGGTGAGCGTGTGCGTCCTTGCCGGGGACCTGATGCAGAAGGATCTGCTCGCCCTGGACGATCGGGTAGCGTTCTTCCGTTGGCCAGCCGCTCTGATCCCGCGGAGCAGCCAGTTCAAAGGCGACCCTGCCGTCAGGGTTCTCGTAGAAACTGGGGAACTTGGACAAGGCCTGCTTGAGGTAATCAGGAGTAGCTTGGTCGACATCCTCGAGCCAACCGCTCAGGTAGTTGCCCGTCGTAACTGGGATGCCAATTGCTTCGAGGTGCCGGCAAGTTCTGGATATGGCCACGGCACCTTCGCGGATAGCCTGAGCGTTCATGCGGTTGAGCGAGAAGTGTTCGATCTGGATGCCTTTCCAATAGACATAACCGTTCGTATCGGCGGTTACATGCTCGACACCGGCAAGCCATGGCCGGGCGTAAGAGCCGTCGATGACGTAGGCATACAACATCTGGAACGCCTCCTGGCCTTTCTGGTTGAGGTTTCGGTTGGCGCTTTCTTGGAGCAAGTGAAGATGGAAAGGGCTGAGGGCGTTGCCGTCCTGCGTCAGTCTTAAAATCTCGATAGCCTGCTGGCTGGGCTCAACGTGGAACTTTGCATGCCAGAGTTGCAACTCCCGGATGGCGGATTCCTCGCTGCCGGAGGCGTGAATGAGGTTGTGCAATCCCCTGCCCTGCTGTTCGGCGATCTCAATGCTGTCGGTGGCCAGGTCGCCTCGAATGGTTCCACGCTGCGCCTTGACCGGTTCCGTGGCGCCAATTAATCGTCGCAGAGCGGGTATTTCTCCCTCGACGACCAGCTTGACGACGGGTTGTTCTGCCAGGAACCCGACGTTCCGTTCCAGGACAGAGCCTCCGCGGCTGGCCAAATTGGCGTAATGTTCCTGGATCAGATCACGGCTGGGCCGCCCGGCAAGCACCTCGATCATCTGAAAACCTTCCGCGCGCAGGCGGTTGAGTATCTCTTCACAGAGATGGCGGCGGACAGCATCGGGCTTCAGTAATGCCAAGATGAGACTCATAACAATCTTGTCTGGCTTAATTCTACGACCATACCCCCACCCCACGCCTTGTATAATGCTAGATGTGAAGATTGGTGGGTTTGTCGAACTAGTTAAGCAGGGTAAGCGGGTTAAAGCCGGAGCCCACTGGCTTTCTACCCATCGGTATCTTCCCCAAGCTGCCGATGCCTTGCCCCCATCTTATAACTCTAGGATCGTGGAAATCATGCAGGCATTGATCGAAGTGGAGCGGGCTAAACCTTCCACTCCGGGTCAAAGCGCCTTGGTTTACATTGGTGGAAAGCCTGGTGCGGGGAGCACCTACAAATGGCTGGGCAAAGATGAAGAAGGCCGGCGGATAGGGATTGTGGGGGTGCGCATCGATGCTGTTCATCACCTTTCGGTGGAAATCGGAGACCGGGTGAGCGGCTATCTGCAGAAGGGTGACCTCAGCTATCCAGTCGAGGTGCCGGAGCGATTGCACCCCGTCTTTCTGGAGATTTTGGCTCGTACGCCGCACAAGTTCATTGGTCAGGAGTCGGTGCAGGCTTCGACTGGGGTGCTCGATCGGGAGATGTTTCAGGAACACCGCTACGTGCTGGGATTGGACGACGCCGGCCGGGGAACGATTTGCGGTCCCGCTGTATTTGCGGGCGTATTGATCGGCCCGGACACTCCGTTGCCAGAAGTGTTCGACAGCAAATCGCTGAACCGTCCTGCCCGGCAGGCCTTGTTGGACCGTCTGGTGGAGTCGGGGGTAGTCTTGGCTTACACGCCCGTGTCCGCGCAAACCGTGGACGACATCGGCATCACGGGCGCGAACGTGCTCGGGTTCGATCAAACGATCGCGGCGTGCGAACAAAAGGCTGGGCACCCGGTCGACATAGTTCTGATCGATGGCGGCGATTTACCGCTGAAGACGGAGCGCAAGACCCGCTTTGTAACCAAAGGGGAGTCGGTATCCAGGGCTATCGCGGCGGCTTCCGTAGTGGCCACGGCGATGCACGAACGTTTGATGCTCGATTTGCACCAAAAGTACCCGCTCTGGGAACTGGACCGCAACTTGGGCTATTGCCAGGGTGGCCACGTGTCCGCGTTGGAACGACACGGGCTGTGTCCGGAACACCGTCGCACGTTCAGACCCATTAACGAAATGGTCGAACGGCAACTAGGTGAGACCCGCGACTCCTTGCAGTTGACAATCGATATTTAAGCTGCGCAGTTGTGCCCGGTAAAGTGCGCTGGCCAACTGGGTGCGGCTGGCGGGCCTGACAATTCGGATATCCAGTCCTTCAGCCGATCCATACTCGTTGGTGTGTGCGATCAGCACGGTTCCCGTGAGTCTCTGGCGCAGTTCGACGATCGAGGCGGTAGCAGTATCCACGATGGCGATGCGCGCGTTCGCCCGGCTCTGCCTGGCCTGCGAGCGGATATCGGCCAGGGAGCGAACTGCGAGGGGGGTGAACCCCATGTTGGCGAGGTGCAACTCCACGGCTGAGCGAACTGCCGTATCTGGTTCCAGGACCAGAACGGCTTCGCCGTTGCCCTGTTGATACGTGGGCCCGAAGGTTTGTTGTGACTCCGCCGAGGGGAAAAACAACTCGAAGCTGGTGCCGTGGTTGGGCTGAGAGACCAGGCGCAGGAAACCGCTATTTTCTTCTTCGACCAACCGCTTGACGGTGGGCAGACCCAGTCCGGTTCCTTTGCCTTCAGGCTTGGTAGTGAAGAAGGGGAGCCATATCTTGGCCAGGATTTCCGGCGGGATGCCCGTGCCGGTGTCTCTAACGGAGATCTTCACGAACTCGCCCGGACGCGCTTCTGGTAACTGGCGGCAGTAATCCTCGTCAAGATGGATGTTCTCGGCATTGATGTGGATGCTGCCTTGGCCCGGCATGGCGTCGCGGGCGTTGACCGCCAGATTCATGATGATCTGGTGGAGTTGGGTCGGATTGCCGCGGATCATCCACAGATCCGGGTCCACCTTTTCCACAAGCTTGATTCTTTTTGGAAACACCCCACGTACCAGGGAAATCACCTCCGTCAAAGCCTCTCTGGGTTGCAACAGAATGCTGTCGTCCTTCTGTCCGCGGCTGAGGGCGAGCAACTGTTTGACGATGGCGGTGGCCTGGCTGCAGCCGTTGGCAATGACGGTTTTGAACTGCGCTAGCTCGCCGAGCTGTTCATCCCCCATCATTTCCACGGCGATGGCAATGGGCATGAGCACATTATTCAGGTCGTGGGCGATGCCGGCGCTGAGGGTGCCAATGGTCTCGAGCCGCTGGGCTCGGAGAAGATTTTCCTGCAATTGATGACTTTCAGTGATATCGGTGCCGATGGCTACGATGGTCGCATGGCTTTGGGGGACCAGATGCATGTTTAGCTGCAGGAGCCGGTCTTCAAAACCTAAAGCAGGGTTTGCCCCCACTTGGACCGAGTTGGACTCTCAAGGACAAATACTTCAACACTAACCACTTAGCTTTTGGTTTCCATGGCCCCACCTAGCCCAGATTGGACCCAATTTTGGCCAAACAGTATCCGATGGCGGTATTAGATGGGGCGCCTGCACGCGCGCGCAGAGGAGCCTGGGTCTGAGGCGGCGCACAGGGTGGTTAATGACTGCGCACCGTAGGTGAGGATCCGCGCGGCGGGCGCCAAGCGACCAGGGTTCACGCACTCGACAGCCCGCATAAGGTTCCATCCTGCCACGGGGATTTGCAACCACCTGGTGCGCAATTCTGGGCATGAAGTTTGAGTCGAATCGCGGGACGGGATGGCCCGCAGTGCCCGCAGCGTAGGCCGGCATAAGAAGGATTGACTGCGGCCGCTGGTCAGGCAGTATGTAATAAGCCTTCAGCGGCGATGCCCGGGGAGGGGACCGGACGTCTGGAATGCGCAAAGGGAGGACAGAATCGATTTCGAAGCTCCGACACGAGGGGCTGGTGCAAGCGCCAAATACCCCGTTGTTAGGACGTGGGTCTCACACAACCCCCTTACCCCTGCGGATGGATGGGTTATGCGGGTGAGGTCGGCAATGAGAATTCCCGGAACACGCCACAGCGCAAACCGCAAAGGCTGGGCACCTTTCCTGGTGAGAGATCCAGACTAGGATTGACTCCTTCATCGGTTGCGCGCACTTCCAAGCGGTTTGTCTTTGGCTTTCATCATTGCAAGTAAACCCGGTAAAAGCGGCAGTTGTAGTCGCTGACAACATTGCTAACATTGACAGATCCGCTGACAGGCATAGATAAGGTGCTGACAGAACTCCAGTTCAATAGATTGGTGGAGACTTGTAGCACATAATTGCTACCGGCAGGGCCTGAAAGCAAAAACGCAAAATGAGTTTTGCCCACGGTCATCTGTGGCGCCGAGAGAGCGACGAGGGGAAGCGTGACGGACACATTCACGACGCTGCTGGTGATACTGCCATAAGGGTTGGAAACCACGACGTCGTACGCCCCAGCGTTTCCGAAACCCACATTGTTCAGAATGAGTGTCTGGCTCAAAACAGTCGGGTTGAACGCCATCGCTTTGCGAATACGGTTGTTGCCGCTGTCTGCGATAAAGATGTTGCCCGCCCCGTCCACCGACACGCCACTAGGGGAATACAACGCGGCGTCGGTAGCTGCGCCGCCGTCGCCAGAGTATCCACCGGTTCGGCTTCCTGCGACGGTGGTAATAATCCCGTTAGTGGTTACTTTGCGAATACGGCTGTCGCCGCTGTCTGCGATAAAGATGTTGCCCGCCCCGTCCACCGACACGCCACTAGGGGAATACAACGCGGCATCGGTAGCTGCGCCGCCGTCGCCAGCGAATCCAACGGTTCCGTTCCCTGCCACGGTGGCAATAATCCCGCTAGTGCTCACTTTGCGAACACGGTGGTTGCCCCCGTCCGCGATAAAGAGGTTGTCCGAACCGTCCACCGACACGCCACAAGGGAAGCTCAACGCGGCGTTGGTGGCTGCGCCGCCGTCGCCAGAGAATCCAACGGTTCCGTTTCCTGCCACGGTGTTAATAATCCCCTCGGCGCTCACTTTGCGAATACGGTTGTTGTCGATGTCCGCGAAAAAGAGGTTCCCTGAGCCGTCCACCGACACGCGACAAGGGAAATGCAACGCGGCGTTAGTGGCTGCGCCGCCGTCGCCTGAGAATCCAACGGTTCCGTTTCCTGCCACCGTGCTAATAATCCCGTCGGCGCTCACCTTGCGAACACGGTTGTTGCCGCTGTCTGCGATGAAGAGGTTGCCCGAGCCATCCACCGAGACGCTACTAGGGAAATACAACGCGGCGTTGGTGGCTGCGCCGCCGTCCCCGGAGTACCACCCTCCTCCGTACCCCGCCACGGTGGTGATGATGCCGGTGGGGCTCATCCTGCGAATACGGTTGTTGTAATAGTCCGCAATGAACAGGTTGCCCGACCCGTCCACTGCTACTCCGGCAGGGTAATTCAAACTTGCGTTAGTAGCCACGCCGCCGTCTCCGGAGTAACCGTTGACCCCATTACCCGCTACCGTGGTGATAATAGCAGAATTTGGAAGGTTGGTGCCGTCCAGTTGCCATTGGTAGCTGAACGGGCCGGCGCCCGATACGGAGGCAGAAATCGTGATATTGTTTCCGGCTGGCACACTGACCGAACTATTTGTCGGCTGAAGGGTGACACTGATGGGTGGGCCACACTCGCCCAGAGGTTGGAGCCAAAAGGTCGCCCATACAGTTCTCGGGCCGACTGGAACCGCAAGTACCTCCTGAGTGCTAACATAGTCTGTCTGGCTCACCGTTACAACATAAGTGTTTTCAGGAACATTTGAGATGAAGGCCTGACCCGAGGCGTCGCTGTTGGTCGAGTAACTTCCCACAGTAATTGTCGCACCCGTGATTTCACGATTGTTGCATTTATCAAATACTAGGACCCTCACTGTCGACGGAGCGCCCAGACCGTCGCATTGGGAGCAGGTTGAGGTTGGAATGCCATCGTAGGTCGCTCCCCACCCAGCCGTCCCATTGACACGGTAGATGTTGGTTAAGGCGGCATCCTGATCAAAGATCCCCCTGCCCGCTGGGGCGTTTCCCTGAAAACAGACAAAAGCAAGGGCCGTGCAGTCGCCGAAGGCCAGTCCCGCAATGCCGGTGACGCTGCTGGGAATGGTCACGCTCGTCAAGGGACAGCTGTAAAACGCATATTCTCCAATGTTCGTAACGCTATTGCCAATGATGACGCCAGCCAGAGCAGACCATCCGAACGCATATCTGCCAATAGTGGTGACGCTGTTGGGAATGAGCAGACCGCCCTGCAGCGAGGAGTCCAAAAACGCATTGTCGGATATGGTGACGACGCTGTCGGGAATCGTCACGGTAAAGAGCGCACTGTCCCCAAATGCATAGTCTCCTATGTTGGTGACCGTGTTCGGAATGACGTAAGTGCCACCCTCGTCTAAACTAGACGGAAACTTGATGAGCGTTGTTTGCCATTTATCAAACAATACGCCACCCACACTGCTGTATGCTGGATTAGTAGGGCCCACCTTGATGCTCGTCAACTTGTCGCAGTTCGCAAAAGGATTATCTCCGATATTTACAACGCCGTTGCCAATAGTAACAATGGCCAGGTTTTCGCATCCGTCGAAAGCGCGCGTTCCGATACTTGTAAGACTGTCAGGAATCACGATAGCGGTTACATTGGTGACATTATAAAAGGCTCTATATCCAACGGCGATCACCGGCAGGCCGGTGATCGTCGTTGGGATGGTCACGGCGCCGCCAGAACCGGCGTAAGCGGTGATGGTGATCGCCCCATTGTTGGTGGTGTATGTGAACTGTGCTTGCACGATGAACGGCAAGAGTAGGAACCACCCGCCCAGCAGGCTGATTTGGATCAGCCGTCGGTTGTTGACTGACAGGGAATTCCCTTTCGCGCGCCCGCAAGTACTCGACGCTGGGCGGGTGAGGGAGAATTGGTTTTCCGGCTTACCGAGCATGGCGCGATACTACCCGAGAAAGCTCCCGGGTATCAACCTAGAAGCGTGAGTTAGAAATCGGATCCGGACTCAACCGAAGCGGGGTGATCGGTCGACGATCCGCCCGCTGGGGCCGCTGGGCAGCTCCATTTTCAGAGTTCGAATTTCTCAGGCGCTCACCGCCGAGCCCCGGATCAGGCGCTTGGGGCGGGTAAGGTCGTACACCCCACCCACGATTTCGACCATTACGCCCCGACAACCATTCCCGCCTTGCCGGAATGGTCGCCCGTGAAGGTCTTTGGTGGCTACGGTGCGCCTCTCGACATCCGCAACGCCGCCCGAGCGGACTTGCCCGTCCCCCCCCGCGCAAGGCTCGGCTTGTCACGAGCACGGCTGCGTCCACGCCTCGCATCAACTGCTTGCCGGAATTGAGGGGTTACGCAATCGTTTCCCCAATTTCTGGGGCTCAGGCTGCGATTGTTTCGCGTTCTAACCTTTCGTCCCTATCGACGCTATGAACCTCAGAAGACGCTCGCTCGATGTGAACCCGGACACCCACGTCGAATGCGCTGTTGGGGTGGGAACAAAATGAGACTGCGCTTTCATCTCCACCAGGAGGGCGTGAATCCCTTCCCCCGCAGGGCCAGGGTTTGAGGAGGCCGGAGCGTAGCGGAGGCCGACGAAAAACCTGGCCCTGCGGACGCGTCGCGGGCTCAATGTTGCCTTGCAAAACATCAACTCGCCAGTCGACTAACCGCAGGGTTCCTTCACCAAACCCTCGACACTTTCAACCGCGGCGACCTCGACGCCCAGACCGCGGCTGAGCTCTTGAGCGTCAGTCGCGCTCACCTCTATCGTCTGCGAGCCGCTTGGC
>Ga0265314_10001431_pt1 | contig 26680 bp, 23 predicted proteins | sample 4126metaG_FD_203106 | JGI IMG/M metagenome (GOLD analysis project Ga0265314, IMG submission 203106) | Rhizosphere microbial communities from Carex aquatilis grown in University of Washington, Seatle, WA, United States - 4-1-26 metaG | ecosystem: Host-associated > Plants > Roots > Rhizosphere >... | reverse complement strand
AGTGGTACGTGATCGAGCGGCCCTTGGTGTCAGGGCTACCGCCGGTGATCGCCGCGCTCGAAGATGCGCAGGCTCGGCCAAGTCCTGCGGCGGGTTCCATCGACCGGCTGCAAGCCCTGGCTAGCCTGGCGGGCAGCCATCGCAGCCTGTTCGACATCGCGCACGTGGATGGCAACGCCATCGAGCTTGAGGACGTGCTGGGCGGGGCGCGCTTTCGCGTGGTCGAACGCCGCAGCACCATCGGATTCGAAGTGGGCGCGCTGGTCGAAACCCGAGTGGTGTGGGACGGCGAGCAGCCGGTCTTCGCCAAGACCTTCCTCTTCCATCCCCGCGATGCGCGCAGCGAAGTGCTCGATTTTGTCGACGGCGCGCTCGCCGCAGGCACCGATCGCGACGAAATCATGTTCCATTTGGCCCAGCTCTACCTGCGCTGGCATCGGCACGGGCACACCAACGCGGCCCGCATCTACAAGGGCACGTCGACAATTGGTCCCGTTCCGCTTTGATTCCATGATGACATGTACTAGAAAGCACTTGCTCGCGGGGGCGTCGTTCAATCTAGTACGCCACCGCCAGCGGAGAACAAGATGCCAGTTGTAGTTGTCGTCGGCGCTCAATGGGGCGATGAAGGCAAGGGCAAGGTCGTTGACCTGCTCACCGAGCACGCCCACATTGTGGCGCGCTGGGGCGGCGGATCCAATGCCGGCCACACCATCGTCGTCGACGGAAAAAAGTATGTCACCCACCTGATTCCCTCGGGCGTCTTGCGCCCGGGCGTGGCTTGCGTGCTGGGCGAAGGCATGGTCATCGATCCCAAGACCCTGGTCGAGGAGATTCGCGCCTTCCGCGCCCAAGGCCTGCTCGCCAGCGACCAGGACTTGATTGTGTCCGGCCGCGCGCACCTGACCTTGCCTCACCATCGCGATCTCGATCGCTCGCGCGAAGCCCAGCCGGGTGCCATCGGAACCACCCAGCGTGGCATCGGCCCGACTTACGAGAGCAAGGCCTCGCGCACTGGACTGCGCGTCGAGGATCTCTTGCGTCCCGATAGGCTGCGCCGCAACCTCGAACGCAACATCGCCTACGTCTCCGCGGCGCTGGCGAAATTCGGAGCGGCGGTGCCGGATCTCGACGGGCTGGTCAAGGAATACCTGGCCTACGGGGAAGAGATTCGTCCCTTCGTGCGCGACGCTTCGCGGTTTCTCTACGACGAAATCCGCAAAGGCAAGAACGTGCTTTTCGAAGGTGCGCACGGCGTGCTCCTCGACCTCGACCACGGCACCTATCCCTTCGTGACTTCGTCCTCGACCACGGCCGGCGGCGCTTGCACGGGCTGCGGTATCGGCCCGACCTCCATCGACACGGTGGTGGGGATCGTCAAGGCGTACACCACCCGGGTGGGAAACGGCCCCTTCCCGACCGAGCTTCTGGACAAGTCCGGCGAGCGCTTGCGCGCGGTCGGCCGCGAGTTCGGCAGCACCACGGGCCGTCCACGTCGCTGTGGCTGGCTCGATCTTCCAGCCTTGCGCCTGACTATTCGCTTGTCCGGCATCCATTCGCTTGCGCTGACCAAGCTGGATGTTCTCGACGGGCTCGATGAGATCAAGCTTTGCGTCGCCTACCGCCTGAACGGGAAGTTGCTCGACGAGATGCCGCTCGATCCCGACGACCTCATGGCGGTCGAGCCCGTCTACGAAACCCTGCCAGGGTGGCCCAATCGCGGGGACAAGTCCGCTCCAGCTACCAAGGTCGAGGATCTACCCGAGGCCGCCCGCAACTATCTCGCGCGCATCGCCGAACTGGTCGGTGTCTCCCCGTCCATCATCTCGTGGGGGCCATCGCGCTCCGAGACCATCCTAATAAGCAATCCCTTCCTGGAGGCTAGTACCAACTAGCACAATGCGTGGTTCGCATCGTAAGGGCGAATACGTGAAGCAATCAATGATTGCTCGGAATGTCGTTTGCAGGCAGTTCTTCTGTCAGAATCCGGCTTGCCTCACAATGACTCCTATCTATAATCGCCCGCCTAGCCGTCCGTCGATGTCCGTCGAAACGAGGAGCCCATGAAGATCGTCTGTGATGCCTGTCAGGCTAAGTACTCGATTGCTGACGACAAAATCCAGGGTAAGGCGTTCAAGATCCGCTGCAAGAAATGCAACCACATCATCGTTGTGAAGACAGGTGGTGAAGGTGCCGCGGCTTCCACGGCCGCGCCTGCTGCGGCTGTTGCCGAGAAGTCCAAGGCAACGGCGACCGCCGCAAGCGCCGATCAAGCAGTGTGGCACGTTGTGGTAGATGGCGAGCAGGTTGGACCGCTTGCTGAAGCCGAAGTCAAGGATCGCCTTCGCCAGGGCAAGATCAACTCGGATACGCTGGTTTGGAAAGAGGGTTTCGCCGACTGGATGCAGCTCTCGACCGTTCCCGAGCTGACCGCAATTCTTGCCAGGATTACGCGCCACCCGGTTGCGAAACCCGCGGCACGAGAGCCTGGGCGCGTGTCTAGTTCCATGAGGGCAGTGGAATCCGCGCCCGTCGAATCGGATCCCTTTGGGGCACCGACGGTGATTACCCCGGCGGGAACAGCGGATTTGTTCGCATCCTCCTCGCCGTCGGGGGTGCCTGCGCCGGTCGCTCCAGCCCCATCCTCTCCATTCTTGTTCGGCGGAGGGGCGCCGCAGCCGAGTGAAGCCGTGGCCGTCAAGAATCCCGGCAATGGCGCTGGCACGACCCAGCTGACCGGCCAGCGCAACGAAAATTCCGTGCTCTTCTCCCTATCCAATCTCGAGGCGCTCGCGATGCCAAGTCGTTCGGCTGGGATTCGTGCGCCTTCCGGGACCTCTACCACCGAGGGCTCTGGGCTCATCGACATTCGCTCCATGGCGGCGATGACTCTCAACGACGGTCCGGGAGAGATCCGGCGGCCGACCGATGCCTTGCCGACGTTCTCGACGCCGCAGTTTTCGCCGGTGGCTCCAGTGCTTCTTCCGATGTCGACCAGCGGTCCACCCAAGTGGGTCTACCCTGTGCTCGGGTTGCTGGCTGTCGGCATCTTGGTGCTTGGGTACGGCATCTACAAGATTCTCACGGCGCCGCCGCCGGGACAGCCCGTGGTGATCGTGGCACCGCCACCACCGCCGCTCCCGCCACCGCAGGCTCCGGCGGCACCTCAACAGGGTGCGGCGGTCCCCGCCCCGGCACCGACCCCAGGAGCCGCCAATGTCGCTGCTCCTGAAGTGAAGCCATCCGCCGAGGACAAACCGCAGGACAAGGGCGACAAGGGCAAGGGCGAAAAAGGCAAGAGCGACAAGGGGCATCGCAGGGGCAGCGAAACCGCTTCAAGCAAGGGCTCGGGGGATTCCAAGAAGGGCTCCGAAACCGCGACGGCGCCCACCGCGTCTGGTTCTGAATCCTCGTCGTCGAAAACGTCCAGCAAGAGGGGGGGCAAGTCCCTCGACGACTTGCTAGGCGAGGTTGGCAGCAAGAAGGGCGGCGGCGAGGAGAAGCCCGCGGCTCCGGCCGCAGCGAAGCTTATCACCCTCACCCAAAGCGATATCGTCAACGCCATGAAGGGCGTACAGCCCAAGGTGCAGGCTTGCGCCAATCAGTTCAAAGTTCCGGGCACTGCCATGGCGACGATTGGCGTTGTCTCCGGCGGAAAGGTCAGTACCGCTTCGGTGACAGGCAAGTTCGCTGGCACACCCACCGGATCTTGCGTCGAGGTGGCCGCCAAGTCGGCAAAATTCCCACCCTGCCAGTCGATGACCTTCCCCTGGCCCTTCACGCTCAGCCCCCGCTAGTGCCGGTGCAAACAGCAAGAGAGTATCAAGGCCCAGTGGCCACCGCAGTTCGCGCCCATATCGCCGGTACGGTCTGGAAACTCCAAGTGTCGTTCGACGACGAAGTCGAGGAGGGCCAGGTCGTTGCTATCCTGGAATCCATGAAGATGGAGATGCCAGTCGAGGCGCCCGTCACCGGACGCGTGACCGCGATTCACGTGGCGCCGGGGCGATTCGTCGAAGAGGGCGAAGCGCTTATGGAACTGGGCTAGTGCCAGCGGCGCTGGCGCTGGCGGCGGCGCTGGTCTGCGAGGGCGGTGGCGGAGCCGCGTCGGGCGGTGGTGGAGGCGTCTCCGGCTTGCGTGGTGGCGGCGCGGGTGGGCCCTGGTCGTCGCGTAGCTTGGCCACGAACTTGTCGAGCAGCATCTGCTCGTAGCGGCGGGGCAAGTCCGGAATCGTGATGGCGATGCGCGTGGCTTCTCGGCCCTCGCGATCCGTGGCGCGAATGAGTTCCAGCGATCCCTTGCACGGTTTCGGGCCGTCCGTGTAGTCGAAGAGGACGTAGCCCGCAGGTTCGTCCTTTTCGCGGACCGGGAAGCCGCGATCGACGCGCAGGAAGCGCACCGCCGACGGCCAGACACTGGCGATCGGGTAGGGTGCGATCTCCAGCGTGCGCGCCCAACTCATCGTGGGGGCGAGCCAGCATGCGGCGACGGCGAGCCCGGCCACGAGACGGCGCCCATGACGGCCGGTTGCGAGAATCACTCGCCTCCTTGTTCGGCGACGCGCTTCGATTCCACCATCATGGTGCGCAGCGATCCCGCGCGCTCGCCCACGAAAAGCAGGGCGATGAAGCCGAGCAGGACATACCAAACGAACTGGATTCCGTGCAGGGCGATGGCATAGGCACCGCCGACCGAGGTGAGAATGGATTCGGGCAGGTAGGCCGCGAGCGCGAGCACGATGCCGGCGTGGAACTGCCCCACCAGCCCCGGGGCGTTGGGCAGAGAGATGAGCACGCCGGTGAAGGCCATGGCGGCGAATGCCGCATGGATCGGAATGGGCAAGTGCATGAGTCGCGCGAGGAACCACATGCCAAGGCCGTTGGCACCCCAGTAGAGCGCGGTCTGGAGCAGGAACGGGATCATGTCGCGTGCGTGTCCGAGGGCGCGGAAGCCCTGGATCAGCCCACGGAGTTTGTCGGCTAGCTTGTCGGCGAACTTGGGCGAAAGCCGTCGCAGGAAGGAAACCGTCAGCGCTAGCTGGATGGTGGCTTCTGGCCAGCGCAAGGCGAATCCCAGAAACGCCGTAAGGCCGAGGAACCCCAGCAGGGCCAGCCAGGCCGAGACCGCCAGCATGGGCGGGTAGGCGTGGCCGCCGGGCGCGAGGGAAAAGAGATACGTCGTGAAGAGCAGGATGGCGATGACCAGGCCGTCGACGATGCGCTCGACCGCGACGGTGCCCAGCACCTCGCTCATGCGCGATTGTCCTTCGCGAACGACATAATAGGGCCGCACGAATTCACCCAAGCGGAAAGGGAGGGCCAGGATGGCCATGAAACCCACGGTCGAGAGGATCATCAGCCGCCCGAAGGGAAGCGACACGCCGATGGGGCGAAGTAGGTACTTCCAGCGCCAGGCCCGGAATAGGTGCACCGGAACGATCGACAGGCCGTACAGGAACACCGCCGAGAGCGGCAGTGCACGCAACACGGACTTGGTCTGATGCAGGTCGATCTTGTGCAGGGCCAGGACGATGCACAACACGCCGACCGTCAGGGAGAGGACTATTTTGGCAAAGAGTTTCACGGTAGGTCTTTTCGAAGCGCGGTTCAGGGCAGCTCGCCCCCCAAGATACGGCGGGGGTTCTCTTCAAGCAATTGTGTAAGGGCGGCGGCGCCGAGGCGTTTGCGGATCCACGCGAGGCCGCCGGCCACGCTGTCCTGGCTGTCGGGGCTGTGCATGTCCGACGCAACCGCGTGGGCGAAGCCCTCTTCGACCAGGCGGCGCGCGGTCTTGGTTTCTGCGCGATTGTGGCCGCCGGCCAGGGCTTCCAGATCCACGACCATGGCGGCTTGCTTGCCCATGGTTTCCGCGAATCCGGGATCGCGCTGGACCGATAGATAGCGCTCGGGATGGGCCATGACCGGCAGGCAACCGGTGAGGCGGATCTCGAAAAGCGCCTCTTCGAGACGCGGGGGCAAGAGCACCGGATTCACCTCGAAAAGAAACGCACGCCGCCCGTCGTAACAGGGTACGGTGTGCTGGCGCAGGCGTTCGATGAGGATCTCGTCCCAAAAGTTTTCGGCCCCGAGGCGAATGCGCACGGAAGGATGGTGTTTCTTGGCCTCCGACTGAAATTCGTCGAGGGCATGCGCGATGGCATCGGCGGTCGGGATGAAGAGCCCATTCCTTTGGTGCGGCGTGGCGCATATCTCGGAAAAACCGAGAGCCACCAGGGCCTGGAGCATTTCTATGCTGGTTGCCAGATCTGGCGCGCCGTCGTCCAGACCAGGCAGAAGGTGGCAATGGAGATCGATGTACTGCGCCACGGGAGTCTCGGCGCAGACCATAGCGGATCTTGTCCGGGTTGGCTGCTATTTAGCCAGCAGGCCGGGCAGGAGAGAAAAAGAAGAAATATTGACGATTGGGGCTTGCGCGAAAGGGAACACCGATTGCAAATTCAGCCCCCGGGAGGAAAGGATTCAATGGGCGACAAAGTTGCTCTGCCGAGTCTCAGTTTACCAAAGCAAAGAACCCACTGGTCAGTTGGCGTCGTTATCGCTGCCACCGTACTTCTGATCATCCTGGGTGCTGCGCTCTATGCAGTTCTGCAACGCCAGCAGGCTGCCGAGGAGGCCTACGCCAAGCGGGAAGCGGATCGCGCCGCCTTGGTCAAGGCCGAGACCGAGAAGGCCAAGGCCGAGGCAGAGCGAGCCGTGGCCGAAACCAAGAAGAAGGAGGCCGAGGCCGCGGCATCCAACGCGGCGACGGCCCAGAGCAAGGCCGCTCAGGCCAATAATACGGGCGACGACGCCGCGAAGAAGGCCAACAAGAAGAAGAGCGCAAAGAAAGGCAGCAGCAGTAGCCCGAAGGTCACGGCCACGGGTCCAGGGCCAGCAACTCCCGCCCCAGCGCCTCCCAAGCAAACCAGCAAGGCCAGCAAGGACATCGACGACTTGCTCAGGGGCTTCAAGTAGGGCAGGAGAGGGCGCGGAGGTCGGTCCCTTAACTGCGTTCGCGGCGGGCCAGGATCTCTTCGATGCGCGTGCGCAGATCGCCGTCGCGCAGGGTGACCGTCACGGCGTCGCCGGGCGACAGCCCTTGGTGGCTGCGCAACACCTTACCATCTGGACCGCGCGTAAGGCTGTAGCCTCGGTCGAGTACCTTGAGCGGCGAAAGCGCATCGAGCTTGCTGGTCAGGGTTTCGAGCGTGCGCCGCCTTCCGGTGAGGAGCTGCGATCCCATGCGCGACAATCGGCGTTCGAGTAGGCCGATGGCTGCGCGCTGGTCCGCGATCCGGCGCTGGGGGTGGGCGCGCAGCAGCCGGCCCTCCAGGGTCTGAAGATCCTTGCGCCGGCGCGAACACGCGTTGTTCAGTGCGCGCGACGCACGTTCGGCAAGCTCGTCGAGGACTTGGCGGCGGTCGTCGATGAGGCGGCGCGGATCGCCGAGGCGAGTGCGCGCGCGTTCTAGCGTCAGGCGACGTGAGCCGATCTGCCCGAGGAGGCCGCGCCCGAGGCGGCCCGCAAGCACCTGCACCTCCGCGAGCAATTCGGCCGCCACAGGGACGGCCAATTCGGCGGCAGCCGAGGGGGTGGGAGCGCGCACGTCTGCGACGAAGTCCGCGATGGTGAAGTCGGTTTCATGCCCGATGGCCGAGATGGTCGGTAGTGGGCAGGCGGCGATGGTGCGCGCCAGGGCTTCGTCATTGAAGGCCCACAGATCCTCCATGGAACCACCGCCGCGGGCCAGGATGATGACGTCCACGTCGGGGACTTGGCAGAGCGCGACGAGCGCGGCTGCAATGGACGCAGCTGCACCCTCGCCTTGAACCGCCGTCGGGGCGAGCAAGATGGGGACGGGAAAACGGCGGTGAGCCACGCGCACGATGTCGCGAATCACGGCCCCCTGGCGCGAGGTGACCACGCCGATCCGGCGCGGCAGAAAGGGCAGTGGTCGCTTGCGCGCACTATCGAACAGCCCTTCGACGAGAAGCTTCTGCTTGAGCGCCTCGAAGGCGAGCGCCAGAGCACCCGCGCCCGCGGGTTCGATGGCGGAAACCTGTAGCTGGAAACGACCGCGGCCCTCGTAGATGGTCAGCTTGCCCCGGCAGCGCACCAGCTGTCCGTCGGCGAGCCGGAACTTCAGGCGGCCCGCATCGCGGGAATACATCACACAGTCGAGCTGCGCCTCGGTGTCTTTCAAGGTGAAGTAGAAGTGGCCGTTTGCGGAGCGCTTGCAGCCCGAGACCTCGCCCTCCACGCGCACGTCGCCGAAGCGCGACTCCAGGGTTTGCCGGGCGGCGCGCACGAGCTCGGCAACAGCCAAAATGCGCACCTCCTTGGGTGCCGGCGCCGAGGACGGCGCTGCCTCGACTTTTGCGGCTGGCCTGGGCGCGATGGCGGTGAAGCGCTCCTCGAAGGAAAGCTGAGGACTTGCATCGGGCTTCTCGCTGTTGCCGTCGCCATCTGTATCCGGCATGGCGGAAGGCGATTGCGCTGGCGGGCCTCGCCGGGATTTCACCGCGCGCCTCGCGTGGCAGCACGCTCGTAGTCGGCGGCATCCGTGCGCATGCGTTCGAGGTCGCCGTTGGCCGTTCGCTTGAGCTGTTCGGTGCGCGTGGCGAATCCGGAATAGCCCCAACCCCAAAAGCGGTTGTGTGCCTTGCGGTACGAGAGCGTGCCTGCGTCGGTGGTGAGCGTGCTGGTTTCTCCCGATGGTCCGAGCTCGGGCTGCCGCGCGCCCGCCGCTGCCAGCAGCGCTTGGGTCGTATTCCATTCTTCGGGCGTCAGCATCTTCGCGAAAAGCGCTTGCGCGTTTTCGCTGGTGGCCGCGGGTTCGAAACGAGCAAGCAAGCGGGCGCGCTCCGGGCCTTCCGGGACCGCGCTTTGCGTGATGTCGTAGCACTCGCGCCAGGCGCGCTGGACGGTCATCCACGACCAGCGCGTGTCTTGATCGAGGGCATTCCACATCATGGCGCTGTCGTGTGCGGCCACGGCCGCTGCCAGCCGTGCGTGCGCTTCGGCGGGCGTGCGGGCACGGCCGGCCCCGCAGCTCACACTGCTAACAATGAGAAGAGCGAAGAGGAGGGCTTTCATGGCGGAGAGCGGCTAAGGCCGACCGCTACGCTAGTTCTGCCCGACTGGGTGTGCAAGCAGTTGTTCCTTTGGATAGGCCTACTTGTGCTAGATTCCTTCGCTCTCGACGGTGACCGAAACAGGATCCAAACCTCCGCTGGATTTCCCCGAACTCGAATCGGGGTGGGGCAGCGCGCCCGCAGACGAGTTTGCCCATGTTCGCTCGTCCCGCCGGCGTCACCCAGCCATTGCCCTGGCCGCCACGGCCTTGGCGGCTTTTCTCATTTACCAGATTCACGACGACCTGCTCTTTGCGATTTCTCATTCCGACGCGCGCGACATCGGCGACGCGCGGACCTTGGCATCCACGCCCTTCGACAAGCTGCCTATCAACCAACACGTGCGCCTTTCCGGAATGGCCGACCGCGAGAGCGGCGTCGTCATCGATACCGCCGGATCGTGGCAGTTCACACAGTTCTTCCGCTTGCTTGGCACGCGCAGCCGGGTCTTCGTCAGCCGCGTGCCCGATCCCATCCCGGTCGAGCAGGCCGAACGGGACGTCTTCGTCGGCCGGCTGGTCCGCTTTCGCGACCTATCCTTCGCAGACGCGATTCGCAAGCATTTCGCCAACCGCGTAAGCGCCACGCATTTCTTCGCGCCGTCCGTGGTGCGCGACAGGGTGGCTGCCACCAACGGCGGCCCGGTCGTTCTCTCGGACATGCTCGGCGAGCAGGTTTCGCTGGCCCCGACCGACGAGCTTTCCATCGACGTGGCCAGGCCCGCCGACATGGTCGTCGAGTTGCCACGCACCAAGTATCCCGACCCGGCGGCGGCGCGTACGGCGGTCGAGCAAGTGGGTGGCAAGATTCTCGATGAGGTGGTGAAGTCGTCGGACAGCAAGAGCATTGCCTTGGCCTTGACCTTTCCGGAAGAGAAGCGCGATCTGGGCATGCACGCGCTGTCCGAGCTGGACGAGCACGTGCGCTTTCGACCCGTGCGCAAGACGCACGCCGTTCCGATCGCTCGGCTGGCCGCGGGCAAGGATGGTCTGCGGGTGCAAGAGGCGGGGGAAAGCAACGAGTTGCCGCTTTCGCAGATCCTGGCCATCAGCACCCAGGCCACCGTGCAAATCCCCGACGATGCCTTGCTCTTGCGCGAGGGCGAGAGGCCGCGCGACCACCTCAAGGTTCTCATCGTTGCCGCCTTCTTGCTCGGCTTCGCGGTGGTAAACCTTCTCGCCATGCGCGCGCGAGGATAGTGACGTTTCCCATGCAGAGAATCTACGACACCCGCGAAGGAACCAAGGTCGATCTTCAACTGCGCGAGCCAGGCAAGGTTGGCATCTATGGCTGTGGCGTCACCGTCTACGATTTGTGCCACGTGGGACACGCGCGCACCTTGGTCGCCTACGACGTGATCGTGCGCCACCTGCGCCAGCGCGGGCTGGAGGTTCGGCTGGTCCGAAACATCACCGACGTGGATGACAAGATCATTCGCAAGGGGCACGCCGAGGGGCGCGGCGCAGACGAGGTGGCCAAGTTCTACGCCGACGCCATGGCCGCCGACCTGGCCGCGCTTGGCGTCGCGCCGCCCGACGTGGAGCCGCGCGCGACGGGGCACATCTCGGAAATGATCGACGTGATCCGGCGCCTGGAAGAGCGCGGCCTGGCCTATGCCGCCGAAGGCGATGTCTACTATTCGGTTGCGGGATTTCCCGGCTACGGCGGCCTTTCCGGACAAAGCATCGACGATCTGCAGGCCGGTGCGCGTATCGAGGTCGGCGAACACAAGCGCAGTCCCCTCGATTTCACGCTGTGGAAGGGCGCCAAGCCGGGCGAACCGCAGTGGCCGAGCCCATGGGGGCCTGGGCGTCCTGGCTGGCACATCGAGTGCTCGGCCATGGCCCACAAGTACCTCGGCGACAGCTTCGATATTCACTGCGGCGGTTCGGACCTGATCTTCCCGCACCACGAAAACGAAATCGCGCAGTCCGAGGGCGCCTACGGCTCGTTCGCGCGCCACTGGATGCACTCGGGAATGGTCAACTTCGGCGGCGAGAAGATGTCGAAGTCGCTGGGCAACGTGGTGACCATACGCCGCGTGGCCGAGACGCACGATCTCGAGGCGCTTCGTCTGCTGCTAATCAGCGTGCACTACCGCAGTCCGGTCAATTTCACCATCGGCCGTACCGCCGATGGCCAGCCCGTGTACCCCGATCTCGACGAGGCCGAAGCGCGGCTCGACTATTTCTACCGTACCCTGGAGCGCCTGGACGCCTTCCTCGCTCCGCTGGCCAAGTTGCCCGGGGAACTGCCGCCGTCGGAGCTGGCCAAGAATGCCGGCGCGGCCATGGATGACGATTTCAACACCGCGGCCGCCATCGGGCACCTCTATGATGCGTTCGTGCTCGCCAACAAGTTGCTCGACGATCCCAAGGCCATGCCCAAGCCGCAGCGACAGCAGACCCTGGCCGCCATCGCACGCGACGCGCGCGTGGTCGGGTCGACGCTCGGGATCATGCTCAGGACGCCGTCGGAGTTCTTGCTGGCGCGGCGGGATCGCCTGTGTGTCCGGCGCAATATCGATCGCGGCGCCGTCGAAACGCGCATCGCGGATCGCACCGCCGCTCGCGCGGCCAAGGATTTCAAGCGCGCCGACGAGATCCGGGCCGAGCTCAAGGGCAGCGGCGTGGAATTGATGGACACGCCCGCGGGTACCACCTGGCGCGTGGCCGGCTAGCAAAGGTCGAAGTCGCGTGATCGGCGTATTCGATTCCGGCTTCGGCGGTCTGACCGTCCTGAGGTCGCTGGTGGCGCGCTTGCCCGAGTACGATTACTTTTACCTCGGCGACAGCGCGCGCGCGCCCTATGGCAGCCGCAGCCTGGAGGTCGTGCACAGCTTCACTCGCGAGGCGGTCGAGTTCTTGTTCGACGCCGGCTGTCCGCTGGTGGTACTCGCCTGCAATACGGCCTCGGCGCAAGCCCTGCGCACCTTGCAGCAGCGACACTTGCCAGCGCATCGACGGGATCGTCGCATCCTCGGCGTGGTCCGGCCGTCGGCGGAGGCCTTGGCGGGACTGCCGCCGGGCGCGATTCCGGGTGTCACGCAGCCTTCGCTCGCCGAGGGGACCGTGGCCGTGCTGGGAACCGCGGGAACCGTAGCCTCGGGATCGTACGCCCTCGAACTCGCGAAGCTGGCGCCGCGGTTGCGCCTCATCGAACAGGCCTGTCCGCTTTGGGTGCCATTGGTCGAAGCTGGCGAAACCTCGGGCCCAGGCGTGGACTATTTTCTGCACAAATATCTCGATCCGCTTTTCGCGCGGCCCGATCCACCGGCCCGCGTGCTGCTGGGCTGCACGCACTACCCACTCTTACAGACTGGCATTCGCGCGATGGTTCCTCCCGCGGTCGAGATCATCGACCAGGGCGATCTGGTGGCCGAGCGGCTGGCCGATTGGTTGATTCGGCACCCGGATATTGAAACGCGGCTTCAGCGCCATTCCCGGCGTCGCTATGCCACCACCGACGATCCAACCTGGTTTGCGGCTCAGGGCGAGCCCATCATGAATGCGTCCATCCCGGTGGAGCGCGTGCGGCTTCTGCCTTGGCAGGGTTCATCCTGAATTCCCCCGCGTGAGCAAGAGCACCGCAGGTGTCTGCCGGAGCGAGCTTTGTCTTTCTCGGGCCGGCAGAGGCGAGTAGGGTAGTTGGAGAGGCCAAGCGTGAAAGAGAAGGAGATTCGCGAACGCATCGAGCGCTTCCTGAAGAGGACCGCACGCAACGTGGTGGTGCCGGCTTCGGTTGGATTGTCGCTCGCGGGTTGCGATACGCGTGCGCTAAGCGGTGGTCGTGCAGACGCGGGTCGCGATGTCGCTAGCCAACGTGCCGAGACAAACGATACCGCGAATTCACCCGATCTCAGTTACATGGCTCTGCCGTACCTCATCGTCATGATGCCGGACGCCGCCACAGATCCGGGACCGTCGGAGCCGGAACCGTCGGACGTCGAATCGGAGGCTCGACCTATGACCGAAGCTGGCCCCGAGATCCCGGCGGTCATGCCCCCCTACATGATTGCGCCACCTCCGCCCTACATGGTTCCAGCACCGGCGCCGCCATTGCCCCCATCGCCGCCCCCGCCGCTGCCACCGGCGGCGCCGCCGTCGCTACCCGACGCGGGACCGGAAATTCCCATGCCATCACCGGCACCACCGTACTTGCTCCTGCCGTCCGTATCGCCATCCGCGAAGGGCAAAACCGCGCCCATGCCGATGGATCCCAAGAAGAACGGATAACAGTCGTGCTGGAGGTCTTTCGGCGTGTCGGGTTTCTTCCGCGCGCCTGCGGCTGGGAGCTGACCCTTCGGTGCAATCTGCGCTGCAAGCACTGCGGCTCGCTGGCCGGCCGCGCACGCGACGACGAACTGTCGCGCGACGAATGCCTGCGCGTGGCTGACGAATTGGCGGAAATGCGCTGCGAACGGGTCACGCTGACCGGCGGCGAGCCCACCCTGCATCCCGCCTGGGACGAGTTGGCAGAGCGCCTGGTCAAAGGCAAGGTACAGGTTGGACTCATCTCGAACGCCTGGGAATGGACCCGTGAACATGCCGAGCGCGCCGCCCGCGCTGGCCTCTATAGCGTGGGATTCAGCCTGGACGGTCTCGAGCGCGAGCACGACGCTTTCCGCGCCCCAGGTTCGTTCGCGCATGTGCTCGATGCCATCCGGGTCACGTGCGAGGTGGGGCTCGACGTGGCCATCAACACCACGATTTACCGGGAAAACTGCAAGCAGCTCCTGGCAGTGCGCGGCTTGTTGCTAGATCTTGGCGTCCATTCTTGGCAGTTGCAGATCGCCATTCCCACCGGCGCCATGGCTGGTCATCGCGAGCTGGCGCTGCCGCCCGAGGATTTGCTGTGGCTGGTGCCGCAGATTGCGGAATTCTGTCGCGATGGTGGCGGTGGACTACGCGTGGTGGCCAGCGATCACATCGGCTACTTCGGCAAGCCCGAAGCGCACCTGCGCCAGCCCGAGGTGACCATGCCCTTCTGGCTCGGCTGCTGGGCCGGCTTGCACGCCTTGGGCATCGAGAGTGGCGGCAACGTGAAAGGCTGTCTGTCGCTGCCCTCGGCTTTGCACGGTGAAGCGGGCTACATCGAGGGCAACGTGCGCCAGTCGAGCCTGCGCGAGATTTGGAATCGATCCTCCGGCTTTGTCTACACTCGTGGTTTTCGCACGAGCGATCTCAAGGGATTCTGTCGCGTGTGCCGCTACGGCGATCTGTGCCGCGGCGGCTGCACGTGGAAACGCGGGAGCCAAGGCGATCCCGAGGCGGGCGACACCTACTGTTTCTACTACCAAGCGGCGCGACAAGGCCGCTACGACCTGCTTGAAGACGAGCCCACCGTCGAGGAAAAGGCCTACTTTCGCGCCGGTGTCCCTCACAGATAGAGGCGCAGCGACAGCACTTGGCGCAGGTTCGAGGCGATGCTGCGCAGGTTGTTGACCTTCGAGGCGCCATCGGCGCGCGGACGAATCGTGATGGGAAGGTTCTTGATGCGCGCTCCGGCCCGCGCCTGGCGCAGGATGAATTCCATAAGCACGGTCCAGCCGCGGCCCTGCGAAACCAGTCGCGTGCCTCCGAGCAAACTGCGCCGGAACATCATGATCCCCTGAAAACGCGGGAAATGGCCAAAGAGAGCGCGCAGGAGCAAGCGCTCGGCGAGGGAAAGCAGGCGCGCCGCGACCGGTCCGCCACGCTCGGGCAGGATGCCGAGGATTATGTCGGCGTCTTCGATTGCGGCGACGTAGAGGCCGATGAGGGTCGCGGGAAACTGGCCGTCGGCCGGAAAGAACGTCACCAGCTCGCCCCGCGCCTCGGCGAAGCCGGTGCGATAGACGGCCCCGAGACCAAGATTGACATTATGGTGGTGGATGCGTACGCCAGCCAGGGTCGCCGCCAACCCATCCGCGATCTGGCCGGTGCCGTCCGAGCTGCCGTCGTCGACGATGAGCAACTCGAAGCTGGTGCCGAGGCTTGTAAGTTCGCCGTGGATCTCGGTCACGACCGCGGCCAGGCTGGCGGCTTCGTTGAAGGCCATGACCACGACGGAAACGCGCGGGGCAGTGACGGCGATAGGGTCGGGACTCATGGAAATCCTACTGGCGATGGGATCGCATGGCGGCGAGGCACCCAACCAGGATATGCCGTCCAGGGGAGGCGATGTTTGATATTCTTGCCGTTCCTTCCGATGCTAGCCAGTTGGAGAAACGTCATGCCGAACCTGTGCTACGCGCTCGCGATCCTGGTGCTGGGTGGCTTCGCCGCATGCAAATCGCACCCCAAGTCCATCCACTGTCCGCAAGGCATGGCGGATGTGGCCGCGCGCTCGGAGCCCGGCAAGAACGTCTGGTGCGAATCCTCAGACAAGGTTCGGGCGCAGTGGATCGAATGGCACGCCGGAACCACGCAGCCGCGCCAGAGCTGTAGCTACCGCGATTTCAAGCCCGAGGGATCGTTTACGGCCTGGCATCCCGACGGCAAGTTGTGGGTGCAGGGGCAGTTCGTGGCGGGCCAGAAAGCCGGCAAGTGGAAGCAATGGGATCCGGCGGGCAACGAGGTTGCGGAGGGCGACTACAACAGCGGTCGCCTCGTTGCGGGCGCGCCGGTGGCGGGCATGGCGCTTTGTGAGAAGATGGCCCGGCCGTAGCGGAGCGATGGGTGAAACAGGCTCGCGCTATTGGGCGGCGGGCTCGGTGCTGGCAGGCTCGGTGCTGGCAGGCTTGACCAGTTCCAGGCGAAGGGCGAGTTCGCGCAGCACCTCGGGAGGCGTCTGGCGCCGTCGGCGATGGGATTCCAAGTGTTCCCAGACGATCTCTTGCACGCGCCGCCAGTCGTCGGTGGCCTGCACGGCACCGGCCCGATCCGCCAATTCGAGGGCGAGGCGCCAGTCCATCCCGCGTGCCTTGCGCGATCCGCCGCTTCGCTCGTCGAGAAAACCGCGTTCGAGATAGGTCGCGAGCACGCGCGTGAGCAGTCCCACGAAGGCAGACTGTTCGCTAGCAGTGCATGTGCCAAGCTTGTCGGCCACGGCCAGGAACGCGCGGCAACCTGCCGTTTCCCCGGCGCCGTCGGCCATGCGAACCAGGGCACCGAAACGCAGGGCCTGGGCCGCCTCGTCGTCGAGATCGTCGAGGCCCAGCCGTCTTCCACCAATGCGGCAGACGAAGCCTGACTTGCCGTCGTGGGAGGCGTCAAATGCCAGCTTCTTGCTCTCGCCCGTGCGCCGGCCAGTTACCTCGGCTGTGCCCTTGAGTTCGCGGCGCGCGGCCCGGGTGGCGAAGCAGTTGGTCTTCACGGCGAAACCAGGCAATTCGGATTGGCCGGGCGCCATCGCGGCCAAACACGAGAAGGCTGCGCGCGCGACCGCGCTTTCGGGCGTCACGCGATCCGTGCACGCACGGGCGAACGCGTCGGCACCCGTGCCCAGCTTGGCATCGTTGCTGCGCCCCTGGGCAAGGATCTGGACGAGGGCTCGTTCGGGCGGCTTGCCGCCGAGCTGCTTCCACAGATCCATCGCGTGCGCGGCCCGGCGCATGGCAATCGCGGCCTCGGCTCCGGCGATGTCGTCGAAAAACCAGGCGCAGCTGGCGTACATGAGCAACAGCGAGCGCTGCATCTCCATGTGCAGAAGCGCCCGCATGGAAGACTGCCCGCGGTCCTGGCGGAGGGCCGGCCGGCCGAGCGCACGCAGGCGTTTCTTGCGCGCGTCGGGCGCCTCGTCGACAAACTCGCCGTAGGCGTCGCGCGCTTGCCACGGATCGGGCAGCAGGTCACCGGCATCGTCGGCGAAAAACAGCGCCGCGCGATCGCGCAAAAGATCGAGCGCCTGGCGCAGGGGCGCCCGCCAGGCCTGGCTGCTGCCCTTCACTTCATGCATCCGGCAGCCGCAGTCGCGTAGCCAGCGGCCAAGACCGTGCCCGCAACTCCACGCCGTGCCCTCACCGTCGGGACCAGGACGCAGGCGCAGCTCCCAGGTGGGCGGCGACTCGGCCAGGTAGGCATCCAGGTTCGTGACCTCCATGTCCTGTTCAGGGGCAGCCACGTTCACTGCATAGGCCAGGGTCAGGTCGGCGAATTTCTTGTGGTGGCCGTACAGTTCGCCATCCGACGCCGCGAGCACGAGTCGCTTGCCCACGACCTTGGAGCGCTCGGCCGAGTGGCGCATGGCTTCGAGGAAGCTGGCGGCATCCCTCGTAGCCGTGCCGAAAGCCAGGTCGCGCGAGAGTGGACCATCGAAGATGGCCAGCGCGATGGAGCGGCCGGAACCGTCGGGATGGAGAAATCGATAGGCGCGACCGGTGTCCAGGTTTTCGCTGGTCACCGCTTGCCAGACCCCATCCGGGGAGCGCACGGCCTCAATCTGCTCGGGCGCCAGAATCGTGAATTTCACCCCGGCGTCGATGAGCGCCGCCAAGGTCGCCTCATTGGCCGCCGTCTCGGGCAGCCACATGCCCGCGGCTTCGTGGCCGAATCTTTGTCGGAAATCGATCTGTCCCCACAGGATCTGCGTGCGCAGATCGCGCTCGGAAAGCAGGGGCGTGATGGGATGGCCCCACACCTGAGCCATGGCTCCGCCCGCGGCCAGGCGCGTCTGCTGGTCGACGTCGCCCTGGCGTATTCGCCGCATCACTTGATCGTCGTGGCGCGCGATCCAGCGCGCCAAGGTGGGGCCAAGGTCGAAGGACATCTCCGCATAGTTGTTGACGATGGACGCCACGCGCTGCTTGGGACCGTAGATGCGGGCGTACGCATTGGCCCGATAGCATTCGGCATGAATCCGCGCATTCCAATTCGGGAATGGGGCGGCCGTCGGCTCGCGCGGCACCTCGTCGGTCCAGGGGTTTTCCCGGGGCGGTTGGTAGAAGTGCCCGTGGACAACCAAGGCAATGGGCGGACGTTTCTTCATTGGGGATCCCAAATGTATCGCGCCCTCCGTGTCCTCTCCCTCAGAAATTCCGTGCTCTCGTTAACCAAGTGTCGCGTGCTTTGCCGACCACGGTGATACCACCCTGGCTGACGTGGTGGCGAACCGCATCGCGGGCCAGGTCGTGTCCGATGTGATCGCCGGGGGCGACGCGCACGTTCTTGTCGATGATGGCGCGCTGGATGCGGGCGCCTTTGCCCACGTGAACGTTGTCGAAAAGGATCGAATCGCGGACCTCGGCCCCTTCGTCCACCCACACGTTGCGGCCGAGCACGCAGTCTTTGACGAACCCGCCGGCGATCACGCAGCCGCTCGACATGATGGATTGCACCAGCATGCCACGGCGGCGATCGTCGTCGAACACGAGCTTCGACGGTGGATCGGGATAGTTGACGCTGACGATGGGCCATTCCCAGTTGTACAGGTTGAAGTGCGGCTGCACGTTCTTGAGATCCATGTTGGCCTCGTAGTAGGCCTCGATGGTTCCCACGTCGCGCCAGTAGGCCAGCTCGCCCTTTTCCGTGACACCTGGGATACGGTTGCGTGAAAAGTCGTAGCAGAACACCCGGTTGGTCTTGACCAGCGAGGGCAGGATGTTCTTGCCGAAATCGTGGTGGGTGTCTTGCTGCGAGTCCGCCTCCAGGGCGTCGTGCAGGGGCAGGGGCGCGAAGGTGTAGTTTCCCATCGATGCCAGGGCGTGCGCCGGGTCGCCCGGGATGGTCATCACGTTGCTGGTCGGTTTCTCCTGGAACCCGATGACTCGCCCATCGACGTCGGTCTGCACGATGCCGAACTGCGACGCTTCGCCGACGGGCACCGGCAGGCAAGCGATGGTGGCCAAGGCGTTCTTCTCCAGATGGAAGTCGACCATCTGGCGCACGCTCATCTTGTAGACGTGGTCGGCGCCGAACACGACCACCACGTCGGGGCGAAAATCCTCGACCAGGTGAAAGTTTTGGTGGATGGAATCGGCTGTGCCGCGGTACCAGCTTTCGCCCATGCGCATCTGCGCCGGGACGATGGTCACGAAGTCGGCGTGCGTGCTGCGCGTGCCCCACACGTGCTGAATGTGCTCGACCAGCGACTGGGCCTTGTACTGCGACAGCACGTACATGGCTCGGATTCCCGAGTTGTGCATGTTCGACAGCACGAAGTCGATGATCCGGTAGCGGCCGCCGAAGGGGACGGCGGGCTTGGCCCGATCTCGCGTAAGCGGGAATAGCCTCTCGCCTTTTCCGCCCGCCATGATGAAAGCGAGTATGCGTGGTTCATCCATGTTCTTGGTCCGAGGGCATTATATCTCCGAATTGGTTCCTTGCCCCCTTTTGAAAGAACCCTGAGAGGGTTCTTAGAAACTCCCGCGGCGAATGCAGTCGGGCAAAGCCCGCCTGCATTCACGCGCCTTTCTTGAAAGAACCCTGAGAGGGTTCTTAGAAACTCCCGCGGCGAATGCAGTCGGGCAAAGCCCGCCTGCATTCACGCGTTTTTTGTGCAACACTCGTTTCCGCATGACGCCGGCGGAAAAGATTGCGCACCAGCTCTACGAGCTCTCCATGAACATGTGGTGGGCGTGGAATCCATCGGTCATCAAGCTGTTTCGCGACATCGACCCCGAGGCCTTCCGCGCCTCGAAGCACAACCCACTGATGGTCGTGAAGCATCTGTCGCGCGAGCGACTGCACGACATGGCCGGCGATGCCGCCATGCGGGCGCGGCTCGATCGCACCTACCGCGAATTCCGCGCCTACGTGTCACCGACCGCCGAGACCTGGGCCGAGACCCACGCCGCTCCGCTGCGCGTGCGACCGGTGGCCTATCTTTCGGCCGAGTTCGGCATTCACGAGTCGCTGCCCATCTACAGCGGCGGCTTGGGCGTGCTCGCTGGCGACCACTTGAAAACCGCCTCCGACCTCGGCTTGGCTCTCGTCGCGGTGGGGCTGTTCTATCGCGAATCCTATTTCCGCCAGCACATCGATCGCGAAGGGCAGCAGCACGCCGAGTACGTGAACGCCCCGGTGGAGTATCTCGCCACCACGCTCAAAACAGGCGCTGACGGCAAACCCCTCATCGTCGACGTGCCGCTTGGCCATGAGCGACTGCTGGCCCAGGTCTGGCAGGTCAATGTGGGCCGCAACCAGCTGCTCCTGCTCGATACCGATGTGGACGGCAACAGCGACGAGAACCGGCGCCTGGCTGCGCGTCTCTACTTCGGCGACCAGCGCGTGCGCATCCGGCAAGAGTTGCTCCTCGGCGTCGGCGGCATCCGCGCGTTGCGCGCGTGCGGAATCGACTGGAGCGGGCTGCACTTGAATGAAGGGCACAGCGCCTTCGCCACGCTGGAATACGCCCGCCTGCGCATGATCGAAACCGGCGGCTCCTTCGCGGATGTGGCCCAGGACGTGGCGCAGTCGACGGTGTTCACCACGCACACGCCGGTCGATGCCGGCCACGATCGATTTCCGCCCGCATTGGTCGACGAATACCTCGAACCCTTGCGCCTTTCGCTACGGCTGTCGCGCGAGGAATTCCTGGGCTTGGGGCGCGTGCGACCTGAGGATCCGACCGAATCGCTGTGCATGACCGTGCTGGCGTTCAAGATGTCCCGCTACGCGAACGCTGTCTCGTGTTTGCACGGCCGGGTGACGCGAAAGGCGTGGCAAGTCCTTTGGCCGCACCATCGCGAGGACGAAGTTCCCGTCGGGCACATCACCAACGGCGTGCACGCTCGTACCTGGCTGGCTCCGGCCATGCAGGAACTTTACGGCCGGCGCATCGGCCCTGACTGGGCCGACAATCTGACCGACCCGGCCATGTGGGCGCGCATCGAAGACATTCTCGATGCAGAGCTGTGGGAAACCCACCGCGCCTTGCGCGCCAACCTGGTGAATTTCGTTCGGCGCGAGGTTTCGGCCCAGCGTCGGCGCAATGGGCACAGTGACGAACTGGTTCAAGCCGCGGCCACCGCTCTCGATCCGGACGCGCTCACCATTGGGTTCGCCCGGCGTTTCGCCACCTACAAGCGCGCCAACCTGCTGTTCACCGACATCGAGCGCCTGAAGCGCATCGTGTGCAGCGAAGAGCGGCCAGTGCAGATCGTGTTCGCCGGCAAGGCGCACCCTGCCGATCTGCCGGGCCAGGAAGTGTTGAAGGCCGTGGTGCAGGCCAGCCTGTCGCCCGAACTGCGCAGGAGCATCGTCTTTGTCGAAGACTACGACATCAATATCGCGCGTCACCTGGTTCAAGGCGTGGACGTGTGGCTCAATACCCCGCGCCGGCCGCAAGAAGCCAGCGGGACCAGTGGCGAAAAGGTGCTGCTCAATGGCGGACTCAATTTGTCGATTCTCGACGGTTGGTGGGCCGAGGCATACGACGGGCAAAACGGGTTCGCGATCGGCAATGGCGTTTGCCACGTGGACGTGGCCGAGCAGGATCGGCGCGACGCCGAATCGCTCTACCATGTGCTGGAGACCAAGGTCGTTCCCCTCTACTACAATCAGGACGAGCAGGGCGTTCCCCATGGCTGGGTGGCGTACATCAAGCGGGCCATTCGTACGCTCGGCTGGCGGTTCAACACCGACCGCATGGTGAGGGACTACGTTGTCGAATGCTACCTGCCCTCGGCAGGCGTCCACAGCTGTGCCATGCGAAAGTAGCGCTAGATAGTCGGTTGTCGCCTGTGCTATCGCGCACGTGCGTCTTGATATCGGCCTAGCGCGCGTCGCGGCCGATCGCGCGCGGTGCTATGATTGGCTCAATGCCGTCGCTTGGAGTCCGGACTCTTGCTTGCGGGCTGATTGCCTGTGCGGCCTTGGCTGTCCAGGCTGGTAGTGCCGCTGGCGCTGTCGGGGGGCTCATGCCGCACTATTTGATTGTGGATCAAGTCGGCACGCCGCCCGCGAATGGCTCGGTCACTTACACGCCGATGCGACGCCCGGGGGCCGCAGCGCCGCCCGCCGCCGCCGCGAAACCAGCGCCGGCACCCATTGCACCCGTGGTCGCGGCACCAGCGCCAGTGGCACCGACGTTTGCGGCGCCAGCACCGGTCGCGCCCACGTATGCGGCCCCGGCCCCGATCGCGCCCGTCTACTCGGCGCCGCCTGATGCCGCGACGACTTGGGCAACGCCCACGCCGTACGCGCCGGCGCCGCTCCCATTGCCTCCAGGTTTGCCGCCCGCTACTCCAACCCTCTCGATCCGAGGAGCGAATGCAGCACCTGTCGCCACTGCCACCGCCAAGGCCCATCGTTCGGCCGAATTGGAGCACAGGTATTTTGGCCTAGCCTCGGACGTTGGAATGCCGGACGGGCTCAACCTGGGTGTGGTTTTGGCGCCTGTCGACTGGATGCGACTAGGCGCCTCGATGGGCACCAACTCCGCCAGCCTGGACTATCGCGGCGGTCTGACCTTGGTTCCCATGGGATGGGGCCCATCCTTTAGCGCGGAAGTGGGTCACTGCAATACGGCCGCGACGACCAGTGTGATTCGTACCTTCTTCACTGTCCCGAACTGGGTTAAGCCGTACGTTCAGCAACTCGGCTACACCTACGTCAACGCTCACGTCGGCTTCGACTTTCGCGTGGGCGGTCTCACTCTGTTTGTCCACGGTGGCGTCACCTATCTCATGGGCACCGTTCGCTCGCCCAACGCGGTCGTTGTAGACAGCAATACGAGCACCAGCGTCAAGATCGCCCAGGACGGGCAAGTTACCGCCTATACACTGTCGGCCAAGGCCGGGCTTCTCTACATGTTCGGAGGCTCCTAGGCATGGGACGTCTTCGCGCGCGCAATTGCCCGCTCGGTCTGCTGGGCCTGTTGCTCTTGGCCGCGTGCTCGCCCATCGTCGATGCGAGCTTTTCCGACATCGAGGTGACTCGTCCAGATATCCCAGTTCCTCCCGCCATGATTGCTGGGGCGTCTTCAGTCATGTTCTCCTTCAGCTTCGACAGCACCAAGCTGGGGGCAAACGCCAATCTCACGGCGCAGAGCCAGATCGTGTCCGTCAAGTTGCGCAGTTTGGAACTGACAGCCAAGGGTGCCGTGACCGATCTGTCCTTTATCCAGACATTGCACGCCTTCGCCTTCGTGCCTAAGGCGAAGACAAACTTCGATTCGACACAGCAAGTGGAAATCGCGGATTATGAGCAACGTGGCAACCAGCCGGCGGGCGCGACTTTCTCCGTGCCATTGCCCGAGCCGGTCGACATCTTGCCGCTCCTGCAACCGAGTGTGACGGATCAGCGCAAGATTGTCGTGGTTGTGAATCTGGGCGGCCAGCTGCCGAGTCAAAGCTGGACCATCGATGTTTCGATGTCGCTGTCTATCGAACTGAAACAGTAACGCGCAAGCGCCGACGGCTTCGCCGGACGACGCTTTTCGCGTCGATGAAAAAGGACCCTTTTGGGGTCCTTTTTCAAGTCAGCCCTAGGCTGCGATGCGCGAAGGTCGGCGGAATCCAGTCGCGGGACGCTCTTCCTCGCCGTCAGTTTCGCCGCCACCCAAGCGTGCCCAAAGCTTCTTCAGCGCACCCAGCTCGATCTGTCGCACGCGCTCGCGCGTGAGCGAGAGGCGGGTGGCGATCTCTTCCAGGGTCATGCCGCCTTGCTCGGCCGCTTCCAGGGCGCAGGCCTCGTGCACGACGGGCAGGTGCAACTCCGCCGGTTTGGCTCCGCGATTGTCGCGACGTTCGGCCGTGAGGTTGAAGCGGCACACAGCGTGTGGGCACGGGCCGGGAAGTTTTCGGCAAGCACCACGGGTGATCTTGTAGAGGTTGATGCGTAGCTCGTCTGCCATGGGACACGTCCTTGTCTGTCAGGAGGTCAGGTTTGCAAAAACGCGGTGACAGTCGACTCGGCAGAAGACCTGACGGACTTGAGACTGTTTCTGTTTGAATTCAAGACCTTGCCTCGAATACGTGAGGCACAATACAATCGCGACAATAGAGTCCGCGAGGTGGTGGCCGTTCTGTTGCTTGAATTCCGGAGTGTCGAACGGCGGAGTGCTTCCGGGCTTTGCTTTCAAGAGTGGAAGCGTGTGACGCTAGTTCTGCGACTTCTCTGGCAACTGCAACGAGATCTTCGCAGTTCTAGCAAAGACGAGCAAGGCTGCAATGCCAATCAGCACCGCGAACCATAGCGTGCAGAGTCGCGTGACAAAAGTCGCGGCGGCGGCGACGCTGCGGTCGCAGCCAGAGGCGAGCTGTTCCAGCATGGCCAGCATGCCAGCCTCGGTGACACCAAGGCCGCCGGGCAGGAACGAGAGCGCGCCCGCCACGGTCATCGAAGCGTAGATGAACGTGGCGGCCTGGATGTCGACGGAGGCGCCGACAAATCCATTCACGACGGCCCAGAAAGCCGCGCACTCGAAGAACCAGCTGACCGCGGAAAGCAGCACGCCGAGGACGAGTGGCCGCGGCCGTAACAGCTCGGCAGTGGTTTGGTACGCTTCCTCGAGCTTGGGGGCTATCCGGCGCAGCAAGGGAGTGTGTGCCGAAAGCCGCAGAAAGAACCTGGCGACAGGCTCGACCGAAACCACGACCAGGCCAAATCCAATGAGGCTGGCGCCGATGATGAGAAAGCGCGGATCGGTCTTGAAGGTGAAAATGCCCACGCAGGCAAGCAAAAGCAGACCAACTAGGTCGGTGAATCGCTCGGCGATGACGATAGGGGCGGTGCGCGCGGCCGGAATCCCATGCGACTCGCGCAGCAGGAAGGCCTTGACCACCTCACCGAGCTTTCCCGGCGTGACGGTCAGCGAGAAGCCGCCGAGAAAGACCAGAAAGCTATGCCCGACCGGCACACGCAGGCCGAGCACCTTGAGGTAGTAGTGCCAGCGTCCGAAGCGGACGAGATAGTTGAGCGAAGCCAGGCCCAGCGCCGCGAGGACGATGAGCCATTGAAAGTCGGCGAGCGCGCGCCCCACGCTGCGAGCACCGGCCCAGACCGAAAACCCCACGTAGATGGCGACCCCTGCCGCCACGCCGAGGATGACCCTCCCGAGGAGCTTTTTCACGGAAGTTGCCTAGGCCTCGTTGCCCTGGTCGCGCGCCTTCTCGACCCGCTTGCGCTCGTTGTGATCGAGCGTGCGCTTGCGCAGGCGAATGCTCTTGGGCGTGACCTCGACCAGCTCGTCCTCGTTGATGAACTCAAGTGCCGCTTCGAGGGACAACTCGATGGGTGGCGTAAGAAAGAGCTTTTCGTCCGCCGAAGTGGTGCGGATGTTGGTCAGCTTCTTGGCCTTGGACGGATTGACGATGAGGTCGTTGGTGCGCGAGTGCAACCCGACGATTTGGCCACCGTAGATGGGCACGGTGGGGCCGAGGAACAGCGAGCCGCGCTCTTGCAGGTAGAACAGACCGTAGGTATTGGTGGTGCCCGGATCTTGGGCGATGAGAACGCCGTTGCTGCGCCCCTTGAAGATGCCGGCGTAGGGTCCGTAGTGGCTGTAGTTGTGGTGCAAGATTCCGGTCCCGCGGGTGTCGGTCAGAAATTGCGAACGGTAGCCGATAAGTCCACGCGCCGGCATGGCGTATTCGAGGCGCATGCGGCCTTCGCCCTCGGGTCCCATCTCTTGCATGCGACCGCCGCGGCGGCCGAGCTCTTCGATGACTGCGCCGGTGTACTTCTCGTCGACGTCGATGACCACGTCCTCGTAGGGTTCGAGCTTTTCGCCGCTCGGGCCGTCCTTGTAGATGACCTGCGGCTGCGACACCATCAGCTCGTAACCTTCTCGGCGCATGGTTTCGATGAGCACCGAAAGGTGCAATTCGCCGCGACCGAGCACCTCGAAGGTGTCGGGCGATTCGGTTTCGAGCACGCGCAAGGCGACGTTGGATTTGAGCTCCTTGAACAGACGCTCGCGCAGGTTGCGCGAGGTCACGTACTTGCCTTCCTTGCCCGCGAACGGCCCGTTGTTGGAGATGAACTGCATCTTCACCGTCGGCTCCTCGATTTCGAGCAGGGGCAGGACGATAGGGCGCGCGATCTCGGTAATGGTTTCACCGACGGTCAGATCTTGCATGCCCGTGATGGCGCAGATGTCGCCTGCGACGGCTTCCGACAGCTCGAAGCGCTTGAGCGACTGGTAGCCGAGGATCTTGGCCACGCGGAATTCCTCGCGCCTGCTGTCGCGGTGGATGCACAGCACTCGGTCGCCTTGGCGCACGCGGCCCGAGTTCATGCGCCCGATGGCGACATAGCCGAGGTAGTCGTCGTAGTCGAGGGTGGTCACGTGCATGGCCAGCGGGCCGTCCACGTCCGCCGCGGGCGGCGGCACGGATTCGATGATGAGGTCGAGCAGCGGCGTGAGATCTTTCTTCTCGTCGCCCAGGTGTTTGACGGCGTAGCCCTCGCGGCCCGAGGCGTAAATGACCGGGAAGTCGAGCTGCTCTTCGTTGGCGCCGAGGGCGCAGAAAAGATCGAAGGTGTCGTTGACCGCGCCGTCGGGATCGCAGCCCACGCGGTCGATCTTGTTCACCACGAGAATCGGCCGCAATCCGAGCGCCAGCGCCTTGCGCGTGACGAATCGGGTCTGCGGCATCGGGCCTTCGAAGGCGTCGACGAGCAAAAGCACGGAATCGACCATCTTGAGCACACGCTCGACCTCGCCGCCGAAATCGGCGTGGC
>Ga0265314_10001430_pt1 | contig 26682 bp, 19 predicted proteins | sample 4126metaG_FD_203106 | JGI IMG/M metagenome (GOLD analysis project Ga0265314, IMG submission 203106) | Rhizosphere microbial communities from Carex aquatilis grown in University of Washington, Seatle, WA, United States - 4-1-26 metaG | ecosystem: Host-associated > Plants > Roots > Rhizosphere >... | reverse complement strand
GATCGCCGTTTCGCTGGACCTCGACGGGTCCGGCGATTGCGACATCGATACCGGAATCGGCTTTCTGGATCACATGCTGGAGAGCTTCGGCCGCCATTCCATGATCGACCTCAAGGTTCGCGCCCAGGGCGACCTGCACGTCGATTTTCACCACACCACCGAAGACAGCGCCATCGTCATCGGACAGGCGGTCAAAAAGGCGCTCGGCGATCTGGCGGGAATTGCGCGCTTCGGTTCGGCGCTCATCCCGATGGACGAAGCGCTGACCCGCGTCGCCGTCGATGTTTCGAACCGGCCCTACCTGGTGTGGCGGGTCGAGATTCCCAAGCCCAAGCTGGGCGAAATGGACACCGAGCTGTTCAAGGAATGGTTCCAGGCCTTTGCCCAGAACGCCGGGATTTGCCTGCACATCGAGAGCCTGTACGGGCAGAACAGCCATCACATCGTGGAGACTTGCTTCAAAGGACTGGCGCGGGCGCTTCGCGAGGCCGTCACGCCCGACGAAAGGCTGGAAGGCGCCGTGGCGTCTACCAAAGGCGTGCTTGGCGACAAGGTCTGACGATCTACCCAGAGTAGCTATGCTGACGCTGCGTCACGATCTTGACGCACGCGTCATTTTTCATTGACTCTTAGCGAACGCCTCTCATAATCATTCAATCGACGATCCTAGAATGGAAGAATCGCCATGGTCCAGATCACCAAAGACGAAGCCTATGACGCGGTCCGGCCCGACGATTTCCCCGCCATGATGGAGGTCGAACGTTATGGGCGGCGGTCCACGGCCTTCGACAAGATCATCTCCGCCACCCACGATCATTTTTGGGATCCGCTGGACAAGAAATACATCGATTTCGACTCCCCCTTCGACGTCGACAATGTTCAGATCCTCCCCGATGAAATGTTTCCCTTTCTGCTGACCAAGCTGGGTGAAGCGCTGACGCCAAAGCAGAAGGTTCTGTATGCGAACCAGTCGGCACGCTGGTCGCTATCCTCGATTCTGCACGGCGAGCAGGGCGCGCTCGCGCTGTCGGCTTCGCTCTGCCATGTTCTGAAAGATCCCGGCGCGCAGGAATACGCCGCCAATCAGACGCGCGAAGAAGCCCGCCACGTCACCGCGTTCTCGGCCTATATCAAGGCGCGCTGGGGCTCGCCGCTTCCCGTCGGGCCGACGCTGGCCAATCTGCTGACCGAAATGGTGCTGGCGCCGGAGGTCTACAAGAAGATCGTCGGCATGCAGATGCTGGTGGAGGGCCTCGCCATGGGCGCCTTCGCCACGCTGTATCAGAAATCGGCCGATCCGCTGATGGTCAAGCTTTGCCAGCTGGTGATGACCGACGAGGCCTTCCACCACAAATTCGGCAAGATCTGGGCCGACCGCACGATTCCAAAACTTTCGCCCGACGAGCAGAATCTGGTGGAGGACTGGGCGGCGCAATGCTTCCAGACGCTGTTGTTCAATCTGATCAATCCCGAGCAGATGAAACCGGTCTACGCCTCCATTGGTGTCAATTGGGAAGAGGCTCAGGCGGCGATCCAGGCGGCGTTCGGCGACGATCATCGCCGCGAGCAGATGAAGCAGGGCGCCAATATCTTCCGTGTGCTGATCAAGACCCTGCTCAACGCCGGCATCATCACCGACCGCACCCGCCCCTTCTATGCCATGTATGTCGACATGAACGAGCTGAAGAACGAAGGTGACCGCATGGTCGGCGACGACATCGCCGAGGAAGGCATCCGTTATCTGCAGTCGATCAATTTCGGCGATGCCGTCAAGGGCAAGGCCCTGCTGGCCGCGGAGTAGACGAACTTCCGGCGTTTCGGAACGGGCGGCTCTATCACAGCCGCCCGTTTGTTTTTATGATCCCGCCATGTCCGTTACAGCCGCCGATGTCGCGCGCGGAGTCTCGCGCCTATTGATCCAGGAGGGATACAGCCCAATCCTGGAATTCACCTTGGCCAACGGCCGCAGGCTGGACGTGGCGGCGCTGGGCTCAGACGGCACCATGCTGGGTGTGGAGATCAAAGTCGCGCTGAACGATCTGAAGGGCGACCAGAAATGGCCGGAGTATCTGGAATTCTGCGAACTGTTCTATTTCGCCATCCCGACGGATTTTCCCGACGAACATGTGCCGACGGGTACGGGACTGATCGTCGCCGACCGCTACGGCGGGGCGATCGTGCGCCCTTCGCCGCGCACCGTGTTGCATGCCAGCCGCCGCAAGGCCGTGACGCTTAACTTTGCCAAGGTCGCCGCGGAAAGGCTAGCGAGCATTCTGGAGGCGACCGATGGTCTCTAAGGTGCAGGTGAAGAAGATCGTGCTGTCGTTTCCCGGCGCGGTGGAGGGCACGTCGTACGGCTATCCGTCCTACAAGGTGGTGGGGAAATTCTTCACCCGTCTGCGTGACGAGGACGATTCGCTGGTGATGGCGGTAGGCTCCATCGACGAGCGCGATATGCTGCTTGAGGCCAATCCGTTGGTCTTTCACATCACCGATCACTACAAGAATTATCCCTACCTGCTGGTACGCATCGCCAAAATCGATGCGAACACCCTGCGCGGGATGCTGGAGCGGCGCTGGCTGGAAATTTGTCCAAAGAAACTGATGAAGGATGAGCTTCGCGTCCGCGAAGCGAACGCGAAATCCAAACGATACACTGCCAATCGCGGCAAGAAGCGCTAGCGCGGGCTACGCTTGGCCAAGATGCGCTGCAAGGTGCGCCGGTGCATGTTGAGCCGGCGCGCGGTTTCCGAAACATTGTGGCCGCAAAGCTCGTAGACCCGCTGGATATGCTCCCAGCGAACGCGGTCCGCCGACATCGGATTCTCCGGCGGTTTCGGCTTGGAACCCGGAGGGGCGAGCAGCGCGGCCTGAATGTCATCGGCGTCGGCCGGCTTGGGCAGATAATCGATGGCGCCATATTTCACGGCGGCCACGGCGGTGGCGATATTGCCGAATCCGGTCAACACCACCACGCGGCTGTCGGGGCGTATGGTGTGCAACGTCTCCACTACGTCCAGCCCATTGCCGTCTTCCAGCTTGAGATCGACGACGGCATAGGCCGGCGGCGCTTCCTTGGCGCGGAGTTTGCCGTCGGTGACGCCCTCGGCGATCGTCACGGCAAAGCCGCGTGTTTCCATGGCCCGGGCCAGCCGTTCGCGCAGCGGCCGATCGTCTTCCACAATCAGGAGTGTTTTTTCTTCTGGCATTGTCATCTTTAGCGTCCTTGTCATGTGGCCCGTAGGCCTGGCGAAATGAAGGATCAATCCTCTTGGGTTCTATCCGGCGGCGTCTCGCCGTCGATCTGTCCGCGCGACCACGACACGCTGACGCGTGCGCCGCCGCCCGCCGGGTTTACGGCCTTAACCGTACCGCCCGTCTGTTCCAGCAGGGTCTTGGCAATGAAGAAGCCGAGCCCCATGCCCTCGCGTTTGCCCATCGGGGCTGTGGGAGGGCCCATTTCCGTGTCGCCCAAGGCATGATCGCCGGGCCGTGATGTGATGTAAGGCTCGCCGATCCGCTCGAAGATATCGGGCGAAAAGCCAGGACCGTCGTCTTCCACAGTGACGGTCAGCATAGTCGGCGACCAACTCGCCTGTACGCGCACGCGCGAGCGGGCGAAATCCGCCGCGTTCTCGATGATGTTGCCCAGCCCATGCAGCAGTTCGGGAGCGCGCCAGACCTGCGGTTGCGGCTCGTCGCGAACGGCGGGCGCGGCGGCGATGACGATCTCCAGATCTTCTCCGCGATAGGTATCGGCAACATCGTCGAGCAGCGCACACAAGGGAAGCCGCGCCGTCGCGCCGAGTACCGATTCCTCCGGACGCGCCAGACGCATCAGGATCATCCGGCAGCGTTCGGCCTGTCCGCGCAGCAGGCGCACGTCTTCCGCTTCCGGCGAACCCGCCGGCAATGCACGTTCGAGTTCATGGGCCACGATGGCGATGGTCCCGAGCGGCGAACCAAGCTCATGGGCGGCGGCGGTTGCCAGCGCACCCAGCGACGACAGGCGCTGTTCGCGGGCCAGCGCAAGTTGGGTTGCCGCCAAGCCGGCCGACATGCGGGCGCCTTCGCTGGCGATGCGCCAGGCATAGACCGACGTAAAGCCGATGCCGAGCACCAGCGATGCCCATAGGCCGGCCTGATAAAGCTGCGGCAGGATCAGATGTTCGGCGTGCGACCAAGGCAGCGGATCGTGTACCACCGAAATCACCGACGTCGCCGCTAGCGCAATGGCGCCGAGGATCAAGGTGTTGCCGAGGTTGAGCGTCGAAGCCGCGATGACAACGGGCGCAACGAACATCAGGGCAAACGGATTGGCGATGCCGCCCGTCAGATAAAGCAGCACCGCGAGCTGAAGCACGTCGTAGGCGAGGTAAACGGTCGCCTCCCGGTTGGTGAGGCGATGGGTCGGCGGGTAGCGCAACCCCAGCACGACATTGAGTCCGGCGCTGAACGCAATGCAGGCCATGCACTGGATGAACGGCAGCGAATAGCCGAAGCCGAAATAGACGACGATCACCGCGACGGCTTGTCCGCCCGTCGCCATCCAGCGAAGGTTTGACAAGGTGCGCAGGCGGACCCGTCCGCGGACCGCGGAAGCGCGCGCGGCCGGCAGGACGCGCGTGCGTTGGGTTGTGTCTGTGTTCGTTACCATGCGCTGACCGGATAAGTCTTTTTGCTTTGGACGGCGGTGCTTGTAGTGTTCTTGTCGCAGGCATCCAGCCCAATTTGTCGCACCGAGCGCAATACGTAATGATCCGCACTCCGTTGGCCCTTGTTCCTTATCTATTGGCGGTTGCGGCACTCGCGGCGGGGCTTTTGTGGCACGCGGGCGACGCGCTGCAACGCGCCGGACGCCTGGAAACCACAGGTGAAGCCGCGATCGGTGGATCTTTCACGCTGATCGACCAGGACGGAAAAACGCGCCGTTCGGGCGATTTTCGCGGCCACTTCATGCTGATTTATTTCGGGTACTCCTATTGCCCGGATATCTGCCCAACGCGGCTGGCGGTGATGGCGGACGCGCTGGACAAGCTTGCCGACGCAAACCGCGTGGTGCCCGTCTTCATCACCATCGATCCGGCGCGCGACACGTCAGGCGTGCTGAAAGCCTACCTGAAAGCGTTCGGGCCGCGCTTCGTCGGGCTGACGGGCGATGCCAAGGCAATCGATTCGGCGGCGGGCGCCTATCGAGTCTTTTACAGGAAGCACCCGCTTGCGGGCGGGAGCTATGCGATGGATCATTCCAGCCAAATCTATTTGATGGGGCCGGACGGCAAATTCATTGCCGCCTACGACGAGGCCTTCGGTCCCGATCGGCTTGCGGCGGAATTGAAGAAGCGCCTTTAGAGATTCGGTGTGGGCAGGTTCGCCTGCGAGGCTGCCGCGATCAGCGTGTTGCGCATCAGACAGACGATGGTCATTGCACCGACGCCGCCGGGAACCGGCGTGATGAAGCCTGCCACTTTCGCCGCTTCGGCATAATCGACGTCGCCAACGAGCTTGGTTTTTCCTTCACCTGCATCCACCCGGTTGATGCCCACGTCAATCACTGTCGCGCCCGGCTTGATCCAGTCGCCTTTGACAAACTCCGGCTTGCCAATGGCGGCGACCAGGATGTCGGCGCGCCGTGAGTGGCCCGGCAGATCGCGCGTCTTGGAATGCGCCATGGTGATCGTTGCGTTCGCGGCCAGCAGAAGTTGTGCAGCAGGCTTGCCGAACAGCAGCGAGCGGCCGATCACCAGCACATCCCGGCCTACAATATCGCCCAAGGTTTCCTTGAGCAGGATCATCACGCCCATTGGCGTGCAGGACACCAGCTTGGCGCGGCCGCTCAGCAGCAGCCCGGCATTGGTGGCCGTCAGCGCGTCCACGTCCTTGGCGGGATTGAGTATATCGAGCACCGCTTGTTCGCGAATCTGCTCGGGTAGCGGCAGCTGCACGAGAACTCCATGCACCGACGTATCGGCATTGAGCGCCGCGACCAACGCCAGAACCTCCGCTTCGCTGGCGTCTGCCGGCAGGTGCCGATGGACCGATTTGAAGCCCAGCGCCTCGGCCATCTTGTTCTTGTTGCGGACATAGACTTCGCTCGCCGGATCCGCGCCCACCAGAACGGTCGCCAGGCCGGGTACCAAGCCGTGTTCAGCCTTGAGACGCGCAGTTTCCTCGGCCAGACGGACACGCAGGCGTGCCGCATGGACTTTGCCGTCGATGATGGAAGCAGTCATGACGCATCTCCCAACGCTTGAAGGCGGGCGGTCAGGATTTTGGTTTCGCCCGCCACTTCGATTCGTTTCAGCCTTGCAGTCTCTCCGCCTGCGATGCGGACGGCAGATTTGGGCACCGCCAGAGTCTCGGCCAGAAGGCCAATCAGCGCGGCGTTCGCTTTGCCGTTTTCCGGCACCGCACGCACCCGTGCTTTTAGATGCACGGCGCCGTCGGCGCCTTTTGCCCAGCCTTCCACCGCATCGCGCCCGCCTTTGGGTGTCAAGCGCACGCAGAAGCGGACGGGAGGATGCGCACCTTCAGTCATAGCCCCTAGGTCACCATGCTCCGGATCAGCATGCCCGTGTAATCGTCGATCAGCCCGCCGCCGACTTGTAGGACGATGATCACGATCAGAGGCGAAAGGTCGAGCCCGGCGATCGGCGGAATGATGCGGCGGATTTGCCGGAAGACCGGCTCGGTGAGCGCATCAAGCATCGTGACCAGCGACCGCGCCAGATGGTTGTGGATGTTGAGCACGCCGAACGCGAGCAGCCAGCTCATAATCACCGCAGCGATCACGACAAAGACGTAGAGCTCGACCACGATGTCGAAAACGCGCAGCAAGGCGATAATCAGGGGGACGAGCATTGGCACGGGACCTTTTTTCCGGGTTCGGGACGGGATCGGTTCAGCCCCTTTTAACGATAGGCGTGCAGCTGCGGCAAGCAAATGGCCTCTGCCGTACGGCAAATTCGGTCAGGCTTGACACGGCAAAGCGGCACTTCCTACATACCGCCCCCACGCTCGGCGGAGCCTCAAAATGGCCCTGCCGGGCACCAAGCTTGGCTTGGGGCTGTAGCTCAGTTGGGAGAGCGCCTCGTTCGCAATGAGGAGGCCAGCGGTTCGATTCCGCTCAGCTCCACCACCCTTCGCTGCTGCGCAGCTACGGGTGGCACGCCCTGAATCTTGAATTCAGCGAAGGGTGTCCGCCGAAGCCTTGGCGCAGGCGGACTGCCGGGCCTTAGCCCACTTTCCCTTGTGCCACGGTCAGTCGGCCGTCTCGCTGGCACCGGCCGGTAACCTTCGCTTTACCATACTGGATTACATCCTGAGGAACCCGCAAAGGCCTTCTCGATGCGTCCAGCCGCTTTGCTCGCCTTAGTTGTCGCCCTTGCGCTTGCGGCGCCGGCCGTCGCCGGAAGCAGCGACAGCAAGAAGAGTGCAGTCCACAGAATTACCCAATCGGCGAGCTATCTGATGATCGATCCGATCTACACGACGATCATGGACGGCAACAGGCCGCAAGGGCTTTTGATGATTGGCATCGGACTGGATGTGCCCAATAGCGAACTGCGCGCGCAGACCGAACATGCCTTGCCGGTGCTGCGCGATATCTATGTCCGCAACCTGATGGCGTTCACGGCCACATCAGTTCGGTCGTGGCGCCAGCCCGATGTCTCGGACATCGCCGATCGGCTGCAACGCGCCACCGACCGCGCCCTTGGAAAAAAAGGCGCACGCATCCTCCTCGCCCAGGTGGCAATGCGCCTAACGAAATAGCATTCCCGCTTCTCACATCGCCGAGATGCCGCCGTCCACCTTCAATTCGGCCCCGGTGACGAACTTGGATTCGTTGCTGGCGAGATACAACACCGCATAGGCGATGTCGTCGGGTTCGCCGATGCGGCCCAGCGGGACCTGCCGCGCCAGTTTGGCGTAGGCTTCTTCCTTGCCGTAGCGCGCGATCAAGGGATCGAGAATGGGCGTCGCGATGAACACCGGATGCACCGAGTTGCAGCGGATGTCGTAGCCCTTCTTGGCGCAGTAAAGCGCCACCGACTTTGACAGGTGGCGCACCGCTGCTTTCGCCGAGTTGTACGCCGCCATGTTGTGGCCCGCGACAATACCGGAGATCGATGAGATGTTGACGATGGAGCCGCCGAGACCCGTGTCCTTCGCTGTCTTAGCCATCAAGGCGATGGCGTGCTTGCAGCCCAGGAACACGCCGTCGAGATCGATGGCATGTACGTGCCGCCATTCTTCCAGCGTGATCTGCTCGAGATCCTTGGTCAGGCCGATGCCGGCATTGTTGACCAGCACATGGAGCCCGCCAAAAGCGCGTTCTGTGTCGGCGAGCACACGCACCCAGTCTTCTTCCTTGGTCACGTCATGCGGCAGGGCCAGCGCCGTGTCCGGCCGCTCGACATTGATCGAAGCTGCAACCTTCGCCGCGCCCCCGGCATTGATGTCCGTCACGGCGACGCGCGCGCCTTCGCGGGCCAGCATGTGCGCAATGGCTTCGCCAAGCCCCTGGGCAGCACCCGTGACGAGTGCGATCTTGCCGGTGACGCGGCCGGTCATGATGTTTTCTGCGCTGACTGCAGAAAGCGCACAACGCGCAGGATGAGGGCGCGCGGCGCAAACGCCACCGAGCGCGCCATGATGGTGTTCCGCACGCCCGTGATTTGGACGCGCTTGCCCGCCTGGAAGGCGCGATAGCCGAGACGAGCGACTTTTGCCGCCGACATCAGTCCGGTGCGGAACAGACGAATCTTGTCGGAGCCGGCGCGGCCGTGAAACGCGCTTTCGGTCGCGCCCGGACAAAGGCAGGAGACATGCACGCCGGTGCCGCGCGCTTCTTCCCACAGAGCTTCGCTGAACGACAGGACGAATGCCTTGGACGCGTAATAGACCGCCATGAGGGGGCCTGGCTGGAAAGCGGCGGTGGACGCGACATTGAGCACGCCGCCACGTCCGCTCTTCAGCATGCCAGGCCAATAGATGTGGGTGAGTTCGACCAGCGCACGAACATTGAGGTCGATCATCCCAAGCTGGTCGTCCCGGTCCGATTGGGCGAACGCGGTGGCCGCGCCGTATCCGGCATTGTTGACCAGCACGTCCACCGAGATGCGGCGCTCGTCGAGTGTTTTCGCCAACGTCGCGCCGGCGCCGATCCCGCCGAGATCGCAGGCAATGGGCACGACCTCGACACGGAATTGCTGCGACAGCGTCCCGGCCGCGGCCTCAAGCGCTTCACCCGACCGCGCCACCAGCACGAGGTTGTAGCCGTCTTTGGCAAAACGGCGGGCGAGTTCGAGCCCGATGCCGCCGCTTGCGCCCGTGATCAGCGCGGTTTGGTCTTCGCCTTTGCGTTTGCGCGCCATATGGTTGCCCCTTGCGCCTCGTTCCTGGAATTGTTGCAATTCCCGGCCGGCCTTGGAAGCCATTGGGGAGAAAACAAGATGACGGCGTTGCTTTGTGCGTTTGCCAGTGGCGTAGGCCTCTACTTCTCCACGGATCTGGGCACGTTTTGGCCGCTGGCCTGGTTCGCCCCCATTCCTGTCCTTTGGTTAGCTTTCGGCCCTGCGCGCGGCTGGACCGCGTTCTTCGCGGCCTGGGCGGCAGGGGTGATCGGGGGCCTCAATCTGTTGCCGGCCTATGCGGGAACTCTGCCCGCTCCAGCGCTTGCGCTCGCGATCATCGGCCCGGGACTTTTCTTCGCTGTCTCGGCGATCGGTGCGCGGCTCGTGGCGCGGAGACTTTCGCCCGTGGCCGGGATTGTCGCGTTCGCGGCGCTGTGGACGATGTTCGATTATCTCGTGGCGCAGGGACCAAACGGTGCCGCGCTCTCGCCGGCCTACAGCCAAGTCGGCATGCCGTTCCTGATCCAAGGCGCTTCGGTGTTCGGCCTTTGGATTGTCACCTTCGTGATCGGCTTTTTCGCCGCTGGCGGGGCGATGGCTTTGGCAACCAAACGCAGCTTGCCCGCGATACTCGCTATCGCTCTGGTGTTGGTGAATGCGGGTTATGGCACGTGGCGGATCGTGACCGCGCCGAAAACATCCGTCGTACATGTCGGCCTTGGCGCCGACGATGCGTTCGCCGACGCAAGCTTCAAAGCAGACGACAAAGTCGCGCTCAGCACTGTGGCTGCGTACGCCGACGCGGCGCGCACGCTGGCTGCACAAGGCGCCAGCCTGATCGTCTTTCCGGAAAAGGTCGCGATCCTCGAACCGGAGTGGCGTGGGGCCGCGAAAGCCGAGCTTGTGACCGTTGCGCATGTCGCGCAAACGATGATTGTGATCGGCTTCGACGACCGCGGGACCGAACGCCAGAACAATGCCTTGATCTTTTTCGGCAACGGCACGTCGCCCCAGCTTTACACCAAGCGGCGCCTGGTTCCCGGGTTGGAGAGCGCCTTTGTGCCTGGACAGGCCTCACACATGTTGTCGAGCCGCACCGCTGTGGCGATCTGCAAGGACATGGATTTTCCGGCCATGTTGCGCACCGACGCCCGTCTGCACCCAACATTATTCGCCGTGCCGGCGTGGGATTTCGGCAAGGACCGCCGCTGGCATGCCAGGCTGGCGATCATGCGCGGGGTGGAAAACGGTTTCGCCGTCGCGCGCTCCGCCAAGGAGGGGTTGCTCACTTTGAGCGATGCCTATGGTCACGTCATCGCAGAGAAGTCGAGCGAATCCGGAGGGATGGTCACGCTGGTCGGCGATCTGCCGCGCGGGCCGGGTGTGACGCTGTATGCACGCATCGGCGACGCCTTTGCGTGGATCTGTGCGGGACTTTCGCTGCTCCTCCTGGGAGCGGCATTACTTGCACCAAGGCGGCTATAGCGACGCTCTCGCGCCCTTTGTTCCGAAAAGCGCAATGTTATAACAAGGCGAGATGAGCGAAGCTTTGATCGCAGCCGAAGGGTTGAGCGTTCATGCGGGAGGCATGCAAATCCTCGATCGCGTGTCGCTGGCGGTTTTTCCGCGCGAGATCGTCACCCTGATCGGCCCTAACGGCTCGGGCAAGACAACGCTGCTCAAAGCACTGCTGGGGCTGGTGCAGGCGCAAGGCGCAATCAAGCGCCGGCCCGGCGTCAAGATCGGCTATGTGCCCCAAAATTTTGTCCGCGATGTCAGCCTGCCGATGACGGTGGCGGGTTTCCTCACCCTGTTCGCGCCCGCCAAAAGTGCGCAAGCCGCGCTTGCGCGGGTCGGCGTCGCGCATGCCAGAGATCGCCAGCTGGCGGCCCTTTCGGGTGGCGAATTGGCCCGGGTGCTGCTTGCGCGCGCCATCGCAGGGCACCCAGACCTGCTGGTGCTCGACGAGCCTCTGGCCGGTGTCGACGTGGCAGGCGAGGCCGCGCTGTATCATCTGATCGCCGAAATCCGCGACGAACTGGGCTGCGGCGTGCTTCTGGTCAGCCACGATCTGCATGTCGTGATGGCACAGGCCAATCGCGTGATCTGCCTGAACCGTCATATCTGCTGCGAAGGCGACGCCCACGCGGTCGTGCGGGACCCGGCTTTCCTCGAGCTGTTCGGCGCGCGGGCGGCCGGCGAACTGGCACTTTACGCCCATCATCACGATCACGCCCATGCGCCGTCGGGCGAAGCGGTACGCGGCGATGGATGATTTTCTGTGGCGCGCCATACTGGGCGCAGGCCTGCTCGGAGCGGCCTGCGGGCCGATCGGCTGTTTCGTCCTGTGGCGGCGCATGGCGTATTTGGGCGAATCCGTCGCCCATATGGGTCTGCTCGGTGCGGCGGTCGGGCTTTTGATGGGTGTCAACGCCCTGCTGGGCACGGCCGTGCTGGCCGTTATTGCCGCCCTGGTGATGGCGCGCGCGCCGGACCGCGCCATTCCCGCCGGGACCTTCGTCGGCATTGTCGGTCATATGGGCCTAGCGCTTGGTTTCATCCTGCTCGCGACTATGGAGACGGTCCGCACCGACCTGCTGGGCTATCTGTTCGGCGACGTGCTGGCCTTGTCTGCCGGCGATCTGTACGCCGTTGCCGGGGCCAGCCTCGGTGTCCTCGCCGTCACGGCGATCCTCTGGCGTCCGCTTCTGAAAGCGGCCGTCGGCGGGGACATTGCCGCAGCGGAAGAGCAACGCGGGAAGTTGGCCCAGACGGCATTTCTGGTTTTGGTGGCGCTGCTGGTTGCTTTTGGCCTGAAAGTGGTCGGGGCGCTCCTGATCGTGGCGCTGCTGATCATTCCGCCGGCCGCCGCGCGGCCCTTCGCCCGCACGCCGGAGAGGATGGCGATCCTCGCAGCCCTGGCCGGCGCGCTTGCCGCCCCGCTCGGTTTGGTGAGTGCCTATGCCACCGACGCCCCGGCCGGCCCCTGCATTGTCCTGGCGGCGGGTGCGATTTTCGCGTTTTCTGCCGCTTTGTCGCGGTTTTTGAAATTCGCTTAGACGGAATGCCGCAAAGCTTCTTCCGTTTTTCTCTGTGGCGCGTGATAAATTGACTATATCGGCGCGGATGCGCCGGATTGGGATCATCATGAGCCTTCGCGACAGGCCAATCGCCGTTTGGGCGTTTCCGCTCGTCATGCTTGCGGTCGCGCTGTTTGTGCTCGGCACGGACGCCGGTGGCGCGGCGACGTGGCTGCGCGGCATCCTATTCGACGCCTATCAGGTTTCCCATCCGCGGCCCTATGAGGACACAGACGGTCGTGCCGGTCACGCGGTGCGCGTTCTCGACATCGATCCCGCCAGCACCGCCCGTTTCGGCTCCTGGCCGTGGCCGCATGCGGTGATCGCGGAATTCGCGAACGCCCTGAAGAGCCAGGGAGCCTCCGTCGTCGTTTTTGTGGACCCCATCGACAAGGCTGACCCAGCGTCGCCCAAGAATCTCACGGCGCTGGTGCCTCCGGGGCCCTCGTTCGACGCCGCCCGCGGCGCGCTCGAACATATGCCCTCGCCCGACAGCGCGCTCGCCGCCGCCCTCGCCGCCGTCAAATCGGTGACGGGCTTCACGCTGGGCGACGCGATGCCTGCGCGCACACTGACGCTGAAAGCCGTTGTCGAGTGGTCGGGCACCATGAGCCCGCTCCCGCGCGCGCGCGCCTTCGATCAAGCTTCGGCTTCGCTGGACGGAATCGAAGCGGCGAGCGCCGGAATCGGTGCGGTCAATCTGGATTTCGATTCCGACGGCAAAGTGCGGCGCATGCCGCTGGTGTTCCGCCTGCGCGACAAGGCGGTGCCCTCGATCGACGCCGAAATGCTGCGTCTTGTCGAAGCCAAGAATGCGATCGTGATGAAGAGCGACGACGGCATCAGCGGGCTGTTCGGTGGCGCGCCGGGCGTGGCGTCGGTCGATACCGGACGCGGCGACGTTCCGACGTCCCCGGACGGGTCTTTGTGGATCGCCTATTCCGGGCCGCACCCGCAGCGCGAGATCTCTGCTGCGGCGCTGGCCGACAAGACACTCGCGCCCGACGCGCTCAGGGGCGCCGTTGTTTATATCGGCGCTCCCGATGCGTTGGTGGAAACACCGATGGGGCCGCGCCCTGTCGCCGAAGTCCATGCCGAAGCCGCGGAGAACCTCCTTCTCGGAATCGCCTTACGGCGGCCCGCATCAGCGGAACAGGCCGAACTTCTGAGTCTTGCCCTCTTCGGGCTGATCGGCGTCTTCCTTTTTGCGCGGCTCGGCGTTCGCTGGGCGGGCCTGTTCGTCGGCATCACCATCGCCTGCGTAAGCTACGCCTCCTGGCGACTGTATGTCGGCGAGCGCGTCCTGTTCGACGCGTTGGGATTGAACGTCGGGCTGGCGTCGGTGTGGCTCGCAGGTGCCGGCGCGCGCGGCTGGGAGATCGCCAGCGTGCGTTCCAGGCTGAAACTTGCGTTCGCGAACATGCTGCCAGCGCGCACCATCGAGCACATCTCGCGCACTCCCCAGCTTTTGAAGCTAGAAGGCGAAAGCCGCACCGTAACCTATATGGCCTGCGGCGTGCGCGGCTTTGCCGAGCTTGCGTCATCGTTCCGCGGCGATCCCGCCGCCTTCACCCGCCTGATGCAGCGCGTCGTGGAACCGCTGATGAACGAAACGCTCAATCATGGCGGCGCAATAGACAAATTGACGACCGAGGGCTTCACCGCATTCTGGAACGCACCGCTCGACGATCCCGAACACGCCATCCACGCCTGCGAAGCCGTGACGGCAATGATGGCAGCTATCGCCCGGACCAACGAAGTCATTACGCATGAGCGGCGCATCGACGGCGTAGCACTGTCGCCGGTGGAGATCGGGATCGGCATATCCACCGGTCCCGCCATCGCGGGCGGCTTCAAGGCCTATGGACGCACGGCCTATTCGGTGACCGGAGACTGCGCCGTGCTCGCCGTGCGCATTCAACAGATCTCCGGCCAGTACGGACCGGCGGTTATCGTCAGCGAAGATACGCGCAAATCGTCGGAACGTGGCTTCGCCTTCCTGGAAGTCGATTACATCGCAATGGGCAGTCACGACGAACCGGTGAAGCTCTACGCCATGCTGGGCAATCCGGTGATGCGCGCCAGCCCGAAATTTCGCGCGCTCGCCACCTTCCACGACCACATCTTCCAATCGATGCGCGCCCAGCAATGGCAGAAGGCACGCGAGCTGGTCGAACAGTGCCGCAAACTGTCAGGCGCCAGCCAGAAGCTTTACGACCTGCACCTCGCGCGGATCGCCTATTTCGAGGAAAACCCGCCGAGCGAAGATTGGGACGGCGCTTTCCGGCCGATCCTGAGATAGCGCGTGATTGAGCCGTGGGAATGAACGCAACCCCGGAAGGCCATTTTCCACTCGATTATCGTTCTGGCCGCGCCGCTTTCCTCAAGGCCTGCACGGCGGCTGGGCTCGGCGCGATCACGCGCGTCCATCCCAAGGCCCGGGGGCGCGACGGCAAGCCCCTGTTTCTCGACACAGTCACACTTGGCCCGCGCGAGGCGACATCGGCCCTGCTCTTGATCAGCGGCACGCACGGCGTGGAAGGCTATTTCGGCTCCGGCGTGCAGAGCGGTCTGCTGCAAAACGGACTTGCCGCGCGCGTTCCGAAGGGCTCCAAGCTGGTGCTGCTGCATGCGCTCAATCCCTATGGATTTTCCTGGGACCGGCGCGTCAACGAGGACAATATCGACATCAATCGCAACTTCGTGGACCACGCAAATCCGCCGGTGAACAAAGCCTATGCGGCGCTGGCCGACTGGATCGCGCCTCGGAACATTTCGCCCGAAGCGATGAAGTCAGCCAACGCAAAGCTTCGCGCCTACGCCGACGCGCATGGTGCCTTTGCCCTGCAGCAGGCGATCTCCAGGGGTCAGTATGCCTATCCCGACGGACTCTATTTCGGAGGGCAAAACGACAGCTGGTCGGTCGAGATAGCGCGCGACATCTTTCGCGAGGAAATTGCCCAAGTCAGAAAACTGATCGTGATCGATTTCCACACGGGGCTGGGGCCACACGGCGAAGGCGAGATGATCAGCGAGGACATGCCCGGCAGCGCGCCCTATCGGCGCGCGAAGAAAATGTGGGGGGTGCGCGTTAAATCGAGCGAGGCCGGAGAATCGGTTTCCGTTCCTCTTACAGGCACCATCGACAAGGCGTTCGCGGCCTGGATGAAGGGCGAGCTGACCTTTGCTGCACTGGAAATGGGCACGGCGCCCACCCGCGAGGTTTTCCGCGCCCTCAGGCACGACAATTGGCTGCACCGTTTTGCCGGCGTGACCCATTCGGCGGCCGAGACGATCCGCCGGGAAATCCGCGGTGCCTTCTATCCGGACACCGCCGAATGGAAGCGAAAGGCCTGGTCGGCGGCGGACGAAGCCGTCGCGGCGGCCCTGTCCGCGCTCGGCTGATCTCCGTTCGTTGCGGGCATGGGGCGGCTTGGTCTATAGCTCTGGCGGCCCGCACCCGTAGCTCAGCTGGATAGAGCGCTGCCCTCCGAAGGCAGAGGCCACAGGTTCGAATCCTGTCGGGTGCGCCATTCCCGTACAAAACTGGGTACCGACCCTAAGCGGTCGGGGTCGGACGTGTATGCGTGTTTGTCAAACGGGAAGAGTCAAAGAGGAGGTCAAGAAGGGGTTCATGAAGCGGAGGAAGGCATCCTGAAGGGAGCGTTGAAGCGTCAGGCGAATGGGTTGAAGCGTTACCCAAGGGGGAGAAGGGCACCCTCTCAAGGGGCTGAAGCCCTGCCCATCAGGTGTTGAAGGGGCATCGAAGCGCGTTCAAAAGGCGTTGTAAGGCTTCAACAGTCTCAAACGGCGCGCGCACGGTCTGTAAACGGCAAGCGACTTCGACACCCCATACAAGTAGGGTCATCATGCGCGACTTCGGTCCCTTATTCGCGCCGAATTTTGAGAGCAAAAATAATATTTCGCGCACGGCGATTTCTTACGACAAAAGCGATGCTGGCGCCCCAGAACAGGCACTCCTGTGCAGATATGAGCGTTTTTGCGCCGGGTGATTCGCGGCGAGATAAGCGCGTGGTTGGCCAAAAAGGACGGTGCGATCCTCAAGCCCCTACAGAGATATCTATGCAGGGATAATCGAAATGAACCGGTGGCGCAGGCTGGTTCAGCCGTCTGTGTGGATACGTTAGCGCGCACGAAAGTACGAACTTCGGCTGTTTCCGTAACCCTCCGTGTAATTCAGACGGGATAACACGCGACGTGGCTAGTGGCTGACGATGTCGGGCCCCGAAGTGGTGTGGTTTGTCCCGATCGTCGTGATCACATTCGCACCCGACAGGTTGATCCCCGTGACCGCAGTAACATTGAGCGTCGTCGCGTGGATTGCTCCCGACCCATATGACCCACTTTCCAGCACTTTCGCCGCAGAGATCAATGTTGTCGTCCCCGCGGTCAGCAGCGCCTCGATCGAGATGTTGCCGGCGGTCGTCGTTAGTGTTGCGGATCCCACGGTGACCTCGCCGGTGGTCGCGCCGGTAACCGTCAGGGATTGAGTGTCGGTTAATGCGAAGGCATGGGTGCCGCTGGTTGTAAATGCGCTCAGATTCGTGATCGCGTTGGCGGCGGTGGTGAGCGTGGTATCACCCTGCGAACTACCGTTCAGCGCGCCGGCTGTGAGGATGCCGGCGCTGGTCTGAGTCAGAGTGCCTGCCGAGACCAGCCTCAGCGTGTGCCCGATAACAGTGATTGCTGCATTGATCGCCAGATTACTGCCGGAGCCCGTCGTATTAATCGCCGCGTAGGCAGCATTGAGCGCGCCGCTCACCGTCAGGCTATGCGCATCGATCAGCGAAAAACTGCCCAAGGATGTGAAGGCACCGAGGCTTGCGATCTTGTTGCTGGCGGTGAGCGCGGTGTCGCCCACCGAACTGCCCGTCAACGTAGCGGCCGTGATGATGCCGGGGCTGGTCTGAGACAGCATGCCTGCCGAGATCAGACTCAGCGTGTTTCCGGCATTGGTAATCGCCGCATTGATCGTCAGATCGCTGCCGGAGCCCACAGTCTTCAAGTTCACGCAGCAGGTGGTCGTATTGAGCGCTCCGTCCACCGTCAGGCTCCGCGCATCGGTCAACGAGAAATTACCCAAGGATGTGAAGGCCCCCAGGCTTCCGATCTTGTTGTTGGCAGTGAGCGTCGTGTTGCCCACCGAGCTGCCCGTCAGCGAAGCGGCTGTGAGGAAGCCGGGGCTGGTCTGAGTCAGCGTGCCTGCCGAGATCAGGCTCAGCGTGTGCCCGGCGTTGGTGATCGCCGCATTGATCGCCAGATTGCTGCCGGAACCCGTCGTCTTCAACACCGCGCAACAGGCGGTCACATTGAGCGCTCCGTTCACCGTCAGGCTCCGCGCATCGGTCAGCGAGAAACCACCCGAGGATGTGAAGGCGCCGAGGTTGTTGATCTTGTTGTTGGCAGTGAGCATCGTGTCGCTCACCGAACTGCCTGTCAGCGTAGCGGCCGTAAGGATGCCGGTGCTGGTCTGGGTCAGTGTGCCCGCCGAGATCAGGCTCAGCGCGTGCCCGGCATCGGCGATCGCCGCATTGATCGTCAGATTGCTGCCGGAGCCCGCAGTCTTCAAATTCACGCAGCAGCCGGTCACCGTCAGCGTACCGTCGACCGTCAGGCTACGCGCATCGGTCAGCGAGAAACTTCCCGAGGATGTGAAGACGCCGAGGCTGTTGATCTTGTTGTTGGCGGTGAGCGCGGCGTTGCCCACAGAGCTGCCCGTCAGCGAAGCCGCCGTGAGGATGCCGGGGCTGGTCTGGGTCAGTGTGCCCGCCGAGATCAGGCTCAGCGCGTGCCCCGCATCAGCGATCGCCGCATTGATTGTCAGATTGCTGCCGGAGCCCACGGTCTTCAAGTTCGCGCAGCAGCCGACTACTGTCAACTTGCCGCTGACCGTCAGGCTCCGCGCATCGGTCAGCGTGAACCCATGCTGAGAAGTGAACGTACCGAGGCTTGCGATCTTGTTGTTGGCGGTGAGCGCGGTGTTGCCCACCGAGCTACCCGTCAGCGTAGCGGCCGTGAGGATGCCGGGGCTGGTCTGGACGAGAGATCCTGCTGCATTCACGATGATTGTGCCCGTACCAACATTGAGAGCGCCGTCGATCGTAAGGCCGGTGTTGTTGCTCGCTTCGATGTCGAGGGTCGTTCCACTGACCAAGTTGCCGCCGGAATTGAGGAAGTTGCTGCCCGTGTAGCTTCCAAGCGCCGTGGAAAGTCCGGTGAACATCTCCGAGGACGTAGCGGCGCCGGAAAGCATGCGCAAATATCCGCCATAGAGATCGTCGTTCGTTATGTTCCCCGTGGGCGACTGGATATAGGTATTGGCCTTGGTCGTGTTGCCGTTCAGATAAGTCAGCACCTGCTGGGTACCCGTGAGCGTGCCTGGTGCCGCGAGGATATAGTAATAGCCGTTGGCGCCCGTCGTGGCGCTGCCGAGGCTCGTGCCGTTCACCAGGGCGGAGACGGTCGCCGAACTCAGCGTCGTCGTGCCGGCATCGCTATAGGCAATACCGGAAATGGCCTGCGGCGTGCCGTCGTACTGCCACAGCAGATAAGTATAAAGCCCGCTGCCCGTGCCCCACACGGTGCCGCCGAAGCCCGTCGGTAGCGCGCCCAGCAGTTGCGCCGTCGTCTTGCCGGTGATGTTGCCCGACTGGCTGTTATTGTCGGCGCCGATGCCGGTTCCCTGCCCGCTAGTCTGGGTGTCCCAATAGGTGTTGCTCAGCGTGCCGCTGGTATTCTGCCCTACCAGCCCGCCGACTTTGGTGCTGCCGCTGACCGCGCCCGAAGCATAGGTGTTGGTCATTGTACCATTGAGGTTCCAGCCCACCAGCCCGCCAACCTGGGTGCTGCCAGACCCGCCGATCACCGCGCCACTGGCATAGGAGTCGCTGATAGAAGAACCAGTATTATTTCCAACCAGCCCGCCTATCTCATAGGCAGAGTTCGCCCCGGTGACCGCGCCGGCGGCATAGGAATCGTCGAGCGTGCCGAAGCTGGCTCCGACGAGCCCACCGACTGCAATATTGCCGAAAAGACCGCTGACCGCACCGGTGGCAAAGGAGAAGCTGACTGTGCCGCTATCACCGTTCTTGCCCACCAGACCGCCGAGGTCGGAGAATATGGCTGAAGCTGCGACCGTACCGGTCTCATAGGTGTAGATGACCGTGCCGTCGTTGGACCCCACCAGACCGCCAACAGAACTGCCAGCGCCGGTGACCGAGCCCCCAACCATTCCGATGTCACGGATGGTTCCGCTCGAATCGCCAAACGGGCCAACGTTTCCGCCGGTGGCTTGATTGACCGTCAGGTTCGAGATCGTGTGGCCTAGGCCCTCGAAAGTACCGGAGAATCCCAATTGGTGAGGGGGTGGCCCAATGCTAAAGCCACCAGTAACGCCACCCGTGCCGTTGGTCCCGATCGGCACCCAGCCCGACGTCGCCGTCGCATCGAGCGAATTCGCCAGCGCATAATGGCCCGTCAGAGCCGTGTCGTTGGCGTTGATCGCCTGCATGTCGGCCATGCTGTAGAGCAGGATGTAAGGCGTGCCGTTGATAGAGAGGCTGCCGCCCGACCCCGCCGTGAAGCTCAGGCTGCCGGCAAAGCCGTTGCTGTGCAGGTCGAAGGAATAATCCCCGCCCGTGCCGCCGTCATTGGTGGTAAGCGCAGCCGCGCCGCTCGAGCCGGAGATGGTGATCGGGGCGTTGACCCAGATCGATTGATAGGAATCCAGCGTCAGCGTGCCGTTTGCGAGGCTAATCGGATTTGAGATCGTGATGTCGCCGGCGCCCGTCTTGACGGCAAGGCCGTTGCCGCCGGTGAAGGTCAGCGCCTGATCGACCGTGAAGGCACCCGTCGAATTGACGGCAAGACCTGCGCCGGTCGCCAGCGTGACGTTCGAACCGGAAACGTTGAACAGGAAGTCGTTCGCGGAATAGCCGCCTGTCGGCGCCGCGAAGGTGGACAGGCTCGACAGCACGGAAGAAACGGACACTGCAGACGTGTTAATGAAATTGAGATAGCCGGCATAAAGGTTCACGCCGGTCAGGGCGGAGCCGCTGTAGCTCACCACGGTGTCGGCGAACTTGCCGCTGGAGTTGTCGAGGAACAGCAGCAGCGTGCCGTTGGAGTCCGGCGCAGCGACCGAATAGGCGCCGGTGGAAGCGTTGCTCGTCCCCGTCGCAATCACGGCGCCGCCCGTGAGGAACGCTTCGACAACATGTGCATTGCCAAGTGCCGTTACGCCATAATCGGAATAGACCGTGCCGGAGACTTGCACGGCCGGGATCGGGATCGGTTGCCAGTTCAGAAGCGGATAGGAGCCCGATGTCGCATTCCAGATGCTCGAACTGAGCCCGCCAGGTAGGGAACCGTTTTGCAGCGTGGACGTCGACAGTCCTGTGATCGTGGGAGCGGGCGATGCGCCCGGCGGATCATAGGCCCGCTGATTTAGCGAGCTGTTGTAATAGACATTGGAAACCGTCCCACACGGACAGCCGGAGGTGCCACCGGCGGGGGTCGTGAAATACCCGACAAAGCCGCCGGCAAAGCCGTAACCGCCAGTATCAAACGTGACAGTACCCGACGCATAGCTGTTCGAAATGGAACCGTGATCGTCCTGTCCGACAAAGCCGCCCAGGATTCCGCCGCTCGCATGAGGCCCGGTTACCGAACCCCAGGCATAGCTATCCGAAATGGTGCCGCCGCCCGTGTATCCGACAAATCCACCGCCGGTATCCGGTGCGCCGGCGCTGTTGCCATTGTCGGTGATCGTGCCGGTGGCGTACGACTGCGAAATCGTTCCGCCGAACATCTCGCCGACCAATCCGCCCAAATTTGTTCCGGCAACAAAATTGAATCCCGATCCGACGTTATCGTTCACGCTCACCGACGACGTCGATTGTGAGATCGTTCCGCCCTCCTGATCGCCGACAAGCCCGCCGAGAGACTGGTCCTGCACGCCGGAGATGCTTCCGGAGGTGCTTGCGCGGAAGATCATCCCATCGTTTTTGCCAACAAGCCCGCCGACGTTCGGCAAGAGGCTTGTGACGTCAGGCCCGTCGAAACTGACCGAGATGTTCGTGAGCTGGATGTCGCGCACGGCTCCGGACGAACCGAGGGAGCCGATGAACCCGACATTGTTCGAGCCGTCGTCGGTCGTAATGCTGAGCCCGTCGATCGTATGGCCCAGGCCTTCGAAGGTTCCGTTGAAATCGGCCGGCGTCCAGGCGCCCGCCGAGTCGATGTCGTTCGCGATCGCATAATGACCCGTGCCAGTCGCGAGGGCCGTTTGAAGCGAGGCCAAATCGCGTTCAAGCGTGTAGTCAACTCCGTTGATCTCTAAACTGCCGCCGGAGGCCGCGCTGTAGGTGATGCTGATGCCGTTGTCGAGATAGAGATTCCCGCCTGTGCCGCCGTCGTTGGTGGTGAGCGCGGCCGCACCAGTCGAACCGGAGATAGTGATCGGGTTGTTGACCATGATCGATTGATAGGAATCCAGCGTCAGCGTGCCGTTCGCGAGGTTTACCGGATTGGAAATCGTGATGTCGCCAGCGCCCGTCTTGACGGCAAGGCCGTTGCCGCCGGTGAAGGTCAGCGCCTGATCGACCGTGAAGGCGCCCGTCGAACTGACGGCAAGGCCTGCGCCCGTCGCCAGTGTGACGTTCGAACCGGAAACGCCGAACAGGAAATCGTTGGTGGAATAGCCGCCCGTCGGCGCCGCGAAGGTCGACAAGCTCGACAGCACGGAAGTAACGGACACTGCCGACGTGTTGATGAAATTGAGATAGCCGGCATAAAGATTCACATTCTTCAGCTTCGATCCGCTGTAATCCACCACGGTGTCGGCGAACTTGCCGTTGGAATTGTCCAGGAACAGCAGCAACGTGCCGTTGGAGCCCGGCGCGTCGACCGAATAGGCGCCGGTGGACGCGTTGCTCGTTCCCGTCGCGATCACGGCGCCGCCGCTGAGGAAAGCCTCCACGACCGTGGCATTGCCAAGCGGCGTCACGCCATAATCGGAATAAACCGTTCCGGACACTTTCGGCACATGACTAACCGGGCCGTACCAAGCCAGATAAGGGTATTTGCCGCTGGTGAAGCCCCAGATCGGCGGCGTCATGCCTTGGCCGGAGAAGTTAGACGCATCTCCCGACTTCATCAGCGTGTCAGTGAGGCCGGTGCCGCCAGCGCTTGTGTTCTGACCCGAGGTCGTAATGTCCCAATAGCCGTTCTGGGAGCCGCCATAGCTGTGACCTGACAGGCCTCCTGTCGATCCCGCTACGCCAGTCACTTTACCGGCGGAATAAACGGCGCTCACATTGTATGTCGTGCCGCCAAAGCCGCCGGTATAGCCGGCGGCGCCGCCTTTGACGTCGCCCAGCTCAAAAGAATTGTCGATGCCCGTTCCGCCATCGCTGCCGACAAAGCCGCCCGTGAGCGCTTTCGTCGCGCCGCTTGCATCTACATTTCCGGTCGCGAAAGAATGCGTGACCGTCGAAAAGGCTGTCAGTCCGATGAACCCGCCGACAAATACCTGGTGCGTGGCGGTAACAGTGACGTCGCCGGTCGCATAGTCATTCGCGAAGACGCTGGTATCCAGCGGTCCTCCGTTGAACGTTGCATCGTTATGCGGGTCCGCCCTTTCGTACCCTATCAATCCGCCGGCAGCCCCTCCAATGCTGCCGGAGATATCCACCGACGCCGAAGAATAAGTAACATTGCCGGGCTCGTACACAAACCCGACCAGACCACCCACCACGTCAGCCTGATCGACGCTGATCGTGCCGCTTGCCGAGTCGCCTATAGCCCATACATTGGCGCTATTATTATTGCCGTTGTATGCCCCGCCGGCCAGGGTACCGATCAGCGTTCCAACTTCCTGGCCGCCAGCCGTCGCCGTGATGTTGGCGTTGACCAGGGATACATCGCGCACGACTCCGCCCTGATAGCTGCCGCTGCCAAGGTCCGCGTATCCAACGATTCCAAACAGACCGATGGATTCGCCCAAGGTCGAACCTCCCGTTGCATGGATCGTCAGATTGCTGACGGTATGGCCAAGACCTTCGAACGTACCGATGAACGGAGTTCCATTGAATGATGCGTCTCCACTAGAACTGTTGGCGCCCGTATAACTCCCAGGTGCGACAACCGAATCGGTATAGGTGGTGGTCAGCGTCAGATCATTGGCCAGCGCGTAATTGCCGGACATATTGTTGTTGGTATCAAGGGTGCTGTTGATGCCCACGAGCGCGGACTCGCTGTCGATCAAGGTGTAGCTTGTACCGTTGATGTTGAGCGCGGCGCTCGTATGCGAGAACGTCACATTAGCGCCGCTGGAGAACTGGAAGTCGCCGCCGGAACCGCCGTCATTGGTCGTCAGTGTAAGTCCGCCGCTGGCGCCGCCGACGGTGATGGGGGCGCCGATGTAGATGGAGTGATAGGCGTCGACTGTCAGCGTGTGCGCCGATGTCCAGCTCACCGGGTCGTTGACGTAGATGTCGCCGCTGCCGGCGGTAGCTCTGTCACCGCTGTGGATGGTGACGTCGCTTGTCGCGAGATTGGTCGAGAGCGTCGAGCCTGTGATGTCTCCGCCCGAGGCCGCGATGGTAAAGTCGTTGGGATCGATCAGCCAGGTGCCGGTGAGACCGCCCACGGACTGCGTGGAGATCTTCGCGCTGTCGGCGACATGAAGATGTGTGCCGGAGGTCTCGATGAATCCGCCGTTGCCCTGGCTGCCTTCGGCCTTGAGCGTGCCACTGACGATCGTCGTTCCTTGGGAGACGACGCTGATGCTGCCGCCCGAGGCGCCGGAGGCGTCGAGGCTGCCCGCGACGGCGATGTCGCCGCTTTGGCCGCCGTCGAGCACGATCTTGCCGCCGGCATCATGGGCCGCCGTCGCTGCGATCTCGCCCTTCATGGAGATCACGTTGGTGACGAGGTTTGCTGCGGCTCTTGCGCTGAGCACAACCGTGCCGCCCGAAATCTTCCCATCGTTGACGATGAGAGCTTCCACCGGCTTGCCGTTCTTGCCGATGGCCGCTGCCACGACGTTTCCGTCCACTGGGAACGAGACGAGGCCGTCACCGGTGAAGTCCACCGTGAACACGTTGGAGGCGCCAAGCGTCACGCTGCCGAGTTTGGCCGTGATCGTGCCACTGTTGGAGACTGCCGGCGCGATCAGTCCGATCATGCCGCCGGATGCGGCGGTGATGTTGCCTTGATTGATAATCTGCGCGTTGGGATTGCCTGCCTTGTCGAACTTGGCTTTGCCGGATGCAATATCCGCATCCGACGCATCGGATGTCGTGGCGAGCAGCGAGCCGACATTGATCTTGGAGCCAGGCCCGAACAGGATGCCGTTGCCGTTGATCAGCACGACCTTGCCGTTGGCCAGCAGGCTGCCCAGGATCGTCGAGGGGTCGCTGCCGCCGATACGGTTCACTGCGATCGAACTTGCATTCGGCTGCACGAACTTCGTCGTCTCGCCGCCCGCGATGTTGAAGCTGTTCCAGTTGATGATGACGATCTTGGTCGTCTGGTCGATCTGCAAGGTGCCGGAGGCGGGCGTGGAGATCGTCGCATTGCCGCTCGACACCGTGCCGCCAACGGGATTGGCGTTCGCCGCCGCAACTTGGCCCAGGATCAGCGCGACGCTCGCCGCGCTCGCCAGCAACCGACGTGAAAAGCTCTGCAAGCCGGACGTATGGCGTCCGATGCGCGGATCGAAGATCATATCTGCCCCCCATCAAGCCGACGGGCGTTCTTCGCCTGCGGCGATTGCCTTACCAAAATTCCAAGACACAGAACGTGGGGGAATCGTCGCGTCTTAAGTCATGCCGTTTTTCGGCACCACGCTGTTCCACCTAACTTTTTTTGAGAGAAGTCCTAAGTCTGCTATTTGGAATTACTATTAATATAAGTTTAAAAACCGTCCGTTTCAAGACAGCGCGAGACGAACTACCGATACAGACGCAGGGGAAAACTCCCGCCCCAGTTGCGGCGCAGTCTTGAGAATAGGCGCCTGGGCCACGCCAGCAACCGCGCCACTGCTTTCAAGCGCCGCAGCCTGTCGCACAACATTCACAACCCAATTCTCACTTTTATCCCGACCGGTGCGCCAGTCCTGTTCAATAACCTGTTCGGCAGACTCAAAGACGGGCGACGCATGCATATCTGCGACGACCGCTGTGCTTATATCTTCCTCTCCGCAATCTGCATCGCAGCACCCGTTATCTTCTGGATCAATCAACAAGGCCTGAGCCTAGTTGGCGGTGGGGCTCAAAACGGGGCGCACATTCCAGAACCTCAATGTTGGATTTACGCGACTTTGAGACGCCTGCCGTACCTTCGGCGGTCCTGCATATGCTATAAGGAGACTCTAATGAGTGTTGCAGCACTGCCGTCAACGATGCCCGCGCTTCAGGCCGCGCGGGTACCGGAGGCTTCGGAAGGTCTCGGGCCGGATCACGATGGCGACGCCGACGACAAAGGCGTGGCCAGTCTTGCCGGAATGCCTTCACCCGCACCCAATGGAATGGGTGCATCGGTGGATACCAGGGCCTAATCTCGCGCTTCGGCGGGTGCGGTCCTTCGTGGCGCACCCGTTCGACGGTACGGCGGCCGCTAGAGCAAAGGCATGATGAATATTCTCCTGGTCGAGGACGAACCTGATCTGGCCGCCTATATCGTCCGGGGCCTAACGGAGAACGGACACCATGTCGATCATGCGGCACGCGGCGATAGCGGTTTCCAACTTGCCTGCGAGGGCCATTACGACCTTCTGATCGCCGACCGGATGCTGCCGGGGATGGACGGCCTTGAACTCGTAAAGACCTTGCGTGAGAAGCAGTCGAAGCTGCCGGTGCTTTTTCTCAGCAATCTGGGCGGTCTCGACGATCGCGTCGAAGGGCTGAATTCCGGCGGCGACGACTATCTGTCCAAGCCATTCGCCTTCACCGAACTATTGGCGCGCGTCAACGCCCTGCTACGCCGGCCGCATCTCGCGGGACAGCCGACCAGGATACGCGTTGGCGATCTGGAGATGGACCTGCTGAAGCGGCGGGTTACGAGGGGAGAACGGGAGGTCGATCTGCAACCGCGGGAATTCTCGTTGCTGGAATATCTGATGCGGCGCCCGGACCAGATCGTGACCCGCACCATGTTGCTCGAAGGTGTCTGGGACTATCACTTCGATCCCAAGACGAATATTGTCGAAACGCACATCAGCC
>Ga0265314_10001429_pt1 | contig 26698 bp, 23 predicted proteins | sample 4126metaG_FD_203106 | JGI IMG/M metagenome (GOLD analysis project Ga0265314, IMG submission 203106) | Rhizosphere microbial communities from Carex aquatilis grown in University of Washington, Seatle, WA, United States - 4-1-26 metaG | ecosystem: Host-associated > Plants > Roots > Rhizosphere >... | reverse complement strand
GGTGACGATGCCCGCCGATTCCTGGCCTCGATGCTGCAGCGAGAAAAGGCCGAGGTACGTTCGCGCGGCGGCGTCCGGAACGTTGTAGACGCCCATCAGGCCGCAATGATGTCCAACGCCTTCTTCCACGCAGCGCTCCAGGGTGTGAAACTCAGGCCGCCCCCGAGCGCGTTTGTATCACCTCTCCCACAGGCGATGCAAGTAGCGAGAAACTAACACAGGCATAATTTTCTCAGGCCTTTTCGACGGCGCCGGTGGCGACGACGACGCGGTCGTTGTTCTGCTGGTCGACCAGGACGCGCCATTTGTAATTTTCCGGCGGCAAGTCCTTGCAGATGGGGTTCCAGAAGTGCTGGGCCAGCGTCAGGCGCCAGTTTTCGGACGTGTTGCCCGTGGTCATATGCGGGGTCTTGCTGTGGTGGAACGTCACGCTACCGGCCTTGATCGGGCAGACGACGACTTCCGCGTCCGAGCCGGGCTCGCAAACGAGCAGATCGCTGGCCATCTCCTGCGGATTGCGGTGCGTGAGCAATTCTCGATGGCCGCCGCGAATGAAGTGCATGCAGCCGTTGGCTGGATTGACGTCGTGGGTGGACATCCAGCAGGTAATGCCGCGATTCAAGAGGCGGCGGCCCCAGTAGGCTTCGTCCTGGTGCCAGGGCGTCGGCGCGCCCATCCCGGGCGGCTTGCCCAGGAATTGATCGTACCAGAAGACCATTTCCTGCTGCATCAGCCCGGCGGCGAATTGCGCGGCCCATGCCCGGAAGCGCGATTCCACAACCCACGGGAAGTGCTCGGTCACCTTGCACTGCACGATGCGAAAAACGCGATTGTCGAGGGCTTCGCCGCGGCGCCAGTCCCAGTCTTTGGCCAGCGAATGCCGGCGGCGCACGATTTCGAGGCCGGTTTCGGACAACGCGGCGAGTTCTTGCGGATCGACCGCGTTTTCGACCACGAGGAAGCCGTCGCGGTCGAATTGGGCAAGCTGTTCAGGGGTGAGCTGCGGATAGGGCATGGGGTACGCTCCTGGGCAAAGGTTTGCGGCCGACGGCCGTGTATCTATTTCGGCTGTAATAAACCCTGCACTTGCCAGAACTGTCTTTAGCCGAGACAATTTTTATGTATCCTTAACGATTATTTAAGGGGCTGCCCTTGCCTACACATGAAGGTTATGCGCTCGCTGAAAAACTCCGTCCCTTCGTGCGTGTAGGCATGGAGCACTGGCGCGGACCGTGGTTCATTCCGGAACGCCTGCTCCTCGATTATCTACTGGTCCACATCACTTCGGGGAGCGGGCATTTTTCGGTGGCGGGGCAGCGCTTCGATGTCGCGCCCGGTGATCTGATCTGGATTCCGCCCAACACACGCCATGAGATGCGCGGGCACCCGCCGCGCATGCTCGTTGCGTACATCCATTTCGATCTTGTGTATTCCGCGGAGCGCGCCGCGGCGGGCACAATCCCGACTTCGGGCTTGCGTGGGACGGACTTGGGCGAACTCAAGAAATTGCTGCATCCGCCCTGCCCCTTCGCGCCGTTTAAAAACTGGTGCGGACGCCTCCCCGTGGCCAACGGGCCAACGGTGTATCGCCTGATGAAGCAGGTGATCGTCGAAACGCTGGGCGCCCACCGCCCGCTCTGCGTTTCGGGTGCGATGCTGCAATTGCTCGGCGAACTGGAGAGCGGGCTGTCTCCGGCTGCGGCGCGGGTGGGCGGACGCTATCCCGCGATGCAGCGGGCCGCGCAGGCCTTGCTGGAAGCCCACGAAGGCGCGCTTGACCTGGGTTGGCTGGCACGGCAGGCGCACCTCAGCCGCTCGCACTTTCGGAAGCTTTTCCGCGAAGCCCACGGCGAGAGCGCGCGGCGCCTGCACGCACGGGCGCGCATGCAGAAGGCCTGCGAACTGATTCTGCACGGAAATTTGAGCATGACGCAAATCGCGCGGCAGCTTGAATTCAGCACGGTGCACAACTTTTCGCGGGCTTTTAAGCGTGAATTGGGCGTCTCGCCGCGCGCCTACCGGCAGCGTTCCACAGGGCCTGAACCCGCGTGAATACGTCCATTCCTTGACTAAACGCGTTCGGCAACTTACTTTAGCTTTGCTTTAGCGGTTGGAAGGGCGACGCGCATCTCCTCGGGACGGGTGCTTTGGTGGCTCGGTTGCTTTTCCTCAACGGCCCCTACGCGGGCAAGAGTGTCTCGATCCCTGACAACAAGGTGATCACGCTCGGTCGTAACCGCGACATTGAGTTGCCCCTGCCCGATCTAAAGCTTTCGCGCCGCCACTGCCAGATTGAATTCCGCCCCACGGGTTTTCTGTTACGCGATCTGGGCAGCACCAACGGCACCTACCTGAACAGCACGCGCATTCAGGGCGAAGTTGCGCTCGGGCACGGCGATCACGTGGTACTGGGCGATACCGAAATTGAATTCCAGAATCCGGAAGAACTCGACAAGGCGCAGACGCGCGTAGGCGTGCCGGCGGCAATCGTAACGGGCTCGCCGATGCCCCCTTCCGCGCCGGCGCCGCTCCCAATTCTCGATGCCGAAGCGCCAGTAGCGATCGAAAGTGAATTGGTCGAGACCATGCCCGCGCGCTCGGCGCCGCTGATCCAAGCGCCAGCGTCCGCCGGGACGAATACGGATGGCCCGCTGCTGACCGCGCTGGAAGAACTCGACCTGCCGCTGCCGCACCTGAACGGCACCGCCGCCGGATCGGCCACCGAGCGCGCCCCGGAATTGCTCTTCTGCGATGCCTGCGACGTCTCCATTCCAATTCTCGATCTGGAACTGGGCGTAGCCAAGGAACTCAATGCCAAGATTTACTGCCGCGAATGCCTGGCCAAGGGTGTGACGGTGGGCCCGGAAGTCCCGCGCTCCAATGCGGCTTCTTCCAGCAGCACCAAGCAGATCGACGACATGCTGAAGGGCCTCGACGAGGCCGCCGAAATGGTGGTCGAGGAAGCGCCGCGGCGTTCGGGACAACGCAATGTGGCAGAACCCGCACCCAAGCCGCCTTCCAAGCCATCGAAGACGTCGCAGGAACTCGATGACATGCTGAACGAAGGCTTTGAAGAGATCGAGGAAATCAAGGAAGAGGTTGAAGCGGCGCCCGAGCCCCTGCCGGGGATCAATTCCGGACCGCAACGCGCACAGCCCAAGCCACCCAGCGCCGCGCCGCGCCCCGCTCCCAAGCCCGTGGCCCCCGTCAAGCCTGCGCCGCCCAAGCCCAAACCGCCAGCCATCGATGACGATCTGATCGAAATCGGCGATTCCGGACCCTGAAGTTCCCACGCAAGCTGGCCCGCAAATTTGCCGAAACCTGAATATCGCCCAGCCTAAGCCTGGCAGGGCCGTCATTTGGGTGCATACGTGGGCGCCAGCGCGTTCAATTATTGGCAGGAAACCCGCCGGCCCGTCTACTCGGCAGCGCTCGTGCTGCCCTTCCTTTTAACGTATCACATCGGCACGCTGGTCATCGGCGCAGCTTATATCAACGGCGCGGACGCGCTGCTCTTGCGCATGCTTTCGACGCTTTCGGTGCAGGGCATGTTCGCGTCGGCGTTGGTCCTCGGCGCGGTCTTCATTTACTGGCAAGTACGCACCAAGGCGAGCTGGCGCTTCGAACTGCCGCTGATCCTGACCATGTTTTTGGAAAGCGCTTGCTACGGGATCCTGCTGTTCCAGTTTTTGCACTGGCTGGCCCCGCGTCTTTCGCACATGGCGGTGAATTCGGGGTTCACCAAAACCGAGCAGGTCGTGCTGTTCTGCGGCGCGGGCGTGTATGAGGAACTCTTCTTTCGCGTCATCGTGATGGGCCTATTACTGCTGGTCTTCACCAAGCTGATGCACTTCGAGACGGCCTATGCGGCCGGGCTGGCGGTGCTGGCCAGTTCGATGCTCTTCTCGCTTTTTCACTATATTGGACCGGGCGCGGACGTGCTTTTCGATGCCAGAGGCAACCTGATCTGGAACGGATTTTTGCAACGCTTTTTTGCGGGGGTGTATTTCGCGGCAATCTTTGTGCTGCGTAATTACGGCGTCGCCGCCGCGGGGCATGCTTTTTATGACATTCTGACCATCGTCAAAGTCTAAACTATTTCTTCTGCTGGTCGCCAACAGACATCTTCCACAAGAAAAATCCGAGCACCGGAATAAAGAACCCTGCCGCGCCGGCGGTCTCGCCGAATAGGGAGAAGAGCGCGAAGCTCAACCCTAACCACAGCCCCACGATGATTAAAAATCCAATCGTCAGCCCGATGCAGCCGCTCAGACCCGGCGACTGCGCGTCTGCTTGCGGCGGAGCACCAGGCTTGTCGGAGCTGCCTGGGGCCGGCGTGTTTTCCGGGGGAGGCGCGGAGGGTTCAGCGCTCATGACACGCGGCTACGACGCGATTTCGAGGAGCGCGTCAGCCACGCGATCGGCATCTTCCAGCGTCGCGTTGTAGCCGGGCGACAGCCGGATCGTGCCCGTCGGGAAGGTGCCCATGGCCTTGTGCGTGTACGGCGCGCAATGCAGGCCGGGCCGCACGCAGATTTCAAAGGCCTGGTCGAGAATCGAAGCGACTTCGGCGGTGTCGCGGTCCTTGAGCGTCAGCGAAAGCACGCCCGCGCGGTCGCCTGCAACGCGCGAACCGTACAACGTCACGCGTTTGTCGCCGCCCAGGCGTTCGATCAGCCGCGCAATCGCCATGCGCTCTTTACCCAAGCCGCTGCCTTCGCGCTGAATAAAGCGAATCCCGGCAAGCAGCCCTGCAATGCCCATGCTGTTGGGCGTGCCGCCTTCCAGCATATGCGGCATTTCGTGTGGCTGGTGCGGCGACGCGCTGTCGCCGCCGGTGCCACCTTCCCGCCACGCGAGCAATTCCTTGGACTCGATGCGCGGATGAATCAAGAGCGCGCCCGTGCCCGGCGGACCCAAGAGCGCCTTGTGGCCGGGGAAAGCGAGAAAATCGATGCCGGACAGCTCCATATCCAGTGGCACCGCGCCCGCCGTTTGCGCGGCATCGACCAATAGGCGCACCTGCGGATGCTTTTCGCGGAGCTTGAAGCCCAACTCTTCAACCGGGCAGACGACGCCGAGTACGTTTGAGCAATGCGTGATCGCGATCAGCTTCGTTTTAGGCGTGATCGCGGCGAGCACGTCTTCAACATTCCACGCGCCCTTCGCGTTCATTTCCACGCGCGTAAGCGTGATCTGGCCGTCGTCGGCGAGCTTCTGCAGCGGTCGGTTGACCGAGTTGTGCTCCAGCACCGAGCTGATTGCGTGGTCGCCGTTTCGTAGAAGGCCCTTCATGGCGATGTTCAGCGCGTCGGTGCAATTGTATGTAAAGACGCAGCGGCTGGGGTCTTTCAAGCCGAACATTTTCGAAATCGCGTTGCGCGCTTCGACGAGCGTGGCTTCCGCGGACGTCGCGAGGCGATGTCCGCTGCGGCCGGGATTGCCCGCGCGTTCCTCCATGAATTTGATCATTGCCTCCAGGACTTCAGGAGGCTTGGGGAACGAAGTCGCGGCGTTGTCGAAGTAAATCATGCAGTCCTCTGGGCCTGAATTACTCGGCCTTCGATTTTCCGGGGAGCAACAATAGCGCGGCGGTGATTAAGCTTCCGGCCATCAGAATCGATCCCGCAACCATTCGGTCGGTGTTATTGATGTACTGGCTGCCGTTGATGAAGACGAGGACCACCCCAAACCAGGTGGCCACGCGTAGAAAAATCTCCAGCGCCGGTCCAAGTACGTTCATGGATTAGCTCCCCACGTATTTCGCGTAGGCCGTACGCGCCACGGGCACCTGCTTGGTGCCTTTAATAATCGCGCGCGCATCGGGGAAGACGGTGATTTCGAGGCCCTCTTCCGGCTTGTCGCCGCCCGGCGCGTTGAACTTGAGCAGGAATTTATTCGCCGACACATTGCTCACGCCACCCGTCGCGGAAAGTGTTTTGGCCATGGCCGCGAGGTCGAGCTTCGAATTGTTGCGCGGATTAATCTGCACGGCGTTGCGTCCGCACAGGCCCGTCGTGGTGCTGGCGCCCTGCCCTTCTAGGAACTCGAAATTGCGGCGCTTGCAGGTCGGACAGTCGGCGACTTCGCGCGCACGGGCGATCTTGAATTGGTGCATCTCGCTTGTCCACAGGTCGATGCTGAAGAGCCGCGTGTTGATCTGGTCGAGATGCCCCGCGCAGATCTTCAGCGCTTCGCTAGCTTCATAATTGCCAATCAGGCCGGTCACGCTGCCCAGCACGCCCGCAGTATCGCAGGTCGGCGTCATGCCCGGCGGCGGCGCGGTCTCGAAGAGGCAGCGGATGCACGGCGTCTGGCCCGGAATGATTGTCATCGTCAGGCCCGTCGAACCAACTGCCGCACCGTAAATCCACGGGATGTTGTGCTTCACACAGGCATCGTTCAGCACGAAGCGCGTCTCAAAGTTGTCCGCGCCGTCGACGACAACCGTCGCGCCCTTGATCAGTTCTTCGACATTGGCCGGATTGACGTCGGTGACGATGCCTTCGATCTGGATCGTGGGATTGATCTCGCGGAGCTTGCGTTCGGCCGCCGCGGCTTTGGGCATGTTCTCGGCCACGTCCTTCATGTCGAAGAGCACCTGGCGCTGCAGGTTGGACTCTTCGACGAAATCGCGGTCGCAGATACGCAGCTTGCCGACGCCCGCGCGCGCGAGCACGTTGGCGATGACCGTGCCCAGCGCGCCACAGCCGATCACGACGGCGGTCGAGTTCAGAATTCGCTGCTGCCGCTCTTCTCCAATGAAGGGCAGCAACACCTGGCGGTTGTAGCGTTCCAATGACATGTCAATTCTTTCCGTTGGGGTCCACGTCCGGCTCAAACTGCGAATCCTTGGTGATGCGATCTTCGGGAACCTTAAACGCCTCTGCCAGCCAGGCTCTCAGTTCAACCCATAGTTCCTCGCGCGGGAACTCCGCGAGTTTTTCCCGATCGCGGGCTTCTATGCCCTTGATCACCGCCAGCCACAGCGCGCCAGCGGTCTTGGGCCAGTCGCCTTCTTCAAAAACGAGCGAAGTCTCGAAATGGTCTTCCAAATCCATGACCAGTTCAGCGGCTTCCACACTGTCCATTTCCATCGTTAGTCTCTGTTTCCGCAGCGTTCGCGCCGGTTATTGACCTTTACGGTTCGACAACATTCATTTCGATCGGGTCGACGCGCACGCCCTGCTTGCGCAGCCACGCGAACGCATTGTCGAGGGACTCGCTGGGTCCCGTAAATTCGATGCCCATGATCGCGAGCTTTTCGGTCGCGCTGGCCGAGCGGATGTTCGGAATGATGTCGAAACGCTTGACGATTTCGTAGATCATCGGGCGCTTGGTCGTGTCTTCGTCGAACGTGAGGTACACGCGCCGCACGACATCGCCGCTGACCACTTCGGACTTGGCGGCCTTCGCCGGCTTGCCCGCGCCGCCTGCGATGGCAGGCAGAATCGAGACATCGCTCTTCGCGTCGAGCGGCGTATCGAGATTTTGCAGGAAGCGGATGTCCTCTTCGTTGACGAAGATATTGACGAAGCGGCGCACATTGCCCTGTTCGTCGCAGATGCGCTCCTTCAGGCCGGGATGCTTCGCGTCGATGGCCTTAAGCATTTCGCCCACGGTGGCGGCTTCGACACTCACGAGGTCCGCGCCACTGGTCAGCTTGCGCAGGGCTTCCGGAATTCTAACGTTGATCGGCATGTGATTTTCCTTGGTCTCGGGGTTCACGTTAGTTGCCGGCAGCCGCCGCGACCGCGTTCTTGCTCCGGTCGCGGATTACATCGACAAGCTTCTCGAAGTCGCCCAGTTTCGCCTCGATAATGTCCGGGCGCGGGACGGCGTTGGTCACGGCTTCGATCGTCTTGAGACCGTTGCCTGTGACCGCGATCACGACCGACTCGTCCTTCTGGATGCGGCCCTGCTCGATCAGCTTCTTGGTTACCGCGACCGTCACGCCGCCGGCGGTCTCGGTGAAGATGCCTTCGGTGCGCGCGAGCAGCTTGATGCCTTCGACCAGTTCCGGATCGGTCACATCTTCGGCCCAACCGCCGCTTTGGCGAATCGTCTTGATCGCATAGAAGCCGTCGGCCGGGTTGCCAATCGCAATCGAGCGCGCGATGGTGTCCGGCTTGACGGGCTTAAAGAGTTCCCAACCATTCTTGACCGCCGTGGTGATCGGAGAACAGCCCGTCGCCTGTGCGCCGTAGATCTTCACGTTCGCGTCGGGGATCAGGCCCGTCTTGTGAAATTCGTTGACCGCTTTGTGAATCTTGCAGATCAGCGAGCCGCCGGCCATCGGCACGATCACGTGGCGCGGCGCCTTCCAGCCGAGCTGCTCGCAGATTTCGTGGCCGAAGGTCTTCGAGCCTTCCGCGTAAAAGGGGCGCATGTTGATGTTGGCGAAGGCCCAGCCGAACTTGCCCGCGATTTCCGAACACAGACGGTTGACGCCGTCGTAGTTGCCCGAGATGCCGACCACATGCACGCCGTAGATGCTCGTGCCGATGATCTTGCCCTGTTCCAAATTCGCGGGCATGAAGATGTAACATTCGAGGCCCGCGCGCACGGCCTGCGCCGCGACCGAATTTCCCAGATTGCCCGTGGTCGCGCACGCGACGGTCTTGAAGCCGAATTCCTTGGCCTTCGAGAGCGCCACGCTGACGACGCGATCCTTGAACGAAAGCGTCGGGTAATTCACCGCATCATTCTTGATCCAGAGTTCTTTGAGGCCCAGCTCCTTGCCCAGGCGTTCGGCGCGCACGAGCGGCGTATAGCCGGTGCCGCGGCCGACCGCGGGCTTCTGGTCGAGCGGGAGGAACTCTTCGTAACGCCACATGGTCCGGTCGCGCGACTGGATCTTCTCGCGCGAAATGTTCTTGGCGATCTTCTCGTAGTCGTAATCGACTTCGAGCGGACCGAAGCAAAACTCACAGACGTGGACGGGCTTCTTCTCGTAGAGCCGGTTGCATTCGCGGCACTTGAGACCCTTGACGAATTCCGCAGGCATGTTGGCGTTCTCCATTCCCAAAAGGTTCGCACGCTTCAACGACTCAATGAAAGCGGAAACGCTTATGCGAGGAAACGGAGCAAGATGGGGCGCACGGATCTCTTGAGGCGGCGCTTGAAAACGAAAGCGCCTCTCCGGAGATCCGTGGCAGGATGGGAGAGGCGTAGGTCGGACACGCGGTTACGCAGCCAACGTCGGCAGCGCAGCTCTCCGATCATGCTCATCTTCCGACCCAGGCGTTCGCTGCCGATCTAATCGGCTTCGGCGCTTGGCGTCGCAGGAGTTAGCACTTCGGTTTGGATCCCGGGGGCACAGCGGCCTTCCGTGATCCGCGCCTTAGGCTGTGGCTTCGCAGGGCCTGTTCCCTCTGCCACTCTCGATAAGCGGACCGGTATTCAGTTGTAGGTCTATACTTACCCTATCGGCGAGGGCTTGTCAAATCGGCAGTAAAATTACTTGGGTGCTGGCTTGGGCGGTAAAATGGTATCCAGAAAGTCCAGCATGCGCTTGGCGTCGCAGCCTTCAGGCTTGTCGGCAAAATTCTTAGCGATCTCTTCGAGGTCCTTACGCGCGGGCTCACCCTTGCCCGACCAAAGTTGGACTCGCGCACGCATCAGCTTATCCAGAATCGCACAGCGCTTTGGATCTGCCGCCCGAGCCGCCGTGGCCAGATCTGTGAGGACTTTATATTTCAGCATCCCTTGCAGGCGCTCCGCGAAATGTTTGTCCGCCCCAAAACGCTGCGCGCCGTCCTGCACCATCAGCAAGCCTTCATAGGGCCGGCCGGTGAAGAACGCTTCTTCGTAGTCCATCATTTCTTCGATAAACAGGGCATCAATACACAAGGCCATGCTGGACGTGCACAGATCGACGAGCCGGTCGGCGTGTTTCGACTGGGCTTCGCGCCCCGCCGCTTCAAACAATTTTTTCGCTTCGATGTAGTCGCGCAGGCGGAAGCGCTCGCAGGCTTTTTCATAGGCAACGAGGGCGCTACCTTCAAGCACTTCGAGCTTTTCGCGCGCAGCTTTTCCGCGCGCGTCGTTGGGACCCAGCGTGGACACCTTGGCATAGAATTCACAGGCCTTCTTCTTCTCCTTGGATTCCGCTGCCGCGGCGTCTTTCATCCAAGCGTCGGCTTGCACTGCCGGATCAGAACGCTTGTACCATTCGATCAGTGTCGCCATTTCTTTATCGCCCACCGCGTGGCCCAGTCCCTGTTCTTCAAAGTACTCGACCTCCATGCCGGCCTTCTTGAACAACGCGGATGCTGCTTGCGCAGGCTTCATATTGTCGTCGCCTGTGCCGACGCCTATGAACGCGAACTTCCCCTTAAAAAGATCGGGATAATATTGTCCACGCAACCCCGCGCCTAAAATCACGAAATGCGTATACACGTTTCGGCTGGGCGCGTGGATCCCGCGCTCGATGGCAGTAAAGCCCGCGAGCGAAAACCCGCCGAGGTACACCCGGGTACGATCCACATTAAAGGTGCGCATGGCCCATAGCGCCACCGCAGGATAAAAGGCGTCTTCGTTGCCGATTGTGCCGTACTTCTTGCCCTCTTCGCGAGGCTGCGCCAGCGGCCAACAACTGCCGACGACAATCGCTTGATCGTTCGTCATCTTTACGAATTCTTCGACATCCGGATTGCCGCCTTGCGGATGCAGCCGCACGCAGAGCGGATAAGCGCGCTTCGGATCATAATCCTTGGGCAAATGGACAAGATTATAAAGCGGCGTATTGTCCGAATATGTGTACAGGCCGGCAAAGAAGGGCAGCCGGAATTTCACCGTCTCGCCCGCCTTGAAAATTGCCGGATCGGGCCAAGCGGGCGGCAATTCATCCAGCGCTTCGAGCGGAAATTTGGCAAATATAAATAGCCCAACAAGCAACGCTGCTCTTTTCATAGCTTCTGACTCCCTATAAGTTGATTCACTTTACGCCATAATTCAAGACTGTCCACACTTCCACGATGGTGATTTGTCTTTTCTCATTTCAATCTGATTATTAAACCAACAAACTGGTTCGAAATTCGGAATCTTCAGCCCATCGTCTGGCTGAACGCCGCGAGCGATACGTCAAGGCGGTATGAGATATTGCGGTGCCCGTCGTCAAATTCTTCATACTGATGCGGGATGTTCAGCGCATCGTAGCGCTGATGTAGAATCCGGCAGCCGTAGAGCAGATTGAATTCGTCGCGCGTCCCGCAATCCATGAAAAGCAATTTCAGCGAGCGCAACGCGTCGGCGTACTTGTCGACCAACGCGAGCGGATCGGCTGCTTTCCAACGTTCCCAAACCGCGGGGCGCAGCTCGCCAGTGTGCAGATCGAAGGGCAGCTCGAATCCCAGCGGCGCCTTTTCGTCGGGCGAATAGCACGCCGCCATCGCGGCAATGTTCATAAAGTTGAAGAAGTCGCTGCCTTTGGGTTTGAGTTTGGAAGGATCGGCAAGCAGCGCCTGCGGGTCTTTGTATTTCTGGAGCGCATTCAGGAATTTCGGAAAGTCCGGCAGATAGCAGTATTCGAAGTACTTGTCGCCGCTGTGGTCTGCGACCAGCCCAAAGACATCCGGGTGGCGCATACCCAGCACCAGCGAGCCATACCCGCCGCTCGATTTGCCCGCGACGCCGCGAAAATCCCGGTCGGGGCGAGTGCGAAACTTCGCGTCAATGAAGCCCACCAGCTCGACCAGGTAATCGTCGTAACGTCCGACCGCGCTGGAGTTCACGTACTGCGAGCCTCCATAGCGCGTGAAGCAGTCGGGCAGCACCAGAATCATCGGCAGGATTGCGCCAGAGGCGATCAGGCGGTCCATGCGCGCCTGAAGGTTCTCTTCCCACGCCGAGAGATTGAGCATCATCGCGCCGCTGCCGGTAAATCCCGCGAGCAAGTACACCACCGGATAGCGCGTTGTGGAATCATCGTAGCCTGGCGGCAGGTAAACTGGGACCTGCCGCACGTGTGGGTCGCCGAGCGGATTGCCGCGCAAAGCGGCACTATCGAAGCTCTCGAACGCGATGCGGGAGTTGGCCATCGCGATGCCTAGAGCCCCATTTCCGCTTTTAGCGCCTTGGCGCCGGCATGCGTGGCGTCGATATCGAGCGCCGCATTCAGCGCGCGGATTGCTTCTTCGCGCTGCCCGAGCGCCAAACGCAACTTGGCCAGTTTTACAAAGGCATCGACATCCTTCTCGTCGATGGCGGTGGCAACCTGGTATTCGCGCGCGGCCTTCGCCGGTTCCTTCAGCTCTTCGAAGACGCGCCCGAGCTTCATGTGAACTTCCTTCTTATAGGGATCGACTTCGACGTGCGCTTCGCCAAAGAACGCGGCGGACTTCCAATCCTTCAGTTCGATGGCCATCTTCATGCCTTCTTCGGCGGCCTTCGGGTCTTCGGTGTTGACCTTGACCGCGTCGCGCCAGACCTGCATGGCCTTCTCTTCCTGCGGAGGCTCCATATCCAGGTACAACTCCGGCAGCACGTAGTACGGATTCTCGTCGCCAACGTAGCGCGGGTACAGCTTGCGGGCGGTTTCCAATGCTTCGATGGCCTTGGTCGTGCGGCCTTCCTTCTTATAGATCATCCCGAGTCGGTGCCAGGCCATGAAGCTGCGGTCCGAGTCAATAGATGTGGACTTGGCGAAGCGCTCCTTTGCGCTTTCGTAGTCCTTTTTTTCGTAGGCGATGACGCCCATCACGTTGATCGCATCGACGTAATTGGCGTCCGTTTCGAGGGCCTTTTTGGCCAGCGCTTCGGCGCGCGGGAACTTGCGCTGGTTCAGGTAGAAAATCGCCAGATCGGCGAGGGCCTTGGCGGGTGCGCCCTGCGTCTGGGCGGCGGCTTCAAGCTTGGCAATGTCTGCTTGATCGTAGGTCGGGCGCAGGCGCACGTTCTGGAAGTAATCTTTGACGAACTTGAACTGGCCTTCGTTGAGCTCGGCCAGCGACTTGCCGGTCACAGCGGGCAAAACTTCCTCGGGCTTCTTGCCTTCGGCGAACATCTTCAGGGCCTTGCGGTGGGCCTCCCAGCCGCCCAGCTTGTCGATGTATTCGATTACGTAACGCCCGTGGACGTAGGCCATGAGCATGTTTTCGCGGAAGTATTCGTTGAGCTTCTCGATCGGCTTGAGCTGATCCTTCGCGATCGCGTCGATCATCATGTGGTCGGAGCCAATGCGGCTGTCATCTTCGATAAAGGTCGAGAATGCTTCCGTGTACCAGCGGGGCACGCGGTATTCGCTCATTTGAAGCGTCATCACGTGGCCGAATTCGTGTTCGAGCACCTTGCGCCAGTTGAACGGCGGATGCTTCTCGCGGCGCGATTCATTCGGCGAGACTACCGTGCAGAACTTCCCGAAACACACGCCTAGCGCGCCGAGGTTCGGCAGACCGACTGTGCGTGCGGCCTGGTCGGTAAAGGTGGCGCAAAGCGTGATCGTAAGCGGCCCCTTGGGCTCGAAACCGAAGAGCGCCTTCTGCCGTTCGTAGGCGGCTTCGGCCCATTCTTCGACGTAGGGCGTCAGGATCGGCGCGTCGCGCTCGTGAATCTTGATGGTGAAGTGCTTGGTCTTGGTCTCGACGTACTCGGGTTTGTAGTCCTCGGCTTCCTCGCCCACCATCTTCTTGAGGACCAAAATCATGTTGGCCGCCCAGACGTTAAACTTATTTTTCTTGAAGGCCGCTTGCAGAAGTTTCTTGCCTTCCATCTCTCCACTGGCGCCGATGCGGCTGGTGTTCATGCCCAGCAGGTACATGCTGCGCCAATATGCAGGATCAAGTGCCATGGCCTTGCGATAGTACGCCGGGGCTTCTTCGAAGCCGCGCTTGCTCTCGATCAGTTCGCCCACGCGGCAGTAGTACTCAGCGCTCTTGGGAAACAGCTCGAGCACCTTCTTTTCAACGGCGGCTTCCTTGTCGAGTTCCTTGAGATCGTGGTGGTAGAAGGCCTGCATCGCGAGCGCCTGAACCGAATTCGGATTTACGGCCAGCGCGCGTTCGCAGTATTCCTTCGCTTCCTTCATCTTGTCTTCCTGCACATCGATCTCGGCAAGCGTCAGCAATGCGTCGACGTGTTTGGGGTTCACCTCAAGCGCCTTCTGGAGCAGCGTCTCGACCTGCTTCACATCATGCTTGACTTCAAGAATCACCTTGGCCAGGCCGACCGCGGCGTCGGGCAGGTTTGGGCGCGCCTTAAGCGCCGCCTGATAGCGCGAAGCGGCTTCGGCAAAGTTGTATTTGTTGAAGGCCAGGTCGGCGGTCCAGAGCACCGCTTCGGCGTTGAATTCCTTGCGCGCTTCGAAGAGGCCTTCGGCGAGCATGAACCCGACTTCAAACGCGTCCTTGGGATTTTCGTCCTGCAGCCCCAGGCCAATGTAGGCCAGGTCCATCGGGTCGGCCACTTTGTCGGAGTTGTAGTAATCTGTGTTCTTCTGGTACAGGTCGAAGAAATAGTCGGCGGTCTTCTTGCTCAGTTCCTTATCGCCCAGCGCGATGCCGGCCTGCTGGCGCATGGCCCAGGCGCGGTGGTATTTGCCATCCTGCGCGATCAGCGCATCGAACACCTTCACTGCATCGGCATAGCGCCCGACTTCGGTCAGCAATTCTCCGCGCAGACAGTTGATGGCCTTCAAGTTTGGATAATCACCTTTGGACGCCTCTTCGGTCAGCTTGATGCCCTCGTCATACTTGCCGGTAATGCGCATGACCGAGGCCAGCTTAAAGACAATCTCACCCTTTGCCGGCGTGTTCGGCTTGGCAGCATCGATAGCCTTGATCAGTTGCGTAAGGGCTTCGGCGTACCGACCGGCCTGGATGTTCTCTTCAGCCCACTTCAGTTCATTGCTCTCTTCGGCACAAACGGCGCCGAAGCAATTTCCCAGGAAAAGGACTGCCAACGCGAGCCGGATGACGATTCGGTTCGTTTTCATAGCGAATGAGATCTCCCACATGGGCTGAAAGCCATACCTACTATAACCAAGCTAAGTCTTCACGGTTACTCCCTTTCCGCCCTTTCGGACGTTGCACGATCTGGCGAGTTGACGGATATTCTGAATTATTCAGCCGGGTTTTCCGTCATACGCCATAGGTGAATTGAGCCCCCTAGCCTCCAATCAAGGAGCCCATCATGTTGAAGTCGCTTCGCGGTCCGATCCTGGTGTTGTCCGCTGCGGGAATTGCGGCCGCCGTGCTGATTACGCCGGCCTTCGCCCAGAAGCCATGGCTGCGCACCGTCGCCCGGCATTACCAGCTCGATGCGACCACGGGCAAGTGCATCCTCTGCCACCAGCTTAAAGAGAAGGAAGAGCCCTCAGCCAAGAACTTAAACACGTACGGCAAGGACCTCTCCGCGCAGGAAGTTATGAAGCCGATCCTGGGCAAGGATGAAAAATACAACTTCTCCAATGACGAGCTGGCCATCGTGGTCAAGGCGGCCGAAGCGATCAACGATAAGGACTCCGACGGCGACGGCGCCACTAATAAGGAAGAGCTCGACCTGGGCAGCTTCCCCGGCGATGCCGCCAGCAAACCGGACGGCAAAAAGCTCGACGACTACCGCAAGGCGCACCCCAAGAAGTAAGCCCGCTTTCGTACGCCAGCCCCTGGCCACCCGGAGCCTCCGCTCCGGGTGGCTTTTTCATGCGCATCGCGCGGGCGGTGTGATACGGTTTCGGCTTCCAATCGAGCGTCGGCGTGCCCCTAGGGAGAAGTGAACCATGCGCAATATCTGGATCATCGCCTGTGTGGTCGTGGTGCTCGCGGCCGCGGGTGCGGGCGTCTATTTTTATATGCGTTCGGCGCAGGGTGGCGATCACACCTCGAACCATCCCAACCGTGCCGCAACCGGACCCAAAGTCGACGAACTGGCCAAGCTTTTGCCCGACGACACGGTCTTTCTGATGCACTGGCCTGACCCCGCCGGCACCGGGGAGAGCTACCAGAAATCCAAGCTCAAGAAAATCGCCGACGAACCGCAACTGACGCCCTTCATCGCCAAAGTCCGCGAAGGCATGGGCAAGGACTTCGCGCGGGATATGCATGTTCCGCCGGAGACCTTCGACAAGCTCCTTGGCGCGGTGCGCGCGGCAGCGAGCGGAGAATCCTTCATCGCGTTGCTCAATATGGTCGAACTGAACAAAACCGAAGGCAACATCCACTACCTCGGCGCGCGGCCGGCGCGCTTTCTCGTAGGCGCCAAAGGCGCGGACTGGGCGGCGCTCAAAGCCGCGATCCAGACCGCCTTCAAAAAAGCGGAGCTCAAGTCGGCCTCGGTCGGCGGTCTGGCCTATGAATATTTTAACACGCCGGGCCTGCAGGAAGAACCGTCTGGCGAAAAACCGACCGGTGAAGAACCAGGCGGCGAGAAACCCAAACGGGCCGATCTGAACGACCCCAAGACGCGCGTCTGCATCGCCATGATTAATGGCTGGCTGGTCGCCGCGTCCGGCGAGAAGACGCTGCTGGAATTCTCCGAGCGCGCGCAAGGCAAGCCCGGTGCGGCCCTGGCCCAGAAGGAAGCGTTCGTTTCCGCGCGCAAGAACATGGACTCCGACGCGGACTACTACGTCTTCTTCGACGGGGCGTCGCTCAAGGAATTCACAGACACGCACGCGAATGACTTCTCCATCAACGACAACCCGATGGCGACGGCCTACCTGGCGTCGCAAAAGGTCCTGCGCAGTCTTTTCTCGACGCTCAGCTACACGACCACGATCAGCGAATCCGACGGCCTGATCCACAACCGCATCTTCATCGCCGCACCCAAAGACGGCCCGAGCGCCAGGTTGCTCAAGCCGCTATCCAGCGACGCACTGAAGTACACCTCACCGCAGACCGTGGCCTACGTCAGCGTTGGGCTCGACACCAAGGGGGTGGCGGATTTTGTGCGCGAGCAACTGGGCAAGCTTCTGGAAGGCCTGAACAAAGAACAGCCCGCGAAATTCAATCCGGACGATTACATCGGCGCGGTTGGCGGCGAAGTGAGCGTGGTCGTCGACTGGCCGGAAGGCGCGATGATGCCGGAAGTGGGCATCTTCCTGTCCATGTCTGAGCCGGAAAAACTTGAGAAGCTCATGGAGCCCATTCGCACCATGCTTCTGGCGCGGCCCAATGCGAAGGAATTCGACGTCGGCGAATTCCATCTCGTCACCGGCGACGCCACGCCAAACTCGAACTCGCCGCTCTTCGCGACCAAGGGCAAGTTCTTCGCCGCGTTCAACTCCATCGAAACCGCGCAGCACATGCTCGCGCGCAACGGCGAGACGCCGCTGACCGCCAACGCCGGCTTCAAGAGCGCGGGCACGCCGAGCCTCGAGAAAGCCAGCCTGTTCATCTACATCGATACGCCGCAAATCCTGAAGCGCGCCTGGCCCATGATGGGCGCTGGGATGACCCGGCAACTTCAACGCGACGGCCTGACCTGGCCCGCGGACAGCGCCTTCCTCGAACACACCACGGGCTTCACCATGCTCGGCAAAGCGACTGAGGGCGGCTACGAAGTGAAGTCGGCCTCGGGCATCGGCGATCCATACATGCTGATCGTTGGCGTGAGTGCATTGAAGCCCCTGTTCACAATCATTTTAGGCGGGTTCGAGCAACAGATGCGCGTGCTGCAGTAAAGCGAGGGTTTAATATCCCTGCTCTTTCAACCAATGCTCGTTGATTTTGCTGGGCGCGCCCTTGGCGCCGCCCAAGTTTTGCGCCTTAAAAATTGAGTGCACATACTTGCCCAGAATATCTGTCTCAATGTTCACCCGCGCGCCGGCGCCTTTCGAAGCGATTGTCGTGCGCGACAACGTCTCCGGAATAAGCGCGACCCAGAACGCGCCTTTACCGTTTGAACCCGCAACGGTGAGTGAGATCCCGTCGATGGCGATGGAGCCCTTCTCGACGATCTCGGGCGCGAGGCCTGCGTGCCCGTCTTCGAGTTCGAAATGCCATTCGGCCCAGCGGCCGCCGGTCTCGGTGCGGACCACGCGCGCGGTGCCGTCGATGTGTCCCTGGACAAAATGTCCGCCCAGACGTTTGCCGGGCAGCAGCGCGCGTTCGAGGTTCACCTTCGCGCCGGCTTTCAGTCCGCCCAGCGTGGTGCGCTTCAAGGTTTCGGGTACCACGTCGAAGCTCGCGCGCGTGCCGTCGAGCGTGACGATGGTCAGGCAGCAGCCTTCGACCGCGATGGAGTCGCCCAAATGCGCGTCGCCGGCGAGCGGGCCCAGATCGAGTTCCAGGCGCGCGCCGCCTTCGGCAGCGGGCGCAAGCGCCAGTAGCGCGCCCACGTGTTCAATCAGTCCGGTAAACATGGTTTCGTGCGTTCGCGCTCCGCTCAGGTTTTGAGCCAGTCCCACGCGCCCAACTTGCCTTCGATCAGAATATCCGGCGGGAAGCTTTCCGTCCGCACCGAATGCATCTCCAGGCAATCGCTGATCTTCTTCACGCCCGTGCCACGCACCGCCGAGATGCTGTCGCGCCCGCCCAAAATTTTCGGCGCAATGAACGCGCAAGTACGGTCGACGACCTTCGCATCGAGAAAGCTGCCCAGCACTTCGGCGCCGCCTTCGACCAGGATCGACATCACGCCCAGCTTGGCCAGGCCCTTGAGAACCTCGCGCACCGGCAGGCGGCCGTCCTCAGAGAGCACATTGATGATCTCGGCGCCCTTGTCCTTTAATTGCTTCACGCGTTCGATGGGTGCGTCGGAGGAGACCGCGATGGTGACCGGGCCGCCGTTTTCCGCGGTCCACAGAGGCGCGTCGAGCGGCGTGCGTGCCTGGGAGTCCAGGATCACGCGCCGGGGCTGCCAGTTGTTGTGTTCGGGGTCCTTCAATCCCAGCCGCGCGGTCAACAGGGGCGCGTCGCTCAACACCGTGCCGATGCCAATCAACACCGCGTCATGCGTCGCGCGCAAGTGATGCGCATACGCGCGCGCTTTGGGGCCGGTGATCCATTTGGAATCACGCGCGCGGGTCGCGATCTTGCCATCGGCGGACATGGCCCACTTGGCCGTGACGAAAGGCAGGCCCGTGCCGACGCGCTTGAAGAAAGGCGCATTCTGCGCCCAGGCTTCTTCGGCCAGCACGCCGCCGATCACTGCGACTTTCTTCTTCTTAAGAGCTCTGGCGCCGCCCGCGGCAATTTTATTGGGATCGCTCGCCGCGTAGACCACGGTTTTGATGCCCGCCGCCAGGATCGCATCGACACACGGCGGGGTCTTGCCGTGGTGATTGCAGGGTTCGAGCGTGCAAAATAGCGTCCCGCCTTTGGCAGCTTTGCCGGCTTCGCGAAGCGCGTGAACTTCCGCGTGCGGTCCGCCGTACTTTTCATGGAAGCCTGTGCCGACGACTTTGCCGCCCTTAACCACCACCGCGCCCACGATAGGATTGGGGCTGGTCCAGCCGCGCCCGAGCGGAGCGATCGAGAGCGCCAGCAGCATGAAGCGTTCGTGCGGGTTCATGGGGTGCGGTTTGGGAATGCGGAGCTTTGCGGACATCACGCCTTGGCCGTGCCGTGGGCGCTCTTTTCGCTGCCGTCTTCCAGATCGAAGATCGCATCAAGGAAGCTGTCGGCTTCGAAAGTCTCGAGGTCCGTCATTTTTTCGCCCAAGCCGATGAATTTGACGGGCACTTTGACTTCGCTGCGCATGGCCAGCACCGCGCCACCTTTGGCCGTGCCATCTAGTTTGGTGACCACCAGCCCGGTTACGCCCACGCCTTCGGTGAAAATCTTGGCCTGGTTGACCGCGTTCTGGCCCGTGTTGCCGTCGAGCACCAGCAGGACTTCATGCGGCGCGTCGGGGACCTTCTTCTTAATCACGCGGTTGATCTTGGAGAGTTCGTCCATCAGGTTCTTTTTGTTGTGGAGCCGGCCGGCCGTGTCGATGATCACCATTTCAAAATTTCGCGCGAGGGCTTTCTCCAGCGCGTTGTAAACAACGCTGCCCGGGTCTTCGCCCTGCTTGCCGGGGACGATTTCGCAGCCCGTGCGTTCGGCCCACATGCAGAGTTGTTCAACCGCGGCGGCACGAAAGGTATCGGCGGCGGCGAGCAGCACTTTCACGCCATCCTTGGTGTAGCGATGCGCGAGCTTGGCAATGGTAGTTGTCTTCCCCGCCCCGTTCACGCCGACAACCAGGATTACTGTCGGGCCTTTTTCGGCAAAGTTCGGCTGGCAGTCCTGCGGGGGGAATTCGGCTTTGATCTGCGCCTTGAGAAATTGTGAGACTTCCTTCGAGCTGCCGATAGTGCGGTCTTTGTAAGCTTCACGCGCCTTCTCGACGAGTTCTTCGCTCAGGCGCGGGCCCAAATCGGCCTGCAACAGCGTGGTGCGGAGCCGGTCGGATTCTTCTTCGCCCAGCTTGCGGCCCACCAGAAAATCCAGCCCGCCACGCAGCGCCTGCGCGGTTTTCTGGACGCCCAGGACGAGCGTGTCGCTGGCCTTCTTGGCCACGCCCGTGAGGGTGTCTTTGATTTTCTTGAAGATATTGAGGGCCACGTGCGTTCCTGTCCGCTGCTCTAAGTTAAGCCCATCTAGAATAACCGGCCTGCGCGTACATTCAAACCGCCTTAGCTTCGGCCTGGCGCCGCGCGGCGCGGTTGCGCAGGTCTTCGAGCGTGCCCGCCGAGACGCCGCGCATGCCCAAAAGCACGCCCGGCTTCAGTTCGGGGCCGTGGAAATCGCTGCCAGCGGTGACGCCGCGCTCATAACGCCGCGCCAGGGCGGCGTAGAAGCGCCGGTCGACTTCGGAATGCGATGGGTGGCTCACTTCCACCGCATCCATCCCGCGCGCAAAGAGCGGCGCGATCAGTTCATCGTGCTTTTGCGCGCCCGGATGGGCCAGCGAACAGATCCCGCCCGCGGCATGGACCGCTTCGAAAACTTCTTCCGGCGTCAGGCGCTGTTTGGGCGCATAGCCCACACAGCCGCGGCGCAGGAATTTGCGGATCGCGCTTTGCGCGTCCGGGGCGAAGCCCTTGCGCGCCAGAACGCGGGCGACGTGCGGCTGACCAAAGGCCGTCGCGCCATTGGCGGCCGCGACGAGCTCTTCCTTGGAGATCGCCAATCCCGCCGCGGAGAGGCGCTCGGCCATCTCGAAGACGCGGGCTTTGCGGCGTGCGCAGACATCGTCAAGCAGCTTGGCGAAAGGCGTGCCCGAGCTGGCATCGACAAAGTAAGCAAGGATATGCAATTCGATCTCGCCCGCGCTGGCCGTGAGTTCGCAGCCCGCGATGACTTCAACGCCGAGTTCGCGGCCCTTGGCCTGCGCGCGCGCGACTCCGGCGAGCGTATCGTGGTCGGTGACCGCCAGCACCTGCAAGCCCGCTTTGGCGGCGGCGGAGACGAGGTCCTCCGGCGTGAGTTCGCCGTCGCTGGCGGTCGTGTGGGCATGCAGGTCGGCCACGACGCCATACGGCAACGCGTTCAGATTCTCTGGGACAGCGGGGATCGCGGCGGCGGACAGACGGCTCATGCGGTGGGCGGCGGGACCTGGGGAGCTTTGGACGTCTCAGCTTCGGTTTTTTCAGCAGTGGCTTCGGCGGCGGCATCTACGACAGCTTCGCCTGCGTCGGGCCCGCGGTGTTTCAGGCGCAGCTTGTCGAGCAGCCCGTTGACGAATGAGCAGGACGATTCGCTGCTGAAGCGCCGGGCCAGCTCGACGGCTTCATTAATGATGACTTTGTAGGAGGTCTCCGGGCAGGCCAGCATTTCGGCCAGGCCCAGGCGCAGGATGTTGCGGTCCACGACCGCCATGCGCGAAAGCTTCCAGTTGGTTGCAACGGCAATGATGTCCGCGTCGAGCTCTTCGCGGTGCTCGACCACGTTGTTCACGAGCAAGCGCGAGAAGCTTGCGGCTTCGGCTTCCGGCGGCGGGGTCTGCACGCCGAGGTAATCGGAGAGCGGCTGGAGTTCCTTCCCCTTCAGCAGGTCATGCATGTAGAGGTACTGGAGGGCCAACTCGCGCCCGTGGGTTTTGGGGTGTGTCATGACAATTGCGACGCGCCTTATCGGCGCAACGGCCTCCTGAATGGCTGTACGTATTATCGACGCTCCGGCCCGCGCAATCAATCCTTATTTATGCGCTAAAGCCATGCTCCTTTAGAGCTTCCCCAAAAGGTCGGCCATCTCGAGGGCTCCCATTGCGGCTTCCCAACCCTTGTTGCCGCCCTTGGCGCCGGCGCGTTCCAGCGCCTGTTCAAGACTGTCGGTGGTCAGCACGCCAAACGCACACGGCACGCCTGTGTTCAGCGAGGCCTGCGCGACGCCCTTGGTCGCTTCGCCCGCGACGTATTCGAAATGGGGCGTCCCCCCGCGGATCACGCAGCCCAGCGCAATGCCCGCGACGTACTTGCCGGACTTCAACGCCACCTGCACCGCAAGTGGAAGCTCGAAGGCGCCCGGCACATAGATCACATCGACGTCTTTTTCGGCCACGCCATGCCGGTAGAGCGCATCGAGCGCGCCGTCGCAGAGCCGTTCGGTGATCAGCGCGTTGGTGCGCGACACGATCACCGCAAAGCGGGTATTCTTCTTCGCGATGAAATGGCCTTCAATCTTGCGCGGCATGGCGGCTTCCTTTGCGTTCCTTTGGTGCGGCAACGGCTAACTGTTTTCCTTGACCCAGGCGACGGTTCGGCGCAGGCCTTCTTCGAGCGAAACCTTGGGCGCGTAACCAAGCTCCGCGCGCGCCTTGGTCAGGTCGGCGCTGGTGCGTTCGACATCGCCGCGCTGCATGGGCAGGCGCGTTACCTGGGCTTTCTTGCCGGTGGCGGATTCGAGCGCGGCGATCAAATCATTCAGCGAGACGGCGCGTCCGCCGGCCAGGTTGTAAATTCCGAATGGATTTGGCGCGTCGAGCCCCCGGATGAAGCCATCGACCACGTCGGAGACGTAGGTGTAATCGCGCGAACTGGAACCGTCGCCGAAAACCGTGATCGGCGCGCCGGCAAGAATGCTTTTAGCGAAGGGCGCGATGGCCATGTCGGGACGCTGGCGCGGGCCATAGACCGTGAACGGGCGCATGACTGCAATCTTGATTCCGTAGAGCCGCGCATACGTCGAGGCGAAGAGTTCGCCCGCGCGCTTGGTCGCGGGGTACGGCGCTTCGGGCATGGCACAGGGGGCATCTTCGCGAAACGGCGCCGGCGTGTCGTTGCCGTACACAGAGCTGGATGAAGCCGCCACCAGCCGTTTGGGCCCGTGCTTGCGCAAGGCTTCGAGCAGATTGACGAAGCCTTCGACGTTCGTGCGGAAATAACGTAAGGGATCTTCGATGCTCGGCCGCACGCCCGCGACGGCGGCCAGGTGAATCACGCCATCGAACTGGTTATGCGAGAAAAGATCATTGAGCAGCGCGGGCGCACCAAAGTCGCCTTCGACCAGCTTAAAAGCGGCGTCGCCGAAACGCGCCTTCAGGTGCGCCACGTTGCGGCGCTTGATCGCGGGATCGTAATACGGATCAAAGCTATCCACGCCGACGATGCTGTGGCGCTCGTCGAGCAGGCGCTCGGAGAGGTGCGACCCGATGAAGCCGGCAGCGCCGGTTATCAAAATGCGCATAGCGAAGGCAACCTATCTGATTCGAGCGCAAATTCTATCGCAGAGCTTGCATCACCGAGCACTTCCCACGAGATTTTCATAGGGCGCGAAAAAAGGTGCACGCGTGCAGCAAATGGCGTCGGTCCTGCGAGTAAGCGAGTCGAAATTTTCCTGCAAAAGTATGCACAGTGCGAACTGGGTGATATATGGTTGGCAGGTTTGGATGGCAAAACTTTGCAAGAACTACTAGACCTGCTTTGGATCACAAACCACCTTTCAATAATAACTCTATAAGCCATTTTCAACACACTACTGCGGTATAATACTATAACTAATGAGACCGGTCAACCGATTTCTGTGATTTTCAGATGATTACCAGCCAAGCCTGTCGGTCTTCGGTTTGGTCACCGAAAAGCACGTGTGTTGGAAAATGCACAAGAGCACTAAACCATTGAAAATAAAGGAGTTTCACGCATCATTGCCCCTACTTTGTCGTCTGCTAACTAGGGCCTAATGACACTGTAAATACAGTGTTTTTGGGACAGGCTTTTCGGAGCGCAACATGTCGGCAAGCGAGCACCTGCAAAATCCGGCTGAACTCAAGAGTTTTTCGGCGGTCTGCGTCGAGCGCGGGTACTGCAAACCCGTTGATATCGTCGAGGCCACGCGCGAACGCATCCGCTTGGAGAAATCCGGCGGAAAGAAAGAACTCTCCGTCCTGCTCGTCGAAATGAAAAAGATCACCGCTGAACAGGCCCACGCGGCCGAGCGCGCGGTGCGCGGCGCAACGGTGATCGGCGGCTTCGAGATTCTCGAAAAAGTCGGCCAGGGCGGCATGGGCGCGGTCTTCCGCGCGCGCCAGATCAACATGGACCGCATCGTGGCGCTCAAGATTCTGCCTCCCAAGCTGGCCGCGGACGAATCCTTCAAGAAGCGCTTTTTGCGCGAAGCGCGCCTGAGCGCCAAGCTGAATCACCTGAACCTGATCAACGGGATTGAAGTCGGCGAATCGGCTGGCTACATGTTCTTCGCGATGGAATTTGTAGAAGGCGAGAGCGCACGCCAAAAGCTCAAGCGTGTGAAGCGCTTCGATGTCGAAGAGAACTACAAGATCATCCGCCAGATCTGCGACGCGCTGGCCTACGCCAACAAGGGCGGCCTCGTTCACCGCGACATCAAGCCCGACAACATCATGCTCACGACGCAGGACATCGCGAAGCTCTGCGACATGGGCCTGGCCAAGCAGGACGAAGGCGAACGCGAAGACGCGTCCCTGACCATGTCCGGCCAAGCGGTCGGCACGCCGCACTACATTTCGCCCGAGCAGGCGCGCGGAGAGAAGGACGTCGACATCCGCTCGGACATCTATTCACTCGGCGCAACGATGTACCACATGTTGACCGGGCAGACGCCCTTTGAAGCGGCGACGGCGGCCGCGATTATGGCGCGGCATCTCTCCGACGAAGCCACGGGGCCCTGCGAACTGGTCCCCGATCTGGCGGATTCTTGGGGCCATCTCATCACCAAGATGATGGCGCGCGATCCGGGCGACCGCTACCAGGACGTAAACGAGCTGATTGAAGACCTGGAAGCCGCGCACGACGGCCGCCCGGTTGAAGCCGCTTCCTTTAAAGGAAAGAGTTCCTGCGCGGCGCCTAAGAAAGGCCGCAAGCTGACCACGCCAAGTTCGGCCTCGGTGCGCATCGGCACCAAGACCGGCACGAAGGGGCGTTCGGCGACTGAACAACTCCAGCCCATTACCACCGGCGACCGCACCACACAGATCGCGCCCGCGCGGCGCAATCCGACGCAGAGCCAGAACCTGGGTTCGATCCTGGTCGTCGGCGGCGTGTTGCTCGTGGGCGGGCTGGCCTTTGCAATCCTCGGCGGACGGCACAACACCGACAACAGTGCGAATTCGAATACCGCTCCTGCGGACCCGCAACGCACGCCACCAATTATACCGGTCGCACAGTTTTCGAAGAAAGCCGAAGTCACGCCACCCAAGGTTTCAGGCGCGACCACCAAATCCGGCGAGCAAGACAAGAAGGAAGCGGTGCCGGAGGACTTTAAGAACACAGGCTCAGGCATGCTGCCGGCAACAAAGGAGCCAGATGCTCCGGAACCCGAAGCGCGCCCCACCCCGGTGGTGAAGCCGGCGCCCGAACCGCCCAAAGTTGTTGCCGCGCCCACAGCCAAGGATCTGAGCCCAGAAGGCCGCGCCGCGTACACGGCCTATCTGACCGAGATGCTCAAGCGGGCCGAAACCAAGGATCTTAAGCACGCCACGAGCGAAGCTGAAGACCTGGCAGAGAAACCGGAATACGCCGCGGCTAAAAATGTGATCAAGAAGGATCTCGAAGACCTCAAGGCGGCGCTGGCTTTCGAGAGCAAGATTTTCCAGAACCTCTCCAAAGCCAATACGGATGTGCCCCTGTCCAGGACGTACATGGATTCCTTTAAGATGGGCAAAGCCTCTGGCGAAAAAGATGGGCGCCTGAGCATCTCCTTTGGCCAGAATTCGACGCTGATTCACGGCGGAGACATCGAAAATCAATTCCTGCTGAGCGAAGCGGCCAAGGTCGAAGGCAACCCGCAAGGCGAACTGCAATTCCTGCTGGTGCGCGCGTCGGTCGAGCAAGCGCGCAAAAACCTGGACAAGCTTTCGGGCGACGACCTTGCGCGCTTCCAAATGAAGCTCGATTTGCTGAGCGTGGGGGCGGAGTCGCAGAAGGCCTACAAAGAACTGACCGGTCTGAAAGGCGGCGATCCGTCGAAATTCGACGATGCGATCAAAGCGTACCTCGACAAGTTTGGCGCAACCTCGTTTGCGGTGTCCAAGGGCGCGGAGATTGCGGAATGGCGCAAGCAGATCTCGACGGCGTTGGCCGAAAAGGCCGCGAAAGAAATCGGCGTCATTACGAATAAGGACCTGCTGCTGTTGTGCTCCTACGGCAAGGACCGCTCGGTTCGCGAGCAAGACCAAAAGATGGAAGAGCACCTGAAGGGCTTAGGCTTCAACGTGACGACAAAGAATATCTGGGAAATTCGACCGGAAGACGCGCAGGGCAAGGGCCTGATTGTGCTGACGGCCTCGGTGGGCGGCGGGGATCAGTTGGCGGACAAGATCCGGTTCATGCGCGACCTGCAGATCCCCATTATTTCAT
>Ga0265314_10001428_pt1 | contig 26754 bp, 25 predicted proteins | sample 4126metaG_FD_203106 | JGI IMG/M metagenome (GOLD analysis project Ga0265314, IMG submission 203106) | Rhizosphere microbial communities from Carex aquatilis grown in University of Washington, Seatle, WA, United States - 4-1-26 metaG | ecosystem: Host-associated > Plants > Roots > Rhizosphere >... | reverse complement strand
GGGCCCGGCTCGGCCCGGCACGTCAGGGCGGGCGAGGACGCCAGCTCCCCGGCGGAGGTAGTCACCCCGCTCGAGGGCGGGTCACCGCCGGCCGCGGGCGCGGGCGGCGGTGCCCAGTCCGCCCCGGCCGAGCTGGCCCAGGTCAGCAAGCTGCAGGGTCAGCTGGCTGAGCGCACCGCCGACCTGCAGCGACTCCAGGCGGAGTACGCCAACTACCGCAAGCGGGTGGACAGGGACCGGGTCACGGTGCGCGAGCACGCGGTCGCCGGGACCCTGCTCGAGCTGCTGCCCGTCCTTGACGCCATCGGCCAGGCCCGCGATCACGGCGAGCTGTCCGGCGGCTTCAAGTCGGTGGCGGACTCGCTCCAGGCGGTGACGGGCAAGCTCGGGCTGGTCAGCTACGGGCAGCGCGGCGACGCCTTCGACCCGAAGATCCACGAGGCGCTGACGCACACCTACTCCGCCGACGTGACCGAGGACACCTGCGTGGAGATCTTCCAGCCGGGCTACAAGGTAGGCGAGCGGATCCTGCGGCCGGCCCGCGTAGCGGTCGCTGCCCCGGCCACCGGGCCGGACGGAAGCGGCAACACCGCCGACTGGCCGACCGGTGAAGACAACAACTAAACAGCCCAGCGAGGCCAGATGAGCGCGAAGGACTACCAGAAGGACTACTACAAGACGCTTGGCGTGCCGAAGACCGCGACGGCCGCCGAGATCAAGAAGTCCTACCGTGAGCTCGCGCGGAAGTGGCATCCCGACGCGAACAAGGGCAGCGCCGACGCCGAGGAGCGCTTCAAGGAGATCACCGAGGCGTACAACGTGCTCTCCGATGAGAAGCAGCGCAAGGAGTACGACGAGGCGCGCTCGATGTTCGGCGGGTTCCGCGTGCCCACGGGGACCAGGCCCGGGCCTGGCGGCACCACGTTCGACCTTGGTGACCTCTTCGGGGGCAGCGACGGGCTCGGTGACGTCCTTGGCGGGATCTTCCGCAACCGCACCGGCACGGCAGGCAGCCGGGCGCGGCGCGGCGCGGACGTGGAGACCGAGACCACGCTGTCCTTCGGCGACGCGATCGACGGCGCTACCGTGTCACTGCGGCTGACCGGCGAGGGCCCCTGCCCGGTCTGCGGCGGCACGGGCGCGAAGTCGGGCACGGTGCCCAAGGTCTGCCCGGACTGCCACGGCACCGGGCAGCAGTCGAGGAACCTGGGCGGCTTCGGGCTCTCCGAGCCCTGCAAGACGTGCCGGGGCCGGGGCCTCGTGGTGGAGGATCCCTGCCAGGCGTGCAGCGGCAGCGGCCGGGCGATGAGCTCGCGGACCATCCCGGTGCGCATCCCGGCCGGCGTGGCCGACGGCCAGCGGATCAAGATCCCCGGCAAGGGGGCTCCCGGCGAGCACGGCGGCAAGGCGGGCGACCTGTACGTACGGGTGCACGTCACCCCGCACGGGGTGTTCGGCCGGAGCGGCGACAACCTGACGGTGTCGGTGCCCGTCACCATCACCGAACTGGCGCTCGGCGCGGATATCAAGGTGCCGACGCACCGCGGCCCCGCGGTCACCGTGCGCATCAAGCCTGGCTCGGCGAACGGGACCGTCATGCGGGTCGCTGGCCGGGGAGTCCGCCGCAAGGACGGGACGATGGGCGACCTGCGCGCCACCCTTGAGGTGACGGTGCCGCAAGACCTCAGCAAGAAGGCCAAGTCGGCGCTTGAGGACCTGCGGATCGCCACGGCCGGCCCTGACCCGCGCGAGGAACTGCTCCGCCGGGCTCGGGAAGAGTAGCAAAGTTCACCCGATCGACCGGGACGGAAGGAAGGAGATGACATGAGCAGCCCCTACCAGCTGTCCGATGACATGCCCGTGTACGTCATCTCCGTGGCCGCGAGCCTGTCCGGCATGCATCCGCAGACGCTGCGTGGCTATGAGAGGGTCGGCCTGGTGACGCCACGGCGCACCTCAGGCGGTGGCCGCCGCTACTCGATGCGGGACATCCTGGCGCTCCGGGAGATCCAGCGGCTCTCCCAGGACGAGGGCATCAATCTCTCCGGCATCAAGCGCATCCTCGATCTCGAGCGGGAGCTTGAGCAGACCAGGCTGATGGCGGCCGAGTTGCACGCCGAGCTGTCTGTGCTGCGCAACGAGCTGGAATCAACCCGCGCGGTGGCCGCGCGGCTCGCCGAGCTGCGGCGCTCGCAGACCGTCGACCCGGCGGCCGCGCTCGTGCCGGTCCGGCCCTCGACCAGGATGACCTTCTGGCAGGGCGGTCCGAAGCAGGGCGGTCAGCGCGGCGCGGCCGAGTAGTGAACAAGTTAATAGCGATCCAGGGGGATCAGACTCATGGCTTACAAGAGAACCACCAAGAGCGAGGAAGCGATCGGCGCGGCCATCCAGCAGGCGACTGCGGACGGTAACCCCCAGGTCGAGCCGGTGCACCTGCTTCTCTCGCTGCTGCAGCAGCCGGATGGCATGATCCAGCCGGTGTTCGAAAGGGTCGGCGCGGACCTGGCCAAGGTGCGCGGGGAGGCGGCGGCGCTACGGCAGAAGCTCCCGCAGACCCACGGCGCGGCGGCGAGCCGTCCCGACGGGTCCCGCCAGCTGCTGTCGGTGCTCAACACCGCCGAGGAACTGGCCAGGGAGATGGGCGATGACTACCTCTCCACCGAGCACCTGCTCGTAGGCCTGGCGACCGGCAACGGGCCGCTGGCCAGGGCCCTGCAGCAGGCCGGCGCCACCCCGGAGGCGCTGACCGACGCCATCAAGCAGCTGCGGGGCGGCGCCCGGGTCACCACACCGGACCCGGAGACCACCTTCCAGGCGCTTGAGAAGTTCGGCGTCGACTTCACCCAGCTGGCGCGGGACGGCAAGCTTGACCCGGTGATCGGCCGCGACTCCGAGATCCGTCGCGTGGTCCAGGTGCTGTCCAGGCGGACGAAGAACAACCCGGTGCTCATCGGCGAGCCCGGCGTCGGCAAGACGGCCGTCGTGGAAGGCCTCGCCCAGCGCATCGTGGCGGGCGACGTGCCCGAGTCGCTGCGCGGCAAGCGACTGATCTCGCTTGACCTTGGCAGCATGGTCGCCGGCGCGAAGTACCGCGGCGAGTTCGAGGAGCGGCTCAAGGCCGTGCTCAACGAGATCAAGGCGAGCGACGGCCAGGTGATCACGTTCATCGACGAGCTGCACACGGTCGTCGGGGCCGGCCGGGCCGACGGGGCGATGGACGCGGGCAACATGCTCAAGCCGATGCTCGCCCGCGGCGAGCTGCGCATGGTCGGCGCCACTACGCTTGATGAGTACCGCGAGCGGATCGAGAAGGACCCGGCGCTCGAGCGCCGGTTCCAGCAGGTCCTGGTGGGCGAGCCGTCCGTCGAGGACACGATCGCGATCCTGCGCGGGCTCAAGGGCCGGTACGAGGCGCATCACCAGGTGCAGATCTCCGATGCGGCGCTGGTCGCGGCGGCGGCGCTGTCCGACCGCTACATCACCGCCAGGTTCCTGCCAGACAAGGCCATCGACCTGGTGGACGAGGCCGCCTCCCGGCTGCGGATGGAGATCGACTCCTCCCCCGTGGAAGTTGACGAGCTGCGCCGCACGGTCGACCGGATGAAGATGGAGGAGCTCGCGCTCTCCCGTGAGTCCGACGCGGCGAGCAAGGACCGCCTGGAGAAGCTGCGCGCCGACCTAGCGGACCGGCAGGAGCAGCTCACCGCGCTGACCGCGCGCTGGGAGCAGGAGAAGTCCGGGCTGAACCGGGTCGGCGAGCTCAAGAAGAGGCTCGACGACCTCAAGGGCCAGTCCGAGCGGGCCAAGCGCGACGGGGACCTCGAGGCTGCCTCCAGGCTGGACTACGGCGAGATCCCGGCGCTGGAGAAGGAGATCGCCAAGGCAGCGGCGAGCGACAAGCCTGCCGAGGCCGCGGTGCCCGCTGCGCCGCCCATGGTGAAGGAAGAGGTCGGACCGGACGACGTGGCCGACGTCGTGTCCGCGTGGACCGGAATCCCCGCCGGGCGGCTGCTCGAGGGCGAGACTGGCAAGCTGCTGCGCATGGAAAACGAGCTCGGGTCCCGGGTAATCGGCCAGGCGAGCGCCGTGCAGGCGGTGTCCGACGCGGTGCGCCGAGCGCGGGCGGGGGTGTCCGACCCGGACCGGCCGACCGGATCCTTCTTGTTCCTCGGGCCGACCGGAGTCGGCAAGACGGAGCTGGCTAAGGCCCTCGCCGAGTTCCTGTTCGATGACGAGCGGGCGATGATCCGCATCGACATGAGCGAGTACGGCGAGAAGCACTCGGTCGCGCGGCTGGTCGGCGCGCCGCCCGGCTACGTCGGCTATGAGGAGGGCGGGCAGCTCACCGAGGCGGTGCGGCGGCGTCCGTACTGCGTCGTGCTGCTCGACGAGGTGGAAAAGGCGCACTCCGAGGTCTTCGATGTGCTGCTTCAGGTCCTCGATGACGGGCGGCTCACCGACGGGCAAGGACGGACCGTGGACTTCCGTAACACGATCCTCATCCTCACCTCGAACCTGGGCTCGTCCTTCATCGCCGATCCCGCCCTGGACGACCGGGCGAAGCGCGAGGCGGTGATGGCCGCGGTTCGCGCCGCGTTCAAGCCCGAGTTCCTCAACCGGCTGGACGACGTGATCATCTTCGACTCGCTGTCCACGGCGGAGCTGAGCCGCATCGTCGACATCCAGGTCGCGCGGCTCGGCAAGCGGCTGTCCGCGCGGCGGCTCACCCTGACGGTCACGTCGGCCGCCAGGGACTGGCTGGCGCTCACCGGGTTCGACCCGGTGTACGGGGCCCGGCCGCTGCGGCGGCTCGTGCAGTCGGCGATCGGCGACAAGCTGGCGAAGGGGCTGCTAACCGGGTCGATCGCCGACGGCGACGAGGTGATCGTGGACCTCGACCAGGACGCGGACGCGCTTACCGTGAAGGCGGCCGCCCGGGTGTGACCAGCCGGATCCGCTAACGGGCCGGGTGGGTGTCGTCCAGCATGTGGTCGTAATCGTCCTCATCGAGGCCGAGATCCACCCGGATCCGGTAGCGCAGGCGGAGCAGCAGCTGGAGCTCGGCGTCATCGCCAAGCTGTATGCACCGCTCGACCCCGGACGTCGCCCAGTCGAGGGCACCGCGCAGGTCTCCCTGCTCGGTGAACAGCTCGGCGAGCAGGTCACAGGTGCGCGGGGTGACCGCGTCGCGGTCAGCGGTGAGCGCGCTCAGCATCACCCGCGCCTCGACGTCACGGCCGAGGTCGAGTAGCGCCCGGGCCAGCGGCACCCTGGGGTCGGCGAACGTGACGCCGCCATCCTCGATCGCGGCGGAGAACTCATCCGCCGCGCGCTGCGGGTCGTCAGCGCTCATCCACTGCTCGCCTGCCCGCAAGTGGAACTCGGCGCGCAGGCCCAGCTCGGCCTGCTGGGCCAGTTCGCTCATCTGGACGGCGGCCCGCACATGGTTGCCAGTACGTGCCGCCTGGAACTCGATCTCGTCGAATTCCTCGACGCTCGCCATTCTTCTCACGCTACCCCAGCGGCCCTTCCCGATTCCTACGTTTTTGCGTCCGCACCGCGAGCGGCTAGCGGCGTGATCGCTCGAGTGCGTCCCAGAAGCCGCGGCGCAGCGCATGCCGCACCTCGTCGTGCAGCAGGAAATCGATCGGCAGGGCCGATCCCTGCAACAGCCGCGCCTCAAGGTCCGAGGGCATCCTCGGCTTCCTGGCGAGGACGGCCTCGAGCCACAGCGCCGGAGCGTCGCGCGCCACCGATTCACCGAACGCCAGGCCTTCCTCGTGCGCCGACTGCACGGCGTCACCGAGGGAGACACCGGGCGCACCGCCCGGGTAACCGCCGGGGCCGACCAGGCCTATGGGGCCGGACGGCGCGCCGACCTCCTGCTGTCCGGCTGCGACCGGCGCGGGCAGCGGGGCCATCTGGACGCCGGGCGCGCCCGGACGCACGGCGGACGGCGGCCCATAGGGCAGCACCGGCTGCCCGCCCGTCGGCTGACCGCTCGGCTGCTGCTGGGCGCCAGGGAACTGGGCGCCAGGGAACTGGCCACCAGGCGGCATAGCGCTCGGCGGCCTGGCGATAACGACCTCCGCCGCGGTAGGCGGCGGCGGGGCGGGCGGCATGTTCGCCGGCGCAGGCGCTGCTGGCGGCCCGGCGGGCGCACCGTCACGGGTAGGCAGCCGCCTGATCTGAGCCGAGCCGGCTCCCGCGTTGCCTGGCGGCACCGGGATGGCGACGGGTGCGGCGTAGACGTCCTGGCGCGCCGCCGGCAGCGGCGTCGGTGCCGGAACCGGTGCCGGATAGTCAGGGGCCAGGTAGTCAGGGCCGGGGGCGTATTCCGCTGTCCCGTAGTCAAGTGCGGTCGGGTACTCGGCGGCCGGGCCCTGCTCACCGGCACGGTAGTCACCGGCCCGGTGGTCGGCGACCGGCGGGTAGTCCGCGGGCGCGCCGTAATCGACGGACGCGCTGTAGTCCACGTTGGCGCTCAGGTCCGGGACCGCGCCGAAGTCCGCCGCCTGAGCGACGTCCGCCCGCAGTGGCTGCCCCTGATCCGGCTGCCCTGCTTCTGGCGCGGGCGGAGCGTCGCCTGGCTGTTCCTGCCTGCCCTGCGGCGCGTACCCGACGATGCGTCCCGTCGCGGACATCTTGCCGTTCGCGCTGCTCACGTGGTGACCGTTGCCGTTGATGATGGGGCGAAGCGCTAGCGCCTCCGACTCGTCCGGGCGTGGGGGCTCTGCCCCGGAGATCAGCTCAACGTAGGGCCGCAGGTGCCCGGCGCTGATCTCTACGAAGTCATCGCACTCCTGCCGGAGCGAGCGAGACGCCGCCCAGCTGCCCTCAAGGTCGACGTGCAGCAGCGTGACCCGGAGGCCCATGTCCTGAACGTCGGCGATCACCTGCGCGAGGTCCTCCTCGGCGCTGACCACCACCACGTCGCTGACGGCCTTGTGCTGCGCGAGCGTCGTAAGGTCCCGGCGAATCTCGCTCTCGACGCCCTCCCGGCGGCCCGGCCGCGCCTTCGCCACCCGGAGCTTGACGCCGGGCAGGTCGGCGAGGGTCTCGTGATCGGCTGTCCGCCGGCCCTCGACGGTCGCCTCATACCAGTAGCAGCGCAGCAGCGGCAGCCTGGTGCGCTCCATGGCCAGGCTGCCGAACAGTTGCAGCAGCCCCGCGTAATCCCAGGACACCGACTCACGGCGGCGCGTACCGTGCACCGCCATCGCACCGTCCGCGAGTACATAGCCCGCGTCCACGAACAGCGCACAGCGATCCACCGCACACCTGCCTTCCCTATGTACGAGAACATGCCAGTTCAGAGACCGCATAGAGACAGCAGTCGGATGTCCTCCGCCCTCTCTAGGGTAATAAAGCCCGCCGCCCGCGATGGCCGTTCCGCAGGAACTCACCGGGAAGTCACGCCCCGTAAGCACTCCCGTATGCTCTGGAGACGTGGATGATCGAGCGGAACTGCTGGCCGGGATCAAGGCCAAGGGAATCGTGCACGGCGACTTCGAGCTGGCATCGGGCGCGCGAGCCACCAGCTACGTGGACCTGCGCCGGGTAACGCTCGACGGCCGGCTCGCGCCGCTAGTCGGCCGGGTGCTGCTGAACGCGACCGCGGACCTGTCCTTTGACGCGGTCGGCGGGCTGACGCTCGGCGCGGACCCGGTAGCGACGGCCATGATGCACGCGGCGGCCAACCGGGGCACGCCGGTCGACGCGTTCGTGGTGCGAAAGGCGGAGAAGGCACACGGCCTGCAGCGGCGGATTGAGGGACCCGACGTGCGAGGCCGCCGGGTGCTAGCGCTCGAGGACACCTCGACCACCGGCAGTTCCGTGCTCACCGCCGTGGACGCGCTGCGCGAGGCCGGCGCCGAGGTGGTCGGCGTGGCCGTCATCGTGGACCGCGGCGCCAGGCAGAAAGTCATCGACCGCGGCCTGCCCTACATCGCGGTGTACGAGCTCAGCGAGCTCGGCGTCTAGCGCCGGGCCCGGTGGCTGTGGGGGGCGTCGCCGCGTGCCGCCGCCGCCGCAGCGGCCTCCTTGCGGAACTCGCGCAGCCGGTAGAAGACGAACCCGATGATCGCGACCACCACGACGGCGACCACGATGTAGGTGATCATCGTCAGGCTGTGGTTGACCTTGGCCCACTCCCCGCCGATGCTGTAGCCGATGCTGGACAGCACCACCACGTAGACCAGGGTGCCGATTCCGCTGAGCACGCCGAAGCGGACCGGCGGGATGTCCACGAGCCCGGCCACGATCGACGCGAAGGCCCGGATGAAGGGCAGCATGCGCGCCACCGGCAGAGCCCACACGCCCCGCCCGACGAGGAACCGCTCGGCCCGCGCCACATCCGACTCGGTGATCAGGAGGTACCGGCCCCAGCGGTGCACCAGCGGCTTGCCGCCGACCCGGCCGACCCAGTAGGAGATGTAGGAGCCGACGAGCTCCGCGAGCGTCCCGAGGACGATCACCAGCAGCAGCGAGGGGTGCTGGTGCGTGCCGGGGATGGCACCGGAGGCGACCGCGCCGCCGAGCAGGAAGGTCAGCTCGGAGGAGATTGGGACGCACGCGGCTTCGAGCACGCCAAAGATGATCACTGCATAGATGGCGTGTGAAATCAAGAAGCTCGTCATGGGCACCTTTGTACAGCATGCCACAGGGGGCATCGTCCACTTCGGGCGGTAGCCGCCTCTGAGATTTTACTGAATTTCCGCAACTCCCCCGGCACGGAGCCGGCCTGAAGCGGGCCAGGGCCGCCCACTAAAGTGGCAGCAGACCAACCGACACAGGAGTACATCCCCATGCCGATCGCGACCCCAGAGATCTACGCGCAGATGCTCGACCGGGCCAAGCAGCAGGGCTTCGCCTACCCGGCCATCAACGTGACCTCGAGCCAGACGCTGAACGCGGCGCTCAAGGGCTTCGCCGACGCCGAGAGCGACGGGATCCTCCAGATCTCCACCGGCGGGGCCGAGTACCTGTCCGGCCAGTCGGTCAAGGACATGGTCACAGGCGCGACCGCGCTCGCCGAGTTCGCTCACGTCGTCGCCGGCCGGTACCCGGTCAACGTGGCGCTGCACACCGACCACTGCCCCAAGGACAAGCTCGACGGCTACATGCGCCCGCTGGTCGCGATCTCCGCCGAGCGGGTGAAGAGCGGCCGGGAGCCGCTCTTCCAGTCGCACATGTGGGACGGCTCCGCGGTGCCGCTCGAGGAGAACCTGGAGATCGCCAGGGACCTGCTCGCCAGGTGCGCCGAGGCCAAGATCATCATGGAGCTCGAGATCGGCGTCGTCGGCGGCGAGGAAGACGGCATCGTCGGCGAGATCAACGAGAAGCTGTACTCCACGACGGAGGACGCCCTGGCCACGGCGGAGGCCCTGGGCCTCGGCGAGCGCGGCCGGTACATACTCGCCGCGACCTTCGGCAACGTGCACGGCGTGTACAAGCCAGGGCACGTCAAGCTCCGCCCGGCCGTGCTCAAGGAGATCCAGGACGCGGTGGGCACCAAGTACGGCAAGGAAAAGCCGTTCGACCTGGTCTTCCACGGCGGCTCCGGCTCAGCGGAGTCCGAGATCCGCGAGGCGATCGGCTACGGCGTGGTGAAGATGAACGTCGACACCGACACGCAGTACGCCTTCACCCGCCCGGTGGCCGGCCACATGTTCGCCAACTACGACGGCGTGCTCAAGGTGGACGGCGAGGTCGGCAACAAGAAGGCCTACGACCCGCGCACCTGGGGTAAGTCCGCCGAGGCCGGCATGGCGGCCCGGATCACCCAGGCCTGCCAGGACCTGCTCTCCGCCGGCACCAGGCTTTCTTAGATTTATTCGTCCGAACGGGAGGGTGTTTCATCTTCTCCTGCCCTGTGACCCTGCGGTCGCGGGCGGAGGGGATCGCCATCGCGCGTTCGGCGCCCCGACAAAACCTCTCGGGACGCCGAACGCGCGCTGGCTCACCCCCGCCGCCCGCGCCCTGAGTCAATAAGCGAAGAGCGCTACCGCTTCAGTTCCGCGTACGCTTCCTTGCTGCTGTCGGCTAGGAACGACCAGCAGCGCTGTTCTTCGTCAGTCTCATTAATGTCACCTGCGGCTCTCGCCAGGGCGGCTAGGCAGCGGAGGAAGCCACGGTTGGGCTCGTGGGACCACGGGACCGGGCCGTGGCCCTTCCAGCCGTTCCTGCGAAGGGCGTCGAGGCTGCGGTGGTAGCCGGTGCGGGCGTACGCGTAGGCCTCGACTGGGCGTCCGCCGTCTAGCGCCTCCTCCGCGAGCAGCGCCCAGGCGAGGGGGAACGCCGGGTACTTGGCCGCGACGTCTACCGGGGCGGCGCCGGACGCCAAGAGGGCCTCGGCCGCCGCCGTCGCGGGCAGCAGGGTGGCGGGAGGCTCGCCGAGCAGGTTCCTGTGATCGCTCATGGGACGAGTCTGCCAGACCGGTAAGCGGACGGCTGTCGCGGACCGATTGTCACGGACTAGGTTCCAGCTGGGCGTTTCGGGTACTCTCTGTACGCAAGAGCCCCTGTCGCGCACTTGCGCTGCAGGGGCTTTCGTCGTGTGAAAGGCGTGAAGATAATGCCCGCGATCGTGCTGATCGGTGCCCAGTGGGGCGACGAGGGTAAGGGCAAGGCGACCGACCTGCTCGGGGACCGTGTCCAGTACGTCGTCAGGTACCAGGGCGGCAACAACGCCGGGCATACGGTGGTAATCGGCGATGAGAAGTACGCACTGCACGTGCTGCCGTCGGGGGTGCTTTCCCCGGACGTCACGCCGGTTATCGGCAACGGCGTGGTCATCGACCCCAAGGTGCTCTTCGAGGAGGTCGACGCCCTTGAGGCGCGCGGCGTCAGCTGCGGGCGCCTGCTGGTCAGCGCCAGCGCGCACCTGATCATGCCGTACCACCGGGCGCTGGACAAGGTCAGCGAGCGGTTCCTCGGCAATGCCAAGATCGGTACCACCGGCCGGGGCATCGGGCCGACCTACGGTGACAAGATCGCGCGCGTGGGCATCAGGGTTCAGGACCTGTTCGACCCCGGCATCCTCACGCAGAAGCTCGAGCTGGCGCTCAGGGACAAGAACCAGCTCCTCACGAAGGTCTACAACCGGCGCGGCGTGGACGCCCAGCAGGTCGCCGACGAGTACCTGGCGTACGGCGAGCGGCTGCGGCCGTACGTCGCCGACGTGGGCCTGGTGCTCGCAAAGGCGCTCGACAACGGCGAGACCGTGCTCCTTGAGGGCGCGCAGGGCTCGCTGCTCGACATCGATCACGGCACCTATCCGTTCGTCACCTCGTCCAACCCGACCGCCGGCGGGGCGTGCGTCGGCGCGGGCGTCGGGCCGACGCGGATCAGCAAGGTGATCGGCATCGTCAAGGCGTACACCACCCGGGTCGGCTCCGGCCCGTTCCCCACCGAGCTCAAGGACGAATGGGGCGAGTACCTGCGCAAGACCGGCGGCGAATTCGGCGTGACCACCGGCCGGGCCCGCCGCTGCGGCTGGTTCGACGCGGTGATCGCCCGGTACGCCACCCGGGTGAACGGAGTCACGGACTTCTTCGTCACCAAGCTTGACGTGCTGTCATCGCTCGACAAGGTGCCCGTCTGCGTGGCCTACGAGATTGACGGCAAGCGCTACGACGAGATCCCGATGACTCAGACCGACTTCCACCACGCAAAGCCCGTCTACGAGTACCTGGACGGCTGGTGGGAGGACATCTCCCACGCCCGCTCGTTTAACGACCTGCCCAAGGCGGCGCAGGACTACGTCAAGGCGATCGAGGAGCTGTCCGGCGCGCCGGTCAGCGCGATCGGCGTCGGGCCGCGCCGCGACCAGACCCTCCAGATCCGCCCGCTCCTGTAGCGGGGGCGCTCCCGCAATGCGTGACGCGCGGGTCGCGCAACGGCAACTAGAGACGTGACCGAGGAAACAGCAGTACCGGGCGCCGGGACCCGGACGGGCGAGCGGCCCGCGGGGACCGGGGCAGCCGCCGAGTTCGAGGGGCTTTACCGGGCGAACGTCGACGGAGTGACGGCGTACTTCGCCCGGCGCAGCACCGATCCGCAAGTGGTCGCGGACCTCACCGCGGACACGTTCGTCGCGGCGATCACCGGCTTCGGGTCCTTCGATCCGCACAAGGGCACCGCACGAGCGTGGGTGTTCGGCATCGCCGGGCACGTGTACGCCTCGTACTGCCAGGCGTACAGCCAGCAGCAGCAACGGCTTGAGCGGCTGGGTGGGCGCAGGGAACTCGACCAGGACCAAGTCGATGAGCTGCTCGAACGGATCGATGCCGAGCGCGCGGCGCGGGGCCTGCTCGCCGAACTGGCCAGGCTCTCCAAGCAGGACCGCGCGGTCATCGACCTGGTCGACATCGCCGGCCTCCAGCCGAAGGAGGCGGCCGTCGCGCTCGGGCTCCCGCCGGGAACCGTGCGGATGCGGCTGATGCGGGCCCGTGCCCGGCTGCGCAAGTCCCACCACGAAACAGATCAGGGGTGACAGGGAAATGACCAGATTCGCCGACGACCTATTCGATGACCTGATGCGCGAGCACGGGCAGGCGCTGGCAAGCGCCGGCGTGCCCACGGCCAGGAACCGGCGCCTCACCGCGCGCCCGGCACTGATGACGGCGGGCGCGGGCGGCGTTGCCGTCGCGGCCGCGGCCGGCACCCTGGTGGCCGCCGGCGGCGGCTCCCCCGCCTACGCGCTGACCACGCACCCCGACGGCACGGTGACCCTCGCGGTGTACCAGACGTCCGGGATAGCAGGGGCCAACTCGAAGCTTCACCAGCTCGGTGACCGCGTGGTCGTGGTACCCGTCCAGCCCGGCTGCCCGAGCATCAGCTCGCTGCCGGCCCCCGCCGTGCGGGCCGCGCAGATCTCGGTCGAGGCAAGCGGGTCGAGCGACGGCTCCGTCACCGTGGACGCGCAGGGCGTCCCGGCCGGTGACATCCTCGTGCTCGGCTTCTCGCAGACCGGCGGGCGGTTCACGTTCTCCATGCAAGAGTCGACGAGCCAGAGCAAGGGCCAGCGCGAGCCGACCGCGAAGGGCCACGTGACCGTGAATGGCCACTCGGCCGCGGCCAGCCACAAGCGCGCGGTCGGGACCGCCCCGCCCATGGGGATCGCATCGGAGCTGACCTCCGGGCCGGCGCCGAGCTGCGTCAGCTTCCCCTCACCGCCTTCGCCGCCCGCCCCGGGCGGGCCCCCTAGCGGTACCGCCAGCGGCTCAAGCAGCCAGGGGTAGGGGCGCGCGGGGCTTGCGGGGGACGCCGGGCTTGCGGGGGACGCCGGGCTTGCGGGGGACGCCGGGCTTGCGGGGGACGCCGGGCTTGCGGGGGACGCCGCGTCACGTCGGGCGTCCGGTAAGACCGACCGGCCGCCCGAACGACGCGGCTTTCCCCGCTGCGCCCCGCACTTCCCCTGATCCCCGAGGAGCAGCGGGCCAGGGAGTAGGCTCCCGGACGTGCGAGTACTTGTCATTGGCGGGGGCGGCCGGGAACATGCGATCGTGCGAGCGCTAGCCGCGGACCCGGACGTGAGCGAGCTGCATGCGGCGCCGGGGAATCCCGGGATCGCCGAGGTCGCAGCGGTGCATGCGGTCTCGGCGAGCGATCCTTCGGACGTGGTCCGGCTTGCTCGGCAGGTCGCGGCGGAGCTTGTCGTGGTCGGGCCGGAGGCGCCGCTGGTGGCGGGGGTTGCCGACCCGCTGCGCGCTGAGGGGATCCCAGTCTTTGGACCTGACGCCGCGGCGGCGCAGATTGAGGGATCCAAGGCCTTCGCCAAGGAGGTCATGATCACTGCGGGGATTCCGACCGCGCAGGCGCGGGTGGCCGCGACCCCCGGCGAGGCCGAGGACGCCCTCCGGGCCTTCGGGGCGCCGTACGTCGTCAAGGATGACGCGCTCGCAGCGGGCAAGGGCGTGGTGGTTACCGAGGACTTCACTGTGGCGCTTGCGCATGCGGCGTCGTGCGGGCGGGTTGTCATCGAGGAGTACCTGGACGGGCCCGAGGTTTCGCTGTTCGCGGTGGCGGACGGGCGCACGGCGGTGCCGCTGCTCGCGGCGCAGGATTTCAAGCGGGCGCATGACGGGGACCAGGGGCCGAACACCGGGGGCATGGGAGCGTACGTGCCGCTGCCGTGGGCGCCGGACGGGCTGGCCGAAGAGGTGATGGCCACAGTGGTGCAGCCCGCGATCGACGAGCTCACGCGGCGCGGGACGCCGTACCGCGGGCTGCTTTACGCCGGGCTCGCGCTGACCGCCAAGGGGATCAAGGTGGTGGAGTTCAACGCCCGGTTCGGCGACCCGGAGACCCAGGTGGTGCTCGACCGGCTGGCGACCCCGCTGGCCGGCCTGCTGCACGGCTCCGCGGCCGGTGACCTGAGGACCATGCCCCCGTTGAGCTGGCATCAAGGCGCGGCGGTCACCGTGGTCATCGCCGCCGCGGGTTACCCCGACAGCCCGGCGAAGGGCGACGTGATCACGCTGCGGGAAATTCCCGCGGGCACCAACGGCTACCTGCTGCACGCCGGCACCGCCCGCGCGGGCGGTGACCTGGTGACTTCGGGCGGGCGGGTGCTCAACGCCGTCGGCTCGGGACCAGACCTGGCGTCCGCGCGGGCCGCCGCCTACGCGGTCACGGAATGCGTCGAGTTCCGCGGTGGCTGGTACCGGCGTGACATCGCCGAGCGGGCAAGCGCCCGCGGCTGACCTGCCGCAGCGGGTCAGCACGCTAGAACTGTTCTTTGATCTCGTCTTCGTATTCACCATCACGCAGCTCACCTCCTACCTCGCGCGCGACGTGACGCTGGCGGCGGCCGGGCGGGTGCTGCTCGTCTTCGGCCTGCTGTGGTGGATGTACGGCGGCTACGCATGGCTGACCAACGCGCGGACGCCATCGCTTGCGCCGGAGCGCCTGCTGCTGTTGCTCGGCATGGCCGGGTTTCTCGTCATCGGGCTGTCGGTACCGCACGCGTTCGGCGCGAACGGCAGCCATGGCAGCGACGGCGTGGCCCTCGGGCTCGGGTACCTGGTGGTCGTGTGCGTGCACGGCGGCCTCTACCTGCGGGTCAACAAGAACATCTGGCGGATACTGCCGTTCAACCTGGCGTCGGCGGTGCTGGTGATCATCGCCGGGCTGACGCCCGCACCCGCCGCTTACGCCCTCTGGGTGGCGGCGCTCGCCATCCAGGTGCTCGGCCCGGTGTTCGTCCGGCTGGAGAGCCGGTTCGAGATCCAGCCGGCGCACTTTGTCGAGCGGCACGGCGCGCTGATGATCGTGGCCTTCGGCGAGTCGGTAGCCGACGTGGGCATCGGCGCGGCGGGCAGGCCGGTCGACGCGGCCCTCGTGCTGTCCGCCACGCTGGGGCTCGCGCTCACCGCCGCGCTGTGGTGGGCCTTCTTCGGCACCGGCGACGACGACCGCGCCGAGGAGACCCTGACCGGCGCGCCGCCGGGCAGGCGGCCGAAGCTCGTGCTCGCCGCCTACTTCTACGCCTACATCCCGATGCTGCTCGGCATCGTGGCGAGCGCCGCCGGGCTGCGTACCGCCATCGGGCATCCCGGCGCCACGCTGACGGCCGGCCCCGCGCTGGCGCTCGCCGGCGGCGTGACGCTCTTCCTCGCCGGAGACGTGTCTTTTCGGCGCGTGCTCGGGATCGGCACGCCCTCGTTCCGTGCGCTTGGTGCGGCGCTGGCGCTCGCGGCGTGGCCGGTTGCCGTCACGGTCGGCGCGGGCGCGGGGATTGCGCTGCTCACGGCCGTGGTGGCGGGCGCGCTCGCTGTAGAGGGGCGCGCTGGGCACGATACCGTTGAAGCATGATCGACAGGTACACGCTGCCGGAGATGGGCCGGGTCTGGTCTGAGGCCCACAAGTACGAGCTCTGGTGCCGGGTGGAAACCCTGGTGCTCGAGGCGCACGCGCTGGCGGGGACGGTGCCTGCCGGGGCGGTCGACCCGGTCCGCGCCGCGCCGCCGCCGACCCCTGAGGCGGTGGCCGAGGTGGAAGCGGTGACCGAGCACGACGTGATCGCGTTCCTCACCGCCTGGGCGGACAATACCGAGCCGCGCTCGGCCGCCGCTTACGTCCACTACGGGATGACGTCATCTGACCTGCTCGACACGGCACTGGCCCTGCAGCTCGCCGAGGCGACCGACATCATCTTGGCGAAGGCGGACCGGCTGGTCGCCGTGCTGCGCGAGCACGGGCTCGCGCACCGCGGCACGCTGCGCTCCGGACGAACGCACGGCATTCACGCCGAGCCGGACGTGTGGGGGCACCGGGTAGCCGACTTCGCGTTCGCGGCGGCCCGGTCAAGGGACCGGGTACGCCGGGCGCGCGAGGCGGTCGCGGTCGGCAAGCTCTCCGGGCCGGTCGGCAGCTACTCGAACATCGACCCGGCGATCGAGGCGGCGGTGATGCCCGCACTCGGGCTGCGCGCGGCCGATGCCGCGACCCAGGTCGTGATCCGTGACGGCATCGCCGAGTGGGTGTCCGCGCTCGCGGTGCTCGCCACGGTCTGCGAGGCGATCGCGCTCGAGGTGCGGCACGGGCAGCGCACGGAGGTACGCGAGCTCGCCGAGCCGTTCAGGACCGGGCAGAAGGGCTCGTCGTCCATGCCGCACAAGAAGAACCCGATCCGTTCGGAGCGGATCTGCGGGCTCGCCCGCGTGGTCCGGTCCTACGTGACGCCCGTTACCGAGGGCATCCCGCTGTGGCATGAGCGAGACATCTCACACTCCAGCGTGGAGCGGATCGCGCTGCCGGACGCCGCGATCGCGACCGACTACGTGCTGCACCTGACCGTCGGCCTGGTGGACGGCCTGGTGGTGGACGCGGCACGGATGCGCGCCAACATGGACGTCACGCACGGCCTGCTCTACTCGTCGTCGGTGCTGCTTGAGCTGGTATCGAGCGGCCTGTCCCGGGAAGACGCGTACGCGCTCGTGCAGGCCGCCGCGATGGAGACCTGGGACACGCAGACGCCGTTCCGTGATTCTCTGATCGCCCAGGGTAAGAACCGGAGCATGGTACTCGATGAAGTGGCCCTTGACCGGGCGTTCCGCGCGGAGGACTACGTGGCGCGGCTCGGGCATGTCTTCGACCGGCTCGCGACGCTCACCTGATCACCTATAACGGGTGGCATACTGGACACGGCGTACGCCAGACGTGCATCCACAGCACGCCGCTCTCGAAGTTTCCCTCGGACAGGAGCTGCAGCCACATGACCAAGGGCACCGAGATCAGCTACCGCGTACGCGGCGGCGCGCCTCTGCGGGGCACGGTGTTCGTTCAGGGTGCCAAGAACGCGGCGCTCAAGATGATCGCCGCCGCACTGCTCACCAACAAGGGCCGGACCGTGCTGCGCAACGTCCCGCCGATCGAGGACGTGCGGCGCGCCACCGAGCTCGCGCAGGCGATCGGTGCCCGCGTTGAGTTCCACGAGGCGGAGCGGACCCTGGTGGTGGACGCTTCCACGCTGACCTCGCCGGTGCTGCCCGCCGAGATCGCCCGGCGCTTCCGTGGCTCGGTGCTGTTCGTGCCCGCCCTGCTGCACCGCTTCGGCGAGGCGGTCATCGAGGGAGTCGGCGGCTGCAACCTCGGCAGCCGGAACCTCGACTTCCACTACCGCGGCTTCGCCCGGCTCGGCGCGACCGTCGACGAGGGCGAGGCGGTCATCCGCATCACCGCCCCCGACGGCCTGCGCGGCGCGCACCTGTACCTGGACACGCCGTCGCATACCGGCACGGAGAACCTGATGATGGCCGCGTCGCTCGCGCCGGGCACCACGGTCATCGACAACACCGCGCAGGAGCCCGAGGTCCTCGACATGATCGCGTTCCTCAGCAAGATGGGCGCGGAGATCAGCGGCGGCGGCACCGGGTTCATCACCGTGCACGGGGTTTCTGAGCTGACCGCCGTCGAGCATACGGTGATGGCCGACCGGATCGACGCCGGCGTGTTCGCCATGGCCGCGGCCGCGGCAGGCGGTGACATCAACCTGGTCGGCGCGAACCTGGATCACCTTGGCGTGGTCCGCTGGAAGCTTGAGCAGATGGGCGTCGAGTTCGCCGCTAACGGCGCGGTGCTCCAGGTGCGCAGGGAGAAGCCCCTGCGGCCGATCAACGTGATCACCAGCCCGTTCCCCGGGTTCGCCACCGACCTGCAGTCGCCGATCATGACGCTCGCGGCGATGGCCGATGGCGCGAGCTACATCCGCGAGACGATCTTCGACGGCCGGTACACCCTGGTGCCGGAGCTGAACAAGATGGGCGCGAAGATCGAGATGGACAACAACGTGGCGATCGTGCACGGGCCGACGGACCTGCACGGGACCGGGGTCGTGGCGCACGACCTGCGCGGCGGCGCGGCGCTCATCCTGGCCGGGCTGGCCGCCGAGGGCGAGACCGTCATCTCCAACGGCTACCTCATCGACCGCGGGCACTCGGCGATCGCCGAGCGGCTGCGCTCACTCGGCGCCGACGTCTCGGTCGAAGCGGACGACGCCGCGCTCGTTACCGTTTAGCCCTTCCTGAACGCACCCGCCAGCGCGAGGAAGGCGTCGTTCGCGGCGGGCGTGCCGATCGAGACGCGAACCCCCTCGCCGGCGAACGGGCGGACGGAGATCCCGGCCGCGTCGCATGCCTGGGCGAAAGCTATGGTGTCCTCTCCCAGCCGGAGCCAGACGAAGTTGGCCTCGCTCTCCGGGACGGCCCAGCCGTCGGCGAGCAGCGCGGCGCGGACGCGGTCTCGTTCCTTCACGACGGACTCCACCCGCTCGAGCAGTTCGTCCTCGGCACGCAGTGAGGTCACCGCCGCGGCCTGGGCGACCGAGTTCACCGTGAAGGGCAGCATCGTCTTTCGCACCGCCGCGGCCACCGGCTCATGGCCGATGACGAAGCCAACGCGCAGGCCGGCCAGCCCGTAGGCCTTGGAGAAGGTGCGCAGCACGGCCACGTTGGGGCGGTCGCGGTAGAGGTCGATACCGTCGGGAACCCGGGCGTCACGGATGTACTCGCGGTAGGCCTCGTCAAGGACGACCAGGCAGTCACCGGGAACCCGGTCGAGGAAATCCACGAGTTCCGGCGCGCGGACCACGGTGCCGGTCGGGTTGTTGGGGTTGCACACCAGGATGAGCCTGGTGCGCGGGGTAATCGCCTCGGCCATGGCCGCCAGGTCGTGGGTCTCATCACGGAGCGGTACCCTGACCGACACCGCGCTGGCCAGGTCCGCGAGCGGCGGGTAAGCCTCGAACGAGCGCCAGGCGTAGAGGACCTCGTCGCCGGGGTCGCTGACGGCCTCGATGAGCTGCTTGAGTACCCCCACCGAGCCGCAGCCGACCGCGACGTGGTCGGCCGGGACGGCAAACCGCTGGGCAAGTGCGCTGATGAGTGCCTCGGCGCCGTTGTCCGGGTAGCGGTTGACGCCGCTTGCCGCCTCCGCGATGACCCCGAGGACCGACGGCAGCGGGCCGAAGGGCGACTCGTTGGAGGACAGCTTGTGCGCTTCTTCGCCTGCGGCAGCCACGGGCGCCTTGCCCGGCTTGTAGGCGGGCACGGTGTCAATCACCGGACGGAACCGGGGTGAAAGGTCACTCATGCCCAATAGATTAGGCCAGCGACCTGGCGGCGAAGGCGTAGGCCTGCCGCGCCAGTTCATGCACGGCGGCCTCGGAGGCGTTGGGGCCGATCACGGTCACCGTGCCGACAAAGCCCGCTCCCTGGTAGACGAGCGACCACTGGTTGACCGGCGCCGAGCCGCCGGTCAGGACGTGCAGCACCCTGGCCTGCCGGCCGATGCCGGTGACCGCCTTGACCGTGAGACCGTACATGACGGTCTTTCCCGCTACCTTCCCCTGGTAATGGGTGCACCCGGCGGGAACGCGCCCGGCGAGCACGGTAGACGCGGTGCCGGCGGACGAGGCGATCAGCACCTCGGATACCGCGTTGCCGCCTACCCGGAACGTGGCGGCGGCCGCCGGGGCCTGCGCCAGGATGGCGGAGCCGAACCCGGCCGCCGCCGCGCCCCCGCACATCGACGGGCTCACCTGAACGGCATTCACGGCCGGCCTGCCCGTGCTCGCGGCTGACAGCATGCCGTACTCGCCCACTGTGACCGGAGCGACCGCCGCGACCCCGTTGACCCGGGTCAGCAGCGCGCCGCGCAACTGCGCCGCGCTGAACAGCCCGGCCGTCGCGGCCGCTGGGGCCGCCGCGCCCGTCGCCGAACCGCTCGCCGACGAGGACCCGCCGCCTCCGCTGCAGCCGGCCAGGCCCGCCACAGCGACAGGCACGAGCCCGCCGACCAGAACTCGCCACCAGCGACCGTCCCGCATCCTGCACCTCCAACGTCATTAACTCTCTGAAGCCTAATGACTTCAGAGAGTGATGATAGTGCAGCCGGGGCGTCTACCTGGGGACGTTGGGCAGAACCTTTTTCAACCCCACGGAAGGGCTGCCCCGCTAGCGGGATGGGCTAGCTTGCGGAGCGAGGTTCCACGGGGAAGCCATCGGATACGACCTGGTCGTATTCCTCCAGGATGCGGTCTGGCGGAATGTAAGAGGGAAAGCTCATGACGCGGCCGGAGCCGCGCTCGATGACGTAGGAGCCCGCGCCTCGGAGATTCATGGCGGCCTTCTCCTGAACGAGCAGCCGGCAGCCGGACAGGGCGGCTGGCCCGAGCTCGCCCCGCCGAGTCAGGGACCAGCCTGGCAGCACTGGCAGGGGCCTGCTGCCGACAGCGCGCCGGCCTGGCAGCCACCGCAGCCTCGCCCGCACTGGCGCCGGCCGCGCGAGTAATCCAGATCGCTGCGCAGGGAAGCTCATCGCGAGAATCAGACCGTCAAAGATCTAGCGACACGCGGTTCTAGCGCCTCCACTCCTGCCTGAGCAGCCCGTACAGCACGATGTCGGAGAAGCCGTCGCCGTCGTAGGCCTGCTCGCGCTGGATGCCTTCGAGCACGAAGCCGCAGCTTTCGGCTAGCTTCCGCATCGCGGCGTTGGTCGCGAGCGTCTCCAGCTCGATCCGGTGCAGGTTGCGGAAGCGGAAGCCGTAGCGGCAGAGCAGCTCCATCATTTCCCGGCCGTACCCCTGCGCGCGTGCGGCCGGGAGCAGTGAGATGCCGATGTGGGCGAACCGGTTGAACGCGTCGAGGCCCCACAGGCTGCACGTCCCGATCACGGTGCCATCGGCGATCGTCTCGGCGGTGAACTTGGCGGTACGGGGGTCCGGAGGTTCGGCCAGTGACCTCTCCAGCCTGGCCCGGCGGGCCGCGAGCGATTCAATCAGCATCGGGCTGTCGTCGGTGATCATGTGGTGCTCGGGGTCGGACCACATTTCGTACAGCACGGTGGCGTCGTCCGGGACCATGGGCCGCAGGCGCACGCGCTCGGAGGCAAACATCCCGCGAATCTAGCTCACGCGCATCGCACGCGCCTTTCAATAAAACACCCGGCGAACCCTCATGCCAGAGATCCGCCCGGCAGCACCCGGAGCGCGGCCAGCAGGACCTCGTCGCCGGCCTGCATGCCGCAACGGTGGCGCAGCGCGGTGGGGATGGTGATGTAGGCACTGGCACGTGTTCAAGCGGTTGCCGAACCGGGGAAAATGCGCGTAAACGAGCGGTGGAGGTGGGATTTGAACCCACGGAGGGGTTGCCCCCTCACACGCTTTCGAGGCGTGCGCCCTCGGCCACTAGGCGACTCCACCGCGGGTGAGCATACCCGACGTTCGGGCAAAACGGCGACTCGGGTGTTACCTGCGCTCGGCGAAGAATCTCGTGATGACGGCGAGGCAGTCATCAGCGAGCACGCCGCCGACCACCTCGGGCACCGGGACGAGCCGCTGGTCACGGACGACATCCCACATGGAGCCCACCGCGCCGGCCCTCGGGTCGGCCACGCCGAACACCAGCCTGCCCAGCCGGGCGGTCGTGACGGCCCCGGCGCACATCGTGCACGGCTCAAGCGTCACCACCAGGCTGAGGCCGTCGAGCCGCCAACCGCCGACCGCGCGCGCCGCCGCCCTGATGGCGACGAGTTCGGCGTGCGCCGTGGGGTCACCGTCCGCCTCGCGCCTGTTTCGCCCGCGCGCGATGATCGTTCCGGTCCGGTCGAGGACGACCGCGCCAACGGGCACGTCCCCGGCGGTGGCCGCGGCGTCTGCCTCGGCGAGCGCGGCCCGCATCGCCGGCTCGAACGTCGCCTGGTACCCGGTGACTGGTTCACCCGCCACGGCGGCATGAGCCCCTTCAGGCGCCGAGTGCGATGTCGAGTGCGCGCTCCATGGCGGGCCCGAACCCGAGCCGGACGGCGATGGACTCCACCGCGTCCTCGACGTGATCCCAGGGGTCGTCGTCCGAGTCGAAGTCCAGGCGGCTGCAGATGGCCGCGAGGTCCATCTCGTCCAGGCCCAGGTCGGCGAAGATCGACAGGTCACCGACGGGTAGTACCTGGTCAAGGTCGTCCTCGTCGGGCACGGGAATATCCAGGTAGTCGAGCACCTGTTCGGCCAGGGGATAGTCGAGTGCGGCGCCGATATCCGAAAGCAGTACGGAAATTTGGTTGCCGACTACGCGTATTGCCACGAAAAAGTAGTCGTCGATCCCCGCGAGGCCTATCGTGCCAGCGATGCTGGGCTGTTGTCGCAGCACCCGAATGAACCCTTTCAGGTCATCGGTCACAGCTGCGGGCAGGACATCGGCGTCCCACCGATCGTCGTCCTCACGGAAGACGACGATCGCAAAGTCTGTCTCGTTTACCTCAGGCATCGCCACAGTATGAACATACCGCCGCGGGGGAGGCCGGCGTGGCTGCTTCTACGCTGCGCACGCCGGCAGCATACTAGCTCGCGAGGTCTGCGCATTCTGCGACGCGCTCGTGCGTAACGCCCCCGGGTAGCGGGCATACTTGCTCCCGGACGGGCATGGCCAGAGCCGTACCCGCTTGGAAGAGTCGGGTCAGCCAAGTGGAGCTACGGTCTAAGATTAGGGAAACTGGCATGATGGAGCAGTCTGCGCTTCCAGGGAGGTCGCAGTGAAGCCTAGGCAGATAATCACCTATTTGCTCATAGCTTTCGTCATATGGTGGGTGATCCAGGAGCCGGCAAGCGCCGGGCACCTGGTGCACAATATCGGGTCGCTGCTTAGCCAGGCCGCCCACGGCATGTCCAACTTCGTGTCATCGATCTGAGGTTAGCCGTGGGTCTTAGGGTCGTACCGAACGAAACGGTCCCAGCCAGGGTCTACCGGGTCCTTCTGCCCCACGAGCGGCGGGTGATCACCGTTCGGTTCCATCCTGCGGTCCTGATCAGGCCGGTAGCCGAGGCCCTCGGTGGGCTCGCGCTCGCCGGCCTGATCTCCACCATCGTCCATCTCGACAGCACCGTCTTGCTTGTCGTGTGGCTTTTGTGGCTCATCCTGGTCATTAGGCTGCTTTTCAAGATCTACGCCTGGCTCGAGGATTACTTCGTAGTAACGTCAGCGCGACTGCTGCTCGCCACCGGCGTATTCAAGAAAACAGTGAACATGATGCCGCTGACGAAGGTCACGGATTTGCGATTCGAGCGGTCGCCAACTGGCCGGCTGCTCGGTTTCGGCACGTTCATCGTCGAGTCGGCCGGCCAGGAACAGGCACTCCACAAGGTCGATCACCTGCCCTATCCCGAGCAGCTCTACATCGAGGTATGCGGCCTGATCTTCAAGGACCCGACCGCGGGTGACGACTAGCCGCGAAAAGCAGTGAAAGCCCAGTCGCATTAATAACGGATGCGGCCGTTTTCCCTGGTCAGACGGCCGCATCCGTTATGTGGGGTGCGCTTAGCTGCTCTTCACCCATTCGGCCGCGGCGATAGCGGAGCCGCGGGCGCCTGCCATGTCCAGGTCTGGCACGGTCATGATTTCCGCGACCTCCGCCTGCTCGACGTAGAACATCGTGTTCTCCTTGACGGTGGCGACAAACCAGTCACGGAAGTGAGGTGCCGCCTCAACGACCCCACCGCCCACAAAATACGTGTCCGGGTCCGTGAACTTGGCCGCGATGGAGAAAACCCGCCCGATGGCCATGGCCTGCTGCCGGAAGATCTCGAGTGCCAACTTGTCGCCGCGCTCGGCGAAACCGCGAACCAGCTTGGCGCCCTTCGCGATGTCAACCTGAGCGAGCTCATGGCCGGGGAACCTGGTCAGCCAGTAGGGCAGCAGGTTCCTCACGATCCCGGTCAGCGAAGCGATCGACTCCGCGTCGGCGTCCTGACCGCAGTTGCAGGACGGGGCCGGCTGATCGGGCTCGAGGAGGCCGGCCATGGGGATCGGCATGTGACCCAGCTCGCCGGCCATCCCAACCGCGCCCTTGACGATATGCCCGTCCTGGACCACGCCGCCGCCGAAGCCGGTGCCGACGATCGCGGAGACTGAGCTGTGCGACCGGGCCTGCGCTCCGTGCCGCATGTGATGGGCGTACAAGGCGGCCGCGTTGCCGTCGTTGTTGTAGAGCACCGGGATGCCGAGCCGCTCCTCAAGGGCCGCCCTGATGTTGAACCTGGACCAGTCGGCATGGCCGAAGTTCGTCGCACCGCCGGTGGCAAGGACGCCGTCCGCGCTCGCCGGGCCCGGCGTGTCAAGGCCAACCGCCCGCACCTTCGCCTTCGGCACGCCCGTGATCGCGAGCACCTTCTCGAACGAATCGACGAGCGCCGTGATTGCCTTGTCCGGTCCCTCTCGCACCAGGCTGGGCAGCTCGGCCATCTCCGTGACAAGGAACCTGCCGTCGGAATCAAGCACAGTCCCGTTGTTCGTCGTGCCCCCGTTGTCGATGCCAACGGTGACCCAAGAACCCGATGCCAGCATGAACCCTCCTTAACCCTGGCGATGTCCCCAAGACGCTACCGCAGTGTCACCCGTGGCGGGAGAACCCGCTTACCCTGCGGATACGGGACCTGGCTGCGGACGTTCGGCTCTTCCTTAGCGTTATCGGGCAGCGGCCCGCGCGCAATACCAGGCCAAGGCAAACCTGGCCACCGGTCAGGGGTGGTGACCGGTGGCCAGGAGCTTACGAAGGCATTCCGCCTGCTGGTAGTAGCTTACGGTGATTTCCTTGAGGGCCCGATGGGGCGGACGCAAAATACTCCGTGGCGCTGCCCCTGCGCTTTAAGCGAACAGCCCGCCTTGCCGCATCCTGGTCCCCGCCCGGCACGGGGCGCTGCCCGGACCGGACCACAAGGCCGTCCGCTTTGCCGAGTGCGGCCGGCTACCGGTACGCTGATCGACACCGCGCCGATCCGGTCTTTGACCGGATGCGTGGTCTTGGAGGATTCGCCTAGTCCGGTCTATGGCGCCGCACTGCTAATGCGGTTTGGGAGTGATCCCATCCGGGGTTCAAATCCCCGATCCTCCGCTCGTGGATCACGGCTGTTCGCAGGCCTTCGGCCAGCTTCCCGTTCACCACTCGCGGATATCGCCCGGGGGGACGACCCCCCGGAACCCCCCGATGTGAGGCGCAGGGCGCCTCACGAAGCGCGGGCGCCTCACGAGGCGTGTGCGCCCGCGGAGCGCTGCTTGCGCTCCGCGGGCGTTTTGCCGCCGGGCTAGTGCGGCAGGGCGCCGAGCTTCGTCACGTCGAGGGCACCCGACGCGTACTGCTCCCTGAGCGTGGTCTTCTTGAACTTGCCGACGGAGGTCTTGGGGACCTCGTCGATGAACGCCCACCGCTCGGGCAGTTGCCAGCGCGGGATCCGCTCGCCTAGGTAGGCGCGCAGTTCGGTCGGGGTCACCGGACCCGCGTCCGCGCGCAGCACGACGGCGGCGAGCGGGCGCTCGCCCCACTTGTCATCGGGCACCCCGAACACAGCCGCCTCGGCCACGGCCGGGTGCCCCATGATCAGGTTCTCCAGCTCCATCGAGGAGATCCACTCGCCACCGGACTTGATCACGTCCTTGGCCCGGTCAGTGAGCCTGAGGAAGCCGGCCGGGTCGAGCGTTCCCACGTCGCCGGTGCGCAGCCAGCCGTCGTGGAACTTCTCCGGTGCCGGGTCGTTGTAGTACGACGCGGTGATCCACGGGCCGCGGCACTCAAGCTCGCCAACGGCCTTGCCGTCGGACGGGAGCACCTCGCCGTCGTCCCCGGTGAGCCGGCCTTCGACGCCGCAGATCAGCCGTCCCTGAGACACCCGGTACGACCAGACCGCCTCGCCGCTGACCCCGGCCGGCTCGCGGGCGATCGACCCGAGGGGAGAGAGCTCGGTCATCCCCCAGGCGTGCGTCATGGTGAGGCCGTATTCGTCGGAGTAGGCGCGCATGACCGCCTCCGGCAGCGCGGAGCCGCCGCAGACGAGGGTGCGCAGCGAGGAGATGTCGCCGCCGGACGAGCGCAGGTGGGCGAGCACGCCCTGCCAGATGGTGGGCACGCCCGCGCCCACGGTGACCTGTTCGGTCTCGATGAGCTTGACGATGACGGCCGGGATCATGAACCGGTCCGGCATGATGATGTCGGCGCCGGACATCATCGCCGCGTACGGCAGGCCCCAGGCGTTGGCGTGGAACTGCGGCACGATCGGCATGATCCGGTCGTGCTCGCCCACGCCAAGTCCGTTCATCGTGCACGCCGCCATCGAATGCAGGTAACTGGACCGGTGGCTGTAGGCGACGCCCTTGGGCAGCCCAGTGGTCCCGCTTGTGTAACACATGGCGGCGGCCGACCGCTCGTCGAGCTCAGGCCAGGCAAAGGTGTCCGAAGCGTCCGCGAGCAGCTCCTCGAGGAGATGCA
>Ga0265314_10001427_pt1 | contig 26760 bp, 19 predicted proteins | sample 4126metaG_FD_203106 | JGI IMG/M metagenome (GOLD analysis project Ga0265314, IMG submission 203106) | Rhizosphere microbial communities from Carex aquatilis grown in University of Washington, Seatle, WA, United States - 4-1-26 metaG | ecosystem: Host-associated > Plants > Roots > Rhizosphere >... | reverse complement strand
GCGTAAATTTTCCCCCTCGAGCAAGCTGTCCACCACGCGCCTTTGCGAAACCGGCCTGCTTCGAAACCCGAGGCTTTACTCCCCGACAACCCATAACGCCCTGCGAGAAGTGTCTCGCCAGCGCGCCCGTGTTTTCACACTTCGACGCTGTGATCGTCGATTCATGGTTTTCCGCCGTGTGATGGCGGATTTGCCACGTGAACCCACGCCCGCGCATTAATTAATCGCCAGAATTGCCTCTAAATGCCGCGATCGACGCCCGCGTGCACGCAGAGAAATTCTGTCTCGCCGCAAAAGCTTGCGCGCCGTGGCCGTGGTGCCACTGGTTGCGGTCGTTTGCAGCCAGTGTGAAGCCGTTAACGGACCGCGTGGCCCGTTGGATTCGATCCGCCGTTGGGGTGCCATGGGTCGCAGTTGTTGGCGACCCATGCGCCGTTGGCAAAGCGGCAATGAAGCCGGCGTCGTTAGCCCCGTTCACGGGGCTTCGTTCGAGGCGCGCAAGCGTCGAGTGTAACCCCCGGCTTCAGCCGGGGACAAGGAGCGCAGTGGCCGGCAAGCCACTCGCCGTGGCCGTCGGGCAAGCGCGGCGAATTAGCCGCGCAATCTGTTGCAGTTGTCGGTTCGTTGCTGTTGTCGTTTGTTCAGGCAGGGAAAGAAAAAGAGAGGGTGCACAACGGTGCATACTTTTACACCTCGAATGAAAATCGCCCCCGTTGCGTGCGCTGCGCCGCGTTTGGAAATTTTTCATCCACGCACCGTGCACATTTTTTCACGGGTTTTGCGCGCTCAATTTTTCGCAATCTTTGCCTCGCTTACGCCGTCTCCTGCATCGGTTCCCGTACCCGAGATCATGGCCCTTCTGCACAATGGTGCATCTTTTTTCACGCCGGATGAAAACGGGGCTCCCGCGCGGGTCAATTCGAGGGGCCCTGCCGGCTCGAAGGGTTCCCGAAAACCCGAGTGGCGCGCGTGCTTTACCTCGCGTATATTCCGCGCTTCATCCGTTCAGGCATTGGAAACGAACACGCCGCACGCGGGGCATTTTTCCCGCGCGTCAGCGAGGACGTCGATAATCCAGGACAGGCAATGGCCGGCCCCGTTGAAGAACTGAATATCGCGTCGCCCGAGCGCACCTATCGCACCGGCCCCAAGCTGGATGCACAGGCGCTCGACCGACTTTCCGGCGTCGACCGGGCTTCAGCGGATTCGCCGACCTGGCGCGGCTGGGTGCTCGGCGTGATGTGTGTCAGTTTCCTGGCGTTGGCCACGCCCTACACCGAATTCGTGCTCAACGGCTCATACTTGAGCCTGAACCTGCTGCCCGTCGGTCCGCTGATCCTGCTTTTTTACGTGCTCGTGCTGCAAGGCCTGATCTACAGCTTTGCCGGGCGCCTGATGCTGGGACGCCCCGACCTGACGCTGATCGTCTGTATGACCTTCGCCGGCGCGAGCCTGCCGGGCTACGGCTACATGGCCTACCTGACCGGGCAGATGGCGCAGCCCACCTATGGCGCTACTCCCGACAACAAATGGGACGAACGCGTCAAGCCTTACCTGAAAGAGTGGATGTATCCGCCGCAGGATCCCGACAAGAACGTGCAGAACGTTGCCCGGCCCGTCGAATGGTTCATGAACGGCTTGCCACAGGACAAGCTGAAGAAGTGGTACGACCTGAGCGACCCGCAGATCAACAAGGTCTGGTCGGCGTGGGCGATTCCCTACGGCTATTGGGCCCTGATGGCCCTATGCATATTCGGGCTGATGATGTCCGTCTGCACCGTCATGCGCAAACAATGGGCGGACCGTGAGCGTCTACCATTCCCACTTGCGCAAGTCCCAATGGAATTGCTCGATGTGCAGCCAGGCGGGGTCGGCACCCGCAAGCCCTTCTTAAGCGACCGCGTCGCCCTGATCGGCATCGGGATTAACTTCGCGCTGCACAGTTGGAATGAACTCTCCGGCTTCATGCCCGACTGGCCCACGATCCCACTCATTTTCCGCAACGTGCAGGTCCAGTACATGACCGAGATGCCCTGGCACTCGTTGGCGCCGCTGCATTTCTACATCTTCCCGGCGGTGATCGGGCTGACCTACCTGATCTCGCTCGAAGTCAGCTTCTCGATCTGGTTCTTCTACGGGATCATGAAACTCTGCGCCTACCTGGCCGTGCTGGCGGGTTGGGGCGCGACCCACGAAGATTTCTACTCCTCGGGCGGGATCAGGGGTTTCATGACCGACCAAGGCGGCGGCGCGCTGATCGCGTTCGTGCTCTTTGGGTTCTGGAATAGCCGCGCACACATGGGTCAGGTCTTGAAGCGGGCCTTGGGGCTCGCGCCAGCGCTTGAAGAGGAGACCGAAGGCCTCTCCGCCCGCGCCTGCCTGACGCTCTTCACGATCTGCTTTATCGGAGCGACGGTCTGGCTGACGGCGGCGGGCTTCGGCGTCGGATTTGCGCTGCTGACGGTGGTGTCTTCGCTGATCATCCTGACAGGCGTGACGCGCCTGGCGAGCGAAGGCGGGCTGTTCTACGTGCAGTCGGATATCTCGCCGTCGGAAATTCTGAACACCGCCTTTACGCCGATGGGCTTGGGGCCGCACACGATCGTACCGCTGGGTATGTGGAGCCGGGTTTTCGTTTTCGACTGGGGCCGCACTTCGCCCATGCCGGGGATGATGAATTCGCTGAAGCTGGCCGCGGACCTGCGGCTGCGGCAGCGGCCGGTGCTGATTGGCATGGGCGTGGCCCTGGTGCTCGCGCTGGGACTGGGCTTCGTCTCCTTCCTCAAGGCGGGCCTGACCAATCCGGGCGGTGGCGCGCGCAACCTGGAAGGCGGCAGCAGTTGGACGCTGGTTGCCAATCCCAACGACGACTTCACGCGCAGTGCCGGCAAGGTCGAACAGATTTACAATTACGAGAAGAAGTATGACGAAGCCCTGGTCAAACAGGCCGTGGCGCAGAACGCCATCGACGAGGCCACCGGCAAACAGTACGTCGAAGAGGCCGCCGCAAAGCGAGTAAAGGGCGAAGAAGTGCATGCCTCCGACCTGCTGGTCGACGGAGGCAAGCTGACCGCGGCCAAGGCCCACGAACTCAATTCGCAGGAGTTAATCCCGGCTTCCGATATGCCCGATGCCGCGCGTTACGACTGGTGGCACATCTTCTGGCTGGGCTTGGGCGCGCTCCTGATGGTGCTGTTCATGATTCTGCGTACGCGCGTATTCTGGTGGCCGCATCCGATCGGCTACGTGACCTGGATGCACCCGGAACCCATCGCGAAGATCTGGTTCCCGATCTTCCTGGGCTGGGCGCTCAAGTGGGGCATCACGCAATACGGCGGGTACAGCACGTATTTCCGGCTGCGGCGGCTGTTTATCGGGCTAGTGGTGGGCGAAATCGCCGCGGCGGGCTTCTGGCTGGTGGTCGCGTACATGCTGAACAACTCGCACCTGCCGCGCATCAGCATTAATTGACGCTGATTTCGCGGCGCCAGATCGCGGCTCCAACCCCGCTTTGCGCGCGACGGAATTTTCGCCAAAAGAGGCCCTGTTGGAACTTGCGCGATCAAACGCGCCGAATATGACTAGCGCTCCAGTCGTCCATCGTGCCCAGGTGGCGGAATTGGCAGACGCGCTAGTTTCAGGTACTAGTGGCCGCAAGGCCGTGGAGGTTCAACTCCTCTCCTGGGCACCACTTGCAGTAATCTTCGACGCCAAAATCCCGGCGCAATTCTTTGGCGCTTACTCTTTTTCCACATTCGCCGTGGAGCGGGCCACGAGGCCATATAAGGGGTCGCCGCCGGCCTGACTGGGACTTCGGTCGAGCACTTCAACCGAGCGCCAGTTGCCCGCGGACGCAAGCCACTCCGCAACCAGCCTGCAATGCCCCGCGTCATCCAGTTTCAGCCACTCGGAAATAACCTTGGTCGGGAAACAACGATTGGAAAACGTAATCACCAGCGGGCCTCCGGACTTCAGGACGCCGCCGAGCTCGCGCAGCACCGCCACGGGATCCACCAAGTAATCAATCGAGACGCAGATCGTGGCGGCGTCGAATTCACCGGGGCCGAAGGGCAGGGCCGGCGTACGGTTGAGGTCGTGCACGACGAAATGATTCAGGCGCGGGTTGGTCGCCAATTCTTCGCGGTTCATGCCCAGCCCCGTCACCCGCCGGTATTGAATCTCAGGCGGCAGGTGGCTGATCCAGCTACTCATTAAGTCCAATATCGATCCGCCGGGCGGGAGAAATTCCCGGTAGAGCTGCGTCACCGCGGCGATAGCGCCGGCATCGATATGCGTGACGAAGCGCGGTTGCGCATAAAACAGCGCGTCGGCGGATTCGTCCTGGCGGCGGAAGGAATGGTGGCCGGGCGGCATATCAAGCCGAAGAATTGGGCGCCTGCGTTGCGCCGTTGGACGGGCTGCCCGCGCCGACACTGGGGCCTTCCCGGCTTAAAACGTTGCGGACCTTGAGCGTCAATTGCTCGAGCGTGAAAGGCTTCTCAAGAAAATTGATCGAACGCTGGCTCACGCCATGCAGCACGGTCTCGTCTTCCGTGTAGCCGGAGGTGAAGAGCACGCTGATGCCGGGGCGATGCTTGACCACGCCTTCGGCGACTTGAGGCCCGCTGCGCCGCGGCAGGACGACGTCCGAGACCAAGAGGTGGATCGGGCCGTCGTGGGTGCGCGCGATTTCCAGCGCCAGTTCCGGCGTATTCGCAGGCAAGACGCGGTAGCCATATTCGCGAAGGCCCCGTGAGGCGACTTCGAGAATTGTCTCTTCGTCGTCCACGAGCAGGATCGTTTCTTCGCCGGTGGATTGCAGTTTCTGTACGGGCTGAATCCGTGTGATTTCGCGTCTTTCAGCGGCCGGCAAAAGCACGCGAAAGGTCGAACCGGCGCCGGGCGTTGATACAATATCCACGTAGCCGTTCAACTTTTTCACGATCCCGAAGACCATCGAAAGCCCCAGCCCGGTGCCCTTGCCCATGGCCTTGGTGGTGAAATAGGGTTCGAAAATGTGTTCGATGATTTCCGGACTCATGCCGCAGCCAGCGTCTTGGACGGCCAGTCCCACGTACTTTCCGGGCGGCGCACTGAAGCCATGCCGCAGAAACGGCTGCTCCAGATTTTCGTGTAGCGTGCCGACCAGGATTTCACCGCTGCCTGATGACGCGTCGCGTGCATTCACGACAAGATTCAGCAGGATTTGTTCGATTTGCCCCGGATCGGCCACCAGGCCCGTGGGTTCGCCGGCCAGCTTGAATTTGATCTCGATGCCGCCTTCGATCAGCCGGCCGAGCATATTTTTCATCTCGGTCACGATCGTGTTAAGGTCGATAAAGCGCGGTTCGACCACCTGCTGGCGCGAGAAGGAGAGCAATTGCCGCGTCAGGTTGCCCGCGCGGATCCCGATCTTCCGAATCTCGGCGATGTTGCGCGTCCTGGGGTGCGGTGTGGGATCGGAGAGCACCAGATCCGCATAGCCGATGATCCCGGTCAGGAGATTATTGAAGTCATGTGCGACGCCGCCGGCCAGGCGCCCAATACTGTCCATTTTTTGCGCGTGCTGCAGGCGCGATTCAAGCAGCCAGCGTTCGGTGACATCGACGTCCATGGAAATAAACATGCCCTGGCCATCGGGCGTGGGGATGCGGAACAGCGTCGAAACGCTGACGCCGTCCCGGCCGTCCTTGCGCCGAAAGCGGACTTCATACGGGCCTTTCGGCGCGCCGGCCGCCGCGACTTCCTTAAGCATGCCCAGAAATTCGAGCTCCTGTTCGCGGGAGCGCGTGAGCTTGAAAAGCGTTTTGCCCAGGGCTTCCTGGCTGGTGTAGCCGAAGATCTGTTCAGAAGCTTTATTCCAGAATAGCACGCGCCCGACCTGGTCGTAGCCTTGAATGGCCACGTTCGGCGAGTTGTCGAGAATCGCGCTGAGTCGCGCTTCGCTCGCGCGCATGGCCTGCTCGGAGCGTTTGCGCTGCGTGATCAACTGAGTGAACAGGATCACACCGCCGATACCGCCTCCAGACTTATACCAAGGGCGCAATTCCCACTGGAGCCAGTCGCTTGATCCGTCGGCACGCTGAACAAAGTCCTCTTCGCAGCGTTCGACGGCTCCAGCCAGCACGCGTTTATGCCCTTCCTTCCAGCGTTCCGGAATGTCGGGGAAAATTTCATAATGCGAACGCCCGATGATTTCGGACTCGATCAGGCTGTAATCTTTCAAATACTGGCCGCTGGCCTGCAGGTAGCACATGTTGTTGTCGAGGACCGCGATGGCGGCCGGCGCATGGCGGATGAATTCGCGCAGCATGCGCTCGCTGGCGCCCAGGGCTTCGGCGGCGCGCTTACTTTCGGTGATGTCGTAGTTCACGCCCGTCATGCGAATCGGCGTGCCTGCTTCATCCTTCACCAAACGTGCGAAGGCGCGCAGGTGGCGCACTTCGCCGTTGGGCCAAATGACGCGAAACTCCGTATCGAATGGCTTGACGCCGTCGCGCGCGAGCTGCACCGCTTCATGCGCGCGCGGGAGATCTTCCGGATGCAGGCCCTTGGCCCAGTCCTGGTAAGTGCCGGAGAACCGCTCGCTGGAGATTCCGTACAACCGGCACATCTGCTCGTCCCAGACCAGCAGATTTCTGACAAAATCCAGTTCCCAGACGCCGATGCGCGCGGCTTCCACTGCCAGAGAGAAGCGTTCATTGATCAGGCGCTGCCGCGCCTCGAGTTCCATGAGCGCGCGTTCGGCCTGTTTGCGCTCAAAATACCCGGCCAGTTTGTCGGCGAGGGACTGGAGCAGCGAGCGTTCTTCCGCGAGGAACGGCCCCTCGGCTTCCGCCGGGCGCTCTTCCAAGTACACGACTTCGATGCTGCCTTTCATTCCACTGCGGGTTTCGATGGCAGCCGTCTGCTTCCAGGGCGATTCGCGCCAGCCCGGCGTGCGGGCTTCCAACTCGCCATAGCAAATGCGCGCTTCGCAGACTTCCGGGCACTTCCACGCGGGCGGCAAAAGCGCGACCATGCTGGCCAGCAAATCCTGATTGAGCGGGCGTTCTTCCAGCAGCAAACGCGAAGCTTTGTGCAGCGCGGAGAGTTCTTTAACGCGTTCGCCGAGGTCGAAGAGCAGTTTGGAACGGACCTGTTCCTCCTTTTTGCGCAAAGTGACATCGCGCAGGAGCGCGAGCACGGTGCCATCAGGCAACTGGCGCGCGTCGATTTCACCGTGGAAGCTTGAGCCGTCCTTTTTAAGGATGCGCCATTCGGTGCGCGCCGGCTTGCCGGTGGCCAAGTTGGATAATTCGCCGGCCAGACGCCCCTGTTCTTCCGGCGGCAGGATTTCGGGGATGCGCATCGCAAGAATTTCCGAGCGCGAAAAGCCCAGCAATTCGACGCCCGCGGGATTGACTTCGATATAGCGGCCACTCGAATCCGTGAGAAAAATGCCGTCCGACGCCTGCTCGAAGAGCGCCTGGAAGCGCTCCTTGTTTTCGCGCGAACCGATCGCGTTGCGCTGCGAATCGGAGAGCGCTCGGGAGAGGTTGGCCCGGCTCGTGGAAAGTTCATCTTCCGCGCTTTTGCGGTATTCGGACTCCGTGGCGTAGTCGCTGACGGCGCGCCCGATGATCACACCGGCCAGGCATAGGATCGCCAGCGACATGCGCATGGTTTCCAAGGGGATTTCGTCCGGGCTGTCGTGCCCGAGTCTGGCCAGTAACGGCGGCAGCAGCATGATCACGATTTCGAGCCAGAGGTTGATGAGCAAGGCCATCCAGGCTCCATGCCGCACCGCTGCCCAAAGCACAAACATGCCGTAAATGATCCAGGCTTTGTTCAAGGGCAGCATGTTGCTGAGCAGCGCGATGCCGCAAAAAACCAATCCGATCTCAAGCCAGACCACCGGGACGAGCGTCTGGAGCGTTTTCTTTAAGGGATGAATCGTGCCAGTGCTGAGAATCAGGCCACGGCGCTCAAGCGGTGCGGTGAGAAAGAAGGCCAGCGGCGCGGCAATCGCGATGCCGTCCAGAACCGTGGCGACGAAGCCTTCGAAAGACTGCGACCAAAATTCTTCCGGCTGTTGGTCGCCGAGTAGGACGAACTGACCTTCCACATAAAAGCCATTCAGGACGGCTGCCGGCAGTACGGCCAACAATAGGAATTTGATCAGGTTTCTAAGATCAGGAAGCCAACACTGGCCTTTGCCGATTCGTGTGAAGAGCAGCCAGCCAACAAAAACAGCCGCTGTTTCAGGAATGGCGTAGACGGGGTAAAGCCTCCAGCGTTCCAAATCCCAGAGCGAGGCACTGAACATGGCATTCAGGAAGACCCCCACCAACACTCGCGGGCCCCACCAGAATGACATCACGAGGGCGAGCGGAATCGGGAGATAGGTCGCGGAGACGCCGGGCGAGACCATCGTGGCCAGCGAAGCCTGTGTGCCCAATTGGCAGACCAGCCCCGGCAGCACCCAAGTCCACCAGGGCAGCGGGCGGGGCGAGGCAGCGGATCCTTCACTGGGCATGGCGGTCGCTTGGCCTCAGGCTTACCTGTGAAGCAGGTGGCTTTCGATAGTCTTGCGTAGGTCTGCCAATTCCTTGGACTTGAAAGAGTTTTTGGTCTTTTCGAGCACCTGAACGACTTCTCTTAATTTCTCTTCGTGCCCGATGCGTACGGGGCATTCAATCGTCTGGCAAAAGGGGCCGCTGACCTGAGGCGTCTTGGCCGCTTCGGTCTTAGAAAGCGTATCGAATGCAAAGCGCAGGTTGAGCGTCGAGCGCACCACCTGCGAAAAAAGCAGCTCCATGACCTGCGCCGCCGTATCCGCCGCGGCGCCCGAATCTTTGCGCTCCATGCGTTTGGCAAAACTCTCTTCCAGACCGGCCAGGCGCTCCTCTAGTTGTTCGCAATCGGTCCGGAAGCGGCGCATACAATCGACCACCTGCCCCTTTTGCAGTGACCTCTTTATAGTCGCCAGCAAATCGGGGTACTCAAGGGGCTTAGTTACATAGTCTACGACGCGCATGCGGATTGAATCCACCGCGGTGGGCAGCGTGGGATGGGCTGTAATAATGATCACAGACAGGTCGGGCAATTGCGCGACCACCCGTTTAATAAATTCCAGGTCATGATTGTGCGGCATGTGGATGTCGGAGATCAATAAATCAACATGTGTTCGCTTCAGGATGCTTTCTGCCTCATTCGAATCGGCAGCAACTTCGACTCGAAAGCCATTTCCGGCCAGAAATTCTTGCAAACTATTGCGAATAACCTCTTCGTCGTCGGCAATAAGAATGACCGGCTCCGCTTCCATACTCTGCTCCTATTGGCGCTGGAAGTTGTTGTAAAATTTTAGAATTGAACGCATTTCCGACATGAGAATGACATGGTATCGCAGCCGCAAGTTCAAGTACAAGGGTTATTTGTAATCGCGTCTTAATCCTAGGAATGACCGCGCAACTGCGTCCAGAAAACGCGAATCCCTGGCAACGCGAAGTTTAAAATTCAGCCTATTTAAGGCCTAAAGCTCTCACAACCCCTGTTCAAAAGACAACAGAGCCTGCCTTGGCACCCCCATTGCTAAGCTAGAGACTCGAGAACAATCTGGCCGATCGCCTGCGAAGTTGGGCAGGCGGCCTTGGCGACAGGACATTGGGCCTGTGTGTCGAAGGCGCAATCTGGGGATGCTTTTTGCATCCATCAGAGTGCGCCTTCTTTTGTTTTCGGGGGTTTTGCAAATGCGCATAGAAGACAATTGGGCGGAAGCCCGGCAGGCGATGCTTTCTGGGCAGCTTGCGATCGCCGAGCAACTGTACATCGACGGACTGCTGAAAGTCGTGGTGCGTCTGGAGGCTCCGCTCGCGATCCTGCCCGCGTACCGTGGCCTCTCGGATCTCTATCAATACGAAGGCAAACAAAAACACACGTTACGGCTGCATCGCGAAATTCTGCGAATTTACGAGCAGGAATTCGGACCGCAGCATGTCACCGTTGCCCTGACCTTGATCGAACTCGGGACCTTGTGCCGGAATCTGGGCGACTACTACCTCTCCAATAAATTCTACCGCAATGGGATCTCGCTCCTCTTTCACCATGTAAAAGGCCTGCTCCAGCGGTTGGCCGACGACGGCGAGACGCTGGAAGGCGATCTGGCACAGTTGGTCGAGCACATCCAGGCCGAACTGAACACGCACGTGGCCTTCGGCGCGCTGGCCAAGTGCATCGCCAGTAACCTCGTCGAAGCCTGCGTCGATCAGTTGACGCGTCGATTTCGTCAGCTCCTCGAAAAGGCGCTGCAGTCGGAAAAGGCGAGCGACATGACCGAACCTGAATTGAGTGAAGTCTGGATCGCGCTGCGGCGCATCGAGCACTGGCGCGCCGAACCCACGGTCGAAGCGGTCCGGGCGAACAGCACGGGAGCGTGCCACTCATGAGCCGCGAAGAACTCAACATGCTCTTGGAACGCATCGCCGAACGGATGGTCATGGATGACCTGAGCGACGCCGCGGCACGTGCCGGCCTGGCGCAATGTTTTGCCGAAGTGCGGACTGCGCAAGCCGGTCTGGCGGCAGTCTGCACGCAGGCCGAAACGCTGCTGAACCAGGCGCCGGCCGACCTGTCGGCCCAGTTGGAAGTTCAGTTCAAGCACCTCAAGAACGCCGTGGACAACAATACCTCTGCACCCGTGCGCGAAGCGCCTGTCGAAAGTGCGCCAGCCAGCGCGGACGGCCGCCCCCCGATCACGCCCGACGGGCTGCTCAAGGCGCTGCCGCCCGAATGCGATCCCGACCTGCTGCGCGAATTCCTCGTCGAAGCGCGCGAGCACATGGAAAATTCCGACGCGCAGCTCCTGATCCTGGAGCAGTCGCCCAAAAATGAAGAAGCGCTGAACGCGGTGTTCCGCGCGTTCCACTCCTTAAAGGGGCTGACGGGCTTCCTGGGCCTCTTCGACATCCAGCGCATCGCGCACGAAAGCGAAAGCCTGCTCGAACGCGCGCGCCAGGGCACGATCGACCTCGCTGGCCCCTTCTTTGACATCACGTTCGAAGCCGTCGATGCGCTGAAGAAGCTGGTCCAGAACGTCGAAGCGCTGCAGCAGGGGGGCAAGGCGACCAACATCGTGCTGGTTCCCGAAATGCTGGCGAAGCTGGAACAAATCCAAAAGCATTCCGAAACCGCCGCGCCAGCTCCGGCGGCCGTGCCTGTGCCAGTGGTCCCGGCTGCGCCGGCGCCTGCGGCCGTAGTCGCACCTGTACCCGCGCCCGTGACGGAACGCATGCCTGAAATTCCCGCCACACCTGTGAAGACTCCCATTCAAGTTACGACCGCTGTCCCGGCGCCGGCTCCAATTACGGTCCACGACGCCCCCCGTTCGGACCAGGCGGAATCTTCTGCCGACCGCGCCGCCGGGACAGCGGTCCGAAATCCTCCCAATGAAGGCATGAAGTCGCGCGAAGTGCTGAAGGTCGACGCCGAACGTCTCGACCGGTTGGTGGACATGATCGGCGAGCTGGTGATCGCGGAATCGATGGTCAGCCAGGCTTCGGAGCTGCGCGGCGCATCAACGGTCCTGGCGCGGCACCTGGGCCAACTGGACAAGATCACGCGCGAGCTTCAGGAAATCGGCACATCGCTGCGCATGATCCCGATCAAGGCCACCTTCCAGAAGATGGCGCGCCTGGTTCGCGACGTCGCGCGCAAGTCGAACAAGCAGGTCGAATTCGTGACGACGGGCGAAGACACCGAACTCGACAAAACCGTGGTCGAAAAAATCGGCGATCCGCTCGTCCACATGATCCGTAACTCGGTGGACCACGGGATCGAATGCGATCCGCAGGACCGCATCGCGCGCGGCAAGCCCGCGGCCGGGCGCGTGGAACTGAAGGCCTATCATCGCGGCGGCAACATCTACATCGAGATCGTAGACGACGGCCGCGGCCTGAATAAAGAAGCGATCCTGGCCAAGGCGCGCGAACGCGGCCTGGTCGCGGACGGCGAAATGCCCACCGATCGCGAGATCTACAACCTGATCTTCGCGCCAGGGCTTTCGACGGCCAAGGCGATCACCGATGTCTCCGGCCGCGGCGTGGGCATGGACGTAGTTAAGCGCAATATCGAAGCGCTGCGCGGCCAGATCGACATTCAGACCGAAGTCGGCCGCGGGACGACCTTCGTAATCCGACTGCCGTTAACGCTGGCGATCATCGACGGCATGCTCGTGCGCACAGGCACGGAACGCTACATCATCCCGACCCTCTCGGTGGTGCGCTCGGTGCGCCCGTCGCCCAGTGAAATCGAGACGGTCTTTGGGCAAGGCGAGATGCTCAAGCTGCAGGACCGCCTGATCCCGGTCTATCGTCTGCACAAACTCTTCGGCATCGAACGCGCGGAACGCAACCTCACGCAGGGCCTGGTCGTGGTGGTCGAAGACGACGGCCGGCGCGCGGGGATCTTCGCCGACGAGTTACTCGGCCAGCAGCAGATCGTGATCAAAAGCCTGGGCGACCACTTGCGCGAACTGCCGGGGATCTCCGGCGGCGCGATCATGCCCGACGGCCATGTGGGGCTCATCCTGGATGTCGGCGGGTTGGTGCGGCTCGCGCAGTCCATGCCCAATGCGAAATCTGAAACCACGGAACCGGTACTGCAAGCCACGGCGTAACTGGGGCGGGACCTGCAGGCCAGGAAAAGGAGGAGCGAAGCAATGAATCAGGTCGAAACGAATGCGGCGGCGCACGGGCTCAGCGCGCGGGCGGGCAAGTACCTCTCGTTCAAGCTGGGCAACGAAGAGTTCGGCGTCGCGATCCTGAAGGTGCAGGAAATCATCGGCATCATGACCGTGACCCGTGTGCCGCGCACGCCGGACTGCATCCGCGGCGTGATCAACCTGCGCGGAAAGGTCATTCCGGTGCTCGATCTGCGCCGCAAATTCGGGCTCGATGCGCGCAGCGATACGGACCGCACCTGCATCATCGTGGTGCGGATCGAACGCGGGAACGAGCGGCTGACCATGGGCGTGCTGGTCGACGACGTGTCCGAAGTGCTCAACATCACCGCCGAACAGCTTGAAGAGCCGCCTTCGTTCGGCGCGGGCGTGCGCACGGATTTCATCCAAGGCATGGGCAAAGTCGGCGCGAAGGTCGTGATGCTGCTCGACATCGACAAAGTCCTGGGCAGCCAGGAAATCGCGCAGGCGCGCGAAACAGCTGTTGAAGCCGTGGGCGAGTCGGCCGCGTAGGCCTGACCAACAAAAATTCAGTGGGGCGATTGTTCCAACCACGAACTTAACCAAAGGAGACAGGCAAATGTTCGCGAATATGAAGTTGGGGACCAAGATTTCACTCGGGTTTGCGGTGCTTTTGGTGCTCACCGTGGCGGTGGGCGCGGCCGCGATCACCTCCATGTGGGGCGTCACGGCCAAGGCCAATAGCCTGGTGAATCGCGAAATGCCGCAGGTCGATATCTGCAACGATATCGACACGGCGATCCGCGATGCCAACCTGGCCGCGCGCGCTTACGCCTATTCAGGCGAAAAGCGGCACTTCGATGAAGCGCAGAAGAATTTTGAAGCTGCGGATACGCACTTTCAGGAAGCGGACACGTTCATAAAGGCGCATCCGGAACTGACAAAATTCAAAGACCAGAAGGAACAGCTCATCAAAGCTGTCGCATCCTTCAAGTCCGAAATCAGCGGGACCTTTGAGAACTGGAAGGCAGTTGAAGAAAACCAGAACAAAATGCTGGACGAACGCAAGAAGTTCCTCGCGGTGACCTCCGAATACCTGGGTCTGCAATACAAGAAATCCGATCAGGATATCCGCAACAAGGCCGAAGAAGCCGTCCTGCTGCATCGCGTCGAAAAGATCAGCAAAATGGAATCGCTGGTCGATGACATCAATGAAAGCATGCAGTCCGTGCTGCTCGCGGTCGGCGATCACAACCCGGATGCGCTGAATAACGCCAAAGCGCAGTATGAAACGCTGATTAAGAAGTTGGGCGGCTTGCGCGCCATTACCACGCAGGACGACGACCTGAAACGCATGACCGCGCTCGAAGATGCAGGCACGCAGTTCCGCGATTCCTCTCTCGCCATGCAGCAAGCCCTGCGCGAAATGGTCGGCAATGCCAAGCGCCGCACCGATAAGGTCGCCGCGTGCATGGCGATCGACAACGCGATGCTGAATGAAGCGATCGATACCGCCGTCACAAACAGCAAGGAATCTGCCACCAGCCTGACCAACGCTTCGACCACCGTCATGATCGGTCTGGGCATCGCGTTCTTCGTCGGCGTGGCACTGGCCTTCTTCATCACGCGCGGAATCAACAAGGCGCTGAACCGCATCATCCATGGCCTCAGCTCCAGTTCCGAACAGGTCTCCGCGGCGTCCGGACAGGTCGCGCAGTCCAGCCAGCAGCTCGCCGAAGGCGCGTCCGAACAGGCGTCCTCGCTCGAAGAGACCAGCGCCTCGCTTGAAGAGATGGCCAGCATGACCCGCCAGAACGCGGACAACGCCAAGCAGGCCAATCAGATGGCGCTTCAGGCCCGCGACGGCGCCGACCAGGGCCGCCAGGCGATGACCCGCATGATCGACGCCATCGGACACATCAAGAAGTCCTCCGACGAAACCGCCAAGATCGTCAAGACTATCGACGAGATCGCCTTCCAGACCAACCTGCTCGCCCTGAACGCCGCGGTCGAAGCCGCGCGCGCCGGGGAAGCGGGCAAGGGTTTCGCCGTCGTCGCCGAAGAAGTCCGCAACCTGGCCATGCGCTCCGCCGAAGCCGCCAAGAACACCGCCGCGCTGATCGAGCAGTCGCAGAAGAACAGCGAGAACGGGGTCAATGTGTCGAGCGAAGTCGCGCAAATCCTGCAGAAGATCGTCGATGTGGCACAGAAGCTGACGCAGCTCAGCGGCGAAGTCTCCGCGGCGAGCAACGAGCAGTCGAAGGGCATCGAGCAGGTCAACGCGGCGGTCTCGCAGATGGACAAGGTCACGCAAAGCAACGCCGCGAGCGCTGAAGAATCCGCGTCCGCCAGCGAAGAACTCTCCGCCCAGGCCCGCGAACTCCAGGACATGGTCGGCGCGCTGGTCAACCTCGTTGGCAGCAGCAATGGCACCGCGCACACCGCGCCGGCAACGGCTCCGGCGGCACGCACCAATACGCTGTCCTTCAAGCCGAGTTCGGTGGGCAAGCACACGTTGGTGCGCGCTACCGCAAACCACTCGACGGAAAATGCCAAAGAACACGGAAACGGAAATGGCAATGGTTCCGGGCACAACCGGATCCAGAAGCATGTCGGCGCCAGCGCCGCCCCCGAATCCGTGATTCCGCTGACCGCTGACGAGCTGAAGGAATTCTAAACCTCTGGTCTGAAATCAGGCCATCGCGGGCGCCCTCCGGGGCGCCCGCGCGATGGAACCGACAAAGCGGTAACAAGCAGTGAATTCCCAATAGCGGCTGACGAACTTGCAACATCTCACAGGGATTGGCCGACCATGGAAAAGCGCACGTTCGAAAGATTTCGCGAATTGATTTACTCGCAATGCGGTATCGCGCTCACCGAAGGCAAGGAAGCGCTGGTCTCCGCGCGCGTCGGGCGGCGCATGCGCGCGCTGAATGTCCCCAACTACGAGTCGTACCTGGATTTGATCTCGAAAGGTGGCGCGGGCGACGAGATGGTGCACTTGCTGGACGCCATTTCGACCAACGTGACGAGCTTCTACCGAGAGCCCGCGCACTTTTCGCTTTTGCAGGAACATGTGACGCGCTGGATCGAAGCAGGCCAAAAGCGCATCCGCATCTGGTGCGCGGCCGCATCCACCGGCGAAGAACCCTACACGCTGGCCGTCACGTTGCGCGAAGCGATCCAGAATCGTGACGTCGATGCAAAGATCCTGGCGACGGACATCTCCACCAAGGTGCTCGCCCAGGCGCAGGCCGGTCGCTACGAAGCGCGCAAGGCCAACGGCCTGCCCGTGAACATCCGTGAGCGCTACTTCAAACGCGTCGTCGACCGCGGTGAAACTTTTTACGAAGCTTCGCCGAGTTTGCGCAGCTTGCTGACCTTCAGCCGCCTGAATCTGGCGACGCCGCCCTTCCCCATGCAAGGCCCGTTCGACGCGGTCTTCTGCCGCAATGTGATGATCTATTTCGACAACACCGTGCGCTCAAAACTGCTTCGAGAGATTTACCGTCTGGTGCGGCCCGGCGGGTTATTGCTCGTGGGACATTCCGAAAGCCTGACGGGCCTCGTCAGCGAATTCAAAACCATCCAACCGGCGGCCTACGCGAAACCATGAATATGACCTCTGCCCAACTCGCCCCCAGCACAGCCGCAAGCGCCCGCGCGCTGCAATACACGCTCGGCATTTCCGAAGCCTTCGCGACCGCAGACACGGCGCGCACGATCGTGACCTACTCGCTGGGCTCGTGCGTGGGTTTGGTACTCTACGACCCGGTCGTCAAGGTGGGCGGGATGGTGCACTGTCTGTTGCCGCTCTCGACGATCGACGCCAACAAGGCGCGCGAGCAACCCGCCATGTTCACGGACACGGGCGTCTCAATGCTCCTGCAGATGGTTTTCAATCTGGGTGCGGACCGCAAGCGGCTTGTGGCAAAGGTCGCGGGCGGCAGTTGCATGATGGACGAGAAAGGCACGTTCCGCATCGGCGAGCGCAACTACACGATTCTGCGCAAGGTGCTGTGGAAGAACAATATCATGCTCACCGGCGAAGATGTGGGCGGGACCATTCCGCGCACGCTGTACCTGGAGATCGAGAGCGGCCGCATTTTCGTGCGTACGCAAGGGACCGAGAAAGACCTTTAACAAGGCAACCGTGAGGAGCGTAACGATGTCTTTGAATGTTCTGATTGTCGATGATTCCGCGACCACTCGCTCGATCATCGCCAAAACGCTGACGCTCTCGGGCTTGCCCCTGGGCGAAGTACACCACGCGGCCAACGGCCTTGAAGCGCTGCAAAAGCTCGAGAACACGTGGGTCGACCTGATCTTCGCAGACATCAACATGCCCGTGATGAATGGCGTCGAGATGGTCGAACGTATGAGTGCCAAAGGCATCCTGGCCACCGTACCGGTGATCGTGGTCTCCACCGATGGCAGCGCTTCGCGCATGGCGCATCTCAAGGAAAAGGGCGTGCGCGCGTTCGTGCGCAAGCCCTTCGCGCCCGAAACCGTGCGCGATGTCGTGCAGGACCTGCTTGGCCTGAAGAAAGGAGCCTAAATCGCCATGGATACCGAGTGCTGTAAGACACTTGAAGCCGTGTTTCCAGATGTGCTGCAACGGGTCGCGTTCGCGTTCGGCGAACCGGCCCTGGCTTCGGAGCTGACCTGCCCCGAAGAAGGCCTGCTGGGGCGCATCCGTTTCAGCGGAAGTTCGCGCGGGCACATGGAAATTGCCGCGCCGGCAGCTTTCGCGGGCGAATTCGCCTCGAATGCGCTGGGCCTTGAACCGGGCGCCATGCTCGAACCCGGACAGGCCGAAGACGCGTGGCGCGAACTGCTCAACATCGTGTGCGGAAACATTCTGACCGACCGCGCAGGTGAAGCCGCGGTGCTGGATCTGACGCCGCCGGAAGTCGAACCGTTGACTCTGGATTCCTGGCTGCAACTCGCCAAGGCCGGCGGCACGCGCGCATTTATCGTCGATGGCCAGTATTCGGTGCTGCTGAACTTTCACACGGACATCGGGAGCTAAACGATGATCGCCGTGCCTCCTGCCGCCGTCGGGCGGCGAATCCGCGTGCTAGTGGTGGACGATTCCGCCGTCGTGCGCGACATGCTGATCCGCGAATTTGCGCGCGATCCGGAGCTGGAAGTCGTGGGCGCGGCGCCCGATCCCTTCGTCGCACGTGACATGATCGTGCGGCTGAAGCCGGATGTGCTCACGCTCGACATTGAAATGCCGCGCATGGACGGAATTTCCTTCCTACACAAGCTGATGCAGTTCTATCCGCTGCCGGTGGTGATATTCTCTTCTCTCACACACCGTGGCAGCGAACTGGCGCTCGAAGCGCTCGACGCGGGCGCGATCGAAGTCATGTGCAAGCCGGGCTCGGCCTACGATGTCGGCGATATGTACGTGGAGCTGATCGACAAGGTCAAGGCCTCAAGCCGCGTGCCGGTGACCCACAAAGTTACGCTGCCACAGCAGAATCCCACGCCCAACCGGCTCTCGCTCGCGCGCACCACGCACAACGTGATCGCGATTGGTGCATCAACGGGCGGCACGCAGGCTCTACAGGAAGTGCTCACGGTACTCCCGTCCAATGCGCCCGGTATCGTGATCGTCCAGCACATGCCAGAGCACTTTACGCGCTCGTTCGCGGACCGGCTCAACACGCTTTGCGACATCGAAGTTAAGGAAGCCGAAGACGGCGACACGGTCGCTCCGGGCCGCGCCTTGATCGCGCCCGGCAACCGGCATCTTCTGATGCAGCGTTCGGGGGCTGTGTATCGGGTCGCAGTGCGCAGCGGACCGCTGGTCAGCCGACACCGGCCCTCGGTGAATGTACTTTTCAAGTCGGTGGCTCAGTACGCGGGACGTAACGCGGTGGGCGTGCTGCTCACGGGCATGGGCGCCGATGGCGCGGAAGGCCTGAAAGCGATGCGCAATGCGGGCGCCGAAACCATCGCCCAGGATGAAGCCAGTTGCGTTGTCTTCGGCATGCCCAAGGCGGCCATCGAACTCGGCGGCGCGGCCCACATTTCGCCGCTCAGCCGCGTGCCCGCCAAAATGCTCGAACTGGCCACGCGCTAAGCCGCTTATGCGCACAAGCAGACGCGCCTTCACTTACGTGCGTGGCCCGCTACAAAAGGGACCGCACCAACCCCCGGAGGGGGAGGCGCACCCTATGTGAGGCTCCACTATGTGCGGCAGATATGTGCTCAGCGATCCCGTCGCAAGCCTCTGCAAACTCTTCGGCATCGACATCCAAGCACTGCTCACGCCACGATTTAATATCGCCCCAACGCAAAGCGTGCCCATCGTGCGAAATGCGCCGGATAATGGGCAGCGCGAATTCAAATTTGTACGCTGGGGCCTGATTCCCAAGTGGGCCAAGGACGACAGCGCGGGCGCGAAGATGATCAACGCGCGCGCGGAAACGATCACCGAAAAACCGTCGTATCGCGAAGCCTTCAAAAGGCGACGCTGCTTGATCCCAACCACCGGCTTTTACGAATGGAAACGCATCGGAAAATCGAAAGAGCCCTTTTACATTCGCATGAAAGACCGGCAGCCCTTCGCCATGGCGGGTCTTTGGGAAAGCTGGCAGCCATCTGAAGGCGCGGCCGTCGAATCCTGTACCATCATCACCACGGGCCCGAACGAGATCATGCGGCCGATCCACGACCGGATGGCCGTGATCGTAGCGCCTGAAAATTATGCAACATGGCTGGACCCTGCAACGAAAGATACCGGCAAGCTAAGCGGTCTGCTCCGACCTTTCGATGCGCAGAAAATGGAAGCCATTCCCGTTTCGAACTACGTCAACAGTGCCGCCCATGAAGGCCCGCAGTGCATCAACCCAAGCGCACAGGGGAATAATGGGCTGCTCTTCTAAATCGCGGTTACTTGGAAGTGGCTTCGGAGGCTTTGGGGAAATATTGATCGAGCAACTTCTTGAATGCTGTGGTCTCTTTTAAACCTTCAAAATCGGCATCCGACTCAATTTCAGCGCGCGTAAGATGCAGGTGATTGGGTGTTTCAAAAAACCTTTGCAGCATATTCAGAGCGGCTTCGTTCTTTCCAATGACGCCCAGAAAACCCGCCGCATTGTAGTAGACGCAACAATGCACAGGGCTCTTGGCCTTGCCTTCATCGTCCACACCTGCCTCGGCAAGTGCCTTTTCGAACTGACGCTGACCTTCTGCGCGATCTTCCGCACGCAAAAGCTGCGCCGCATAAAGCAGGCGTGCGATAGGGTCCTTGGGATCCAATTCCACCGCCTGCCGCGCATGGTCGGCGGCCGCCTTGAAATTTTTCTGGCGGCAATAGAGATGGCACAAAGAACGATGCGTGTCTGACAACGGCAACGCCGCAAGGCTTTGCTTAAAAAATTCAATCGCCGCATCATCGTGTTGGTCTTTTGCGGCCAATTCGCCAAGACCTCTATAAGCGTATGCGGAAGCTGTGGCGTTTTTCTGCGGCGCACCGAGGGCCTTGTTAAAAGCTTCCGCCGCCGCCTTCCCGTCATGCGCATAAAAACGTAAATGCTCACCCCACGCAGCCCATGCCTCAGCCGAGTCGGGGTGCTTCTGTGTCAATTTTAAATAGATTGAGTTGGCGTTCTCGAAATCTCCGCTTACGTCCGCAGCGCCTGCCTTCGAAAGCTGTTGCCTGATCGACAAACCGCCCGAATCGGGGCTCTGCTGTTCAGCGGCGCTGCATTGCACAAGGGCCCACAGGCCGAAGGAAGCAATGAATAATTTGCTCCCATTCAGCCTGTGCATGTTCGTACTCCAAGGTCGGTCAACCCGCGGCCCCAATAAACACTACGTAATCGAAGCGCTTACTCTTCCTGGGCGCGCTTGGCATACTTGGCCTTAGCTTCGGCCAGCTTGCGCTTCTCTTTCTCGCAATCGCCATCGCAATTGTTGAGTTTCGTCTGCGCCTTGTCGATATCGTGCTGCAGATCCTGCAACTTCGAGCGCTTTTCTTCCGCCCGCTTTTCGCTATCGCTTTGCGAAACCCGCTGCACTTCTTGCGGGGCATCCTGCTGTGATTCGGAAGACCGGTAACCACCGCCACCACAGGCCGCATGGGCCGAAACGCAAAGGAAGGCGCCGCCGATTACCAAGCTCAACGTCTTCAAAGGGGTGTTCATTGTCTTTCTCCAGAGGTCGATTTCTAAAATTGAATTCCCAGCACACAGCGGTTTAGTAGCATACGCAGGGCCAATATCCAAGACAAGCTCTCTGGCATGCCTTTAGCTGTGTGGATTCAACAGATGGGAGTGTTCGCCTTGTTCAAAGCTAAAGGGATCCGTTTGCTTTTCTACTGTGCGTTCGTTTTTCATTCAGTAGCGCTATGTGCACAAGAAGGCAAAACAGAGGAAGGAATGGTAAAATTTCCCCTTCCCAACCCTAGTGATATCGGCGCGGATAAATTTTGTTTGCTGCTAAATACCTTTCTTAAGCAACACGGCTATGCCTCGTGGAAGCAGGATCTACAACCTCGGCCCACCGGACCCTTTACAATCCATCCGTCAGGCGAAGTGGAAAGCCTCGGGACGCATGGTTCCGCTGCTGTAAAGGTCTGCTATTCGCCGCAAGTTTGGGAATGGATGAATAACGGTCGCAAAGAGTTGATTCCCGATGGGGGCATGATCATAAAATTACTGTACGAAAGGAACCCCAAAGACCCGCAAAAGTTCTCCGCCGTGCCAACAGGCTTCAGCATTATGGTCAAAGACAGTAAGGGCTCCTGGGACGGCTGGTTTTACTCGGACGGCGGTCCCCTCCAAAAACCAGTTAGGGAAAATGCAGACACCTTCTTCGATCCCAACGCAGGCTTTGCGACGTCCTGCATGAGTTGTCACGCCTCCGCGGACAATCCGGAAGGAACCTATTCCAGCATCCGTAATGTCACCGAACCTCCCAAAATCGTGCATCGCACCACAATTTCCGCGGAAGGCTTGAAGAAGGGGCTCACCAATTCGCCCGATATTCACAGCCTTCCTGACATCGAGAAAATTCCCAAGCCTACAGTGCGGAAGCCTTCGCCTTACTGGGATTATTCGGACAAATTAGCGACGCATAAGGAACCTGCGCCATTACCACTCGCAACAAATGATCACGTGCCACAAGGGCCGCGCCCGAACGGGCAGCGGCAATTCATCACCTCCACCAATTGCGCTGCCTGCCATGATGCGATTCAGTTAAATTCCGCGCCGACCAACATGCTGGTGGAGGAGAAAACCAAATCGGGCGAAAAAGTTCTGGCCAATCTCTCTCCCAGCTCGGAATGGCGCTATTCGCTGATGGGACTTTCCGGAAGAGACCCCGTTTTTTACGCGCAGCTCGAGCGGGAACGCGCGCTGCATCCGGAATTGGCCAGCCAAATTGACAATAAGTGCATGAGTTGCCATGGCGCCATGGGCCAGCGGCAATTGAAGGCGGACGAAGGCGAGAATGCTTTATTTACCCACAAAATGGCGCTCGCCGAGAACGTGGGTGCGCAGGCCAAATATGGAGCCCTAGCGCGAGATGGCATTTCCTGCATCATTTGCCATCAAATGTCACCGGACGATTTGGGCTCGACGAAATCTTATTCAGGTAACTTCAAACTCCTGGACAAACCCACTCAGACATTCGGACCTTACGAAAAGGTGCTCACTCTGCCGATGCAGCAAGCCATCGGGCAGACGCCGGTACTGGGCAAACATCTGGCCACATCGCAATTGTGCGCGTCATGCCACACAATTTCGTTGCCGGTGCTTGAAGTCGGTCGAAAATACAGCCTCAAGGAATTTGCGGAATTGGACCGGCCCCGCGACACCATCCCCGCGTTCCATGAGCAGGCGACTTATCTGGAGTGGAAGAACAGCACTTTTTCAACCGAGGCCGCAATCCCCAGCCCCAAACAGCAAAATTGCCAGAGTTGTCATATGCCGCAGACCTATAAGAACGAGCGCCTGCGCACCCGTATCGCCAATATCGAAGACGATACCTTCCCCGAAGTTGACAATCGCGCGGCGAATCTGCATCTGGATGTTCGCGACACCTATTCACGACACTCACTGAATGGCATTAACCTGTTAGTGCTTGAGCTATTCAACAGCAACCCCTGGCTGCTGGGCGTAACTCGAAAAGACAATCTTTGTCCCGGACCCAATGTAAAATCCGGTTTCGAAGTCGCCCGCGATGCGGCGCTCAAGATGGCGCAGGAGCAGACCGCGACCGTTAAACTAACAAAGGTAAAACGCGAAAAGAATTTGCTCCACGCGACTGTCGAAGTGGAGAACCTGACTGGGCATAAATTTCCAACCGGTGTCAACTTTCGCCGCGCATTTCTTGAACTCAAAGTTCAAACCGGCGATAAAGTGCTCTGGATTTCCGGCGCCACAGACCAATGGGGCGTAATAGGAAAGCTAAATGGCGAAAATTTTGTGCCGCTAAAATCAGAGTTTTTTACGGACAAAGCATACCAACCACACCACCAGACGATCGAGCGCGAAGACCAGGTTCAGATTTATGAGGAATTGGTGGCCGATAGTAACGGCGAGTTGACCACCAGCTTCCTGAGCCTCAAGTCCGTGCTCAAGGACAACCGCCTGCTGCCGCAAGGCTGGAGTCCCACGGGGCCGGACGCGGAAAGCACGCACCCCGCTGGTGTAGGGGAAGACAAAGACTACTCAAATGGAGCCGGCAAGGATTCCATCGACTATGAAATCCCGCTTCAGGTTGCAGAAGGCGCTGATATTTCGGTCACTGCGACCCTCTATTATCAATCTCTTCCGCCGTATTACCTGAAGCGGCTATTTGAAGACATTGAGCAGCCTGCGGCGCAGCGGCTCTATTATCTGGTCAATCAGCTGGACCTTAAAGATTCTGCCCTCGCCAACTGGAAGTTGAAAATAAGCAGTGACCAGAAGCACGCGGAATAACTTTCGCGCGCGCTCCGCTAACTCAATTCCGCAAGCTCCACCGTGCGCCCTTCTTGCCGCGATTTCTCGGCGGCGAAGACAATCCGGTGCGATGCCAGCGATTCGGCCGTGCCGGTCAGCACCGCGTTGGGATCGTTCTGGCGCAACGCGTGGACGAAGCTGTGCAGAATGTTGTTGTCGCCGCCGCCATGCGACCCGCTTTGCGGCGGAATCTTGATCACTTCCGTCGCTTCGTCGCTATAGCGGTAAACCTCAATCGTGTTTCCTTCGAGATCGAGATTCAGCGAGCCTTCCGTCCCGTGCAGGCGCAGGTGGCGATTACCCTTCAAAAATGCGGTCATCGTGAACGTGCCCGTTACGCCCCCCTCGAACTCCATGCTGACCACCTGGTGGTCGACGACATCGTTGTCGCAATGATAAACGCAGCGCCCATAAGGACTGGTCTTGAGCTGCTCCAGGCGTTCGGCCCGATTGCCATGAATGTTGGCATGCCGGGCCCAGCCATCGTTGTCGGATAGGTAAATTTTCTGTGCGGCATAAGTGCAGGTCAGTTCATGTGGACAGCCGTCGGTGCAGCGCGCCGTCGCGCCTGCGGGGGCGCCGGCCTTGGTAAAGTAACTCAAGTTGCCAAACGACGAAACGCGCCGACATGGCTTGCCGATCAGGTAGGAGAGGATGTCCAGGTCATGGCAGCTCTTGGAAAGCAGCATGAACGTGGCGCGCGTGCTGTTGCCCCAGTTGCCGCGCACAAAGCTATGCGACTGATGCACCGCACCGACGCCTTCCACCTGCCCAAAGCAGACCACGCGGCCGATTGCGCCCCGGTCGATCAGCTTCTTTACCTCCGCGTACGCGACCAGATGGCGCATGGTATGGCACACGGCAACAATGCGATTATTTTTCCGCCGAGCCTCGTCGATGGCGACGCACTCCTCGAGTGACGTGGCCATGGGCTTCTCCAGCAGCATGTGGTAGCCCTTGCCGAGGGCCTGGAGCGCCGAGGGCGCGTGCAACTTATCCATTAAACCATTCAATACGGCGTCCGCGAGCTTGGGTCGGCTCAGCGCATCTTCCCAGCGTTCGAATTGAAGCTCGGGCTTGATCTGGTGCTTTTCGGCGACGGCACGCCGGCGCTCCGGCCGGGCCTCGGCGACCGCGACGACCCGTCCAGCTTCGGGGTGTTCGTGGACCCAGTTCGAGAACAGCGACCCACGGCCACCACCGCCCAGGAGCAGGAAGTCGAAGGAAGTTTTCATCTGCGTGCGCCCTTTCAGAGCTCGGAAGTTTGCAACCCGGTGCTGCTATACACCGCGAAGTTGGGAAGTCGACAGAATTTTGGATTATTCAGGTTTATTCTGGTCTAGTGCGGTATAGTATGCCGGCATGCTTGGATTTGCGCGCAACAACCCCACGCCGCTTTACCTTCAGGTCAAGGCCAGCCTGCAGAGCGAAATTGCCAGTGGAAAGTTCGCGCCTGGCGATCCCCTGCCCACGGAACGCGAGCTGGCCTCTAAATTGCGCCTCAATCGTCTGACCGTTCGACGCGCGCTGGACGAGCTGGCTCGGGAAAAAGTGATTTGCCGCATTCCGGGACGCGGCACGTTTCTGCCAGGCGGTGCGACTCGCAACCTGAAGCTCCGCAAGCCCGGCGCGCCCAAGGCTTCTGAAGAACTGGTCATCGCACTGGTCGCACCTTACACGCAGATCGCCGCCGACGGCTCGTCCTTTTATTTCCGCGCGTTGCAAGGAATGGAAGCCGCGTGCGCGCTCAACGTCTCGCTGTCTTTGCGCCGGTTGGAAGGTGACGCCTCCGCGCTCGCCGCGCGGTTGAAGGCGGACGAAGGCGTGCGCGGCCTGATCGCCCTCTCGGTTCCGCGCCGCAAGCAGTTGGAGTCGCTCACGCGGGCCGGCCTGCCGATGGTGGTGTATGACGCGGCGCCTGCGGATTACTTTTCGCATCCCGGAGTCGATTTCGTGGGGCACGCCAACGAGGTCGGCGCGTTTGAAGCCACGAACGCATTGATAAACCTGGGACACCGCCAGATCGCCTGCCTGGTGCATGCCACGTCCAACGACCCAAAGACCGCGCGCGCCAGCGAGGTCGCGCGCGAACGGCAGCGCGGCTACGAGCGCGCCTTTGCCAGCCGCAAACTGCCGGTGCCACGCAAATTAATTCAACCGGTTATTCCATCCAGCGCGTGCGGCTACGCTGCCGCTCAGAAAATGCTGCGGCAGAGTCTGCGCCCGACAGCCTTCTTCACGACCGTGGACGAGTTGGCCATTGGGGCGCTCGCCGGCGCGAAGGATTTGGGCCTGCGCGTGCCCGAGCAGGTCAGTGTCGTGGGCTTTGGCGACCTGGGGCATTTTTCAACGCCGGCACTTTCCGTGGTGCGGCTGCAAATCGAAGCTTCGGGTCGCACTGCGGTGCAGCGCCTGCTCGAACGCATCGCCCATCCGGAATTGCCGGTGCGCAAAGAAGTACTGGAGACGGAATTCATCCAGCGCGGTACCACCGGCATGCCGCCTGCCTAAGACCACCGCCCGTATGCGGCTGCTATTCCGCCAGTTCCAGCGCGATGGACTTCAACTTTGGCGCGGTCTCACACTTGATCGCGTAATTGTCTTCCGCGGTCTTGGCGACGTGAACATCGCGCTTTTCCGCGCCATTTTCTTCCCAGACATAGGTGATCTTCACGGGACGAAACCCAAAGTTGGGCGCCTTATAGTCAGCGTCAATGCGGAAAGACCACAGCATATTTTCGCTCGTCTTTTTTCCGACGAGTCTGACCTGGGCTTCTTTCGTGCCTGCGGGCACTTTGTCATAAATTACGTACGCGGTACGGCCAAACTTTTGAGGCGGACCATCGCCAATCTTGGTGAAGGTCTGTCCGCCATCAAAGGAAGCCTGCATTTCCCAACTGTCGGTGTCGCCCCAGGTTCGGTAATGAATCGCGCAGCGCAGGCGTGTCATCTCGCCCGGCACGGCCACTGGCAGCGTGATGCTGCCTTCGGCGCCCTCAATCCGCAGATTCTTGGCGGACAAGCCCTTTACGACCGGCTTAAAATCGGTGTACTCGACCTGCTTATCCTTGTGTTCTTCCAGTTTTGAATTCGCGGCGACGGTGATCGTGCTTTCCT
>Ga0265314_10001425_pt1 | contig 26784 bp, 31 predicted proteins | sample 4126metaG_FD_203106 | JGI IMG/M metagenome (GOLD analysis project Ga0265314, IMG submission 203106) | Rhizosphere microbial communities from Carex aquatilis grown in University of Washington, Seatle, WA, United States - 4-1-26 metaG | ecosystem: Host-associated > Plants > Roots > Rhizosphere >... | reverse complement strand
GCGGCCGGTCAATGCCGATCCCGGCGTACTGGTGAGTCCGTGCGACGCAATCGTCGGCGCGTGCGGTCCGCTCGACGGCACGCGCGTAATTCAGGCCAAGGGTTTTCCGTATACGCTCGAAGACCTGTTCGGCGACGCGGCGACGATAGCTCTGCTGCGCAACGGCTGTTATGCGACGCTGCGCATCACGTCGAGCATGTATCACCGGTTTCACGCGCCGTACGACTGCCGGGTCGAACGCGTGACTTATTTTTCCGGCGACACGTGGAACGTGAATCCGATCGCGTTGCAGCGCGTCGAAAAACTATTCTGCAAGAACGAGCGCGCCGCGATCGTGACGCGGCTCGCCGCCGCCGGCGCGCCGCTGGTGCTGGTGCCGGTCGCCGCCGTGCTGGTCGCGAGCATCAAACTTAACTTTCTCGGCGCGCCGCTCGATCTGAAATACCGGGGACCCAACGAGATCGCCTGCGACGCCGCGTTCCGCAAGGGAGAGGAGATGGGATGGTTCCAGCACGGCTCGACGATTCTGGTGTTCGCCCCGCGCGGATTCTCGCTCAGCGCGGACGTGCGCGAAGGCGTGCGGATACGCATGGGCGAGCGGCTGATGCGACTGCCCTGAGCGATGCCCGGCGCCACCGGCGCCGGCTCGGGATACCAGCGCGCCGCCTAGGTCAATTCCCGCGCCATATCGTGCAAAGTCTCCACAAAGGCCGCGTGATCCGGCAGGCGTTCCGCAGGCGCTGCAGTCTTCTGCTCGGATGATGCGCGTAAAACGAAATATTCGTTGCTGAGCGAGTCCCAATAATCCGCCCAGTTCATTTCTTCCGGCGCATGGCTGGCTGGCACTTTCATCGGTCGTTCCTCATGAATGGGTAAAAAGGCAACTGGCAATCCGGTCGTCATCGTTAAACGTAATCCTGCAACTGAATCGACTCGTAAACTGCAGATGACTCTGATGAGAGACTATTGAACCTGGGAGCATCTATGCGCCGGACGGCGCCCGCCGGGCAGTTCGCCACGCCGCGAAACATCGCAACTGCAAGGTACTGTAAAGCCATCCATCCGCGCTTTTCAAGCAACTTTTTGCGCCGGAAATCGATGCGCGCGCGCAACCCGACGATTTCGCGATTTGCCCAAAAAATGGGCGGACAAACGCAAACGCAGACGGCATGGACTTCCGGCGCCCGCGTCCGGAATATATCCACAGCGTTATCCACAGAATTTGTGGATATCGGAAGACGTCGAAAAAAATCCGCCCGCCGCCTATTTTTCGACCCGGTCGATGGCCTTTTGGCAGATAACGGCAATGCGCTTGTAAGCGGTCTGCCGCTTGCGGCGGCTTGCATATTCGGAAATGCTTTCGATGCGCTTGATCACTTTCTTGCAGGCGCGCAACAGCTGGCGCGACTCCGCCAGTATGTTGGGATGCTTCTTCAAGAGGCTGATGTCTTTGCGCGTGAGGCTTTGCAGCACGCGATAGCGGCCGGGCGTGACTTTTATCGTTTTCATCGGTGCCGCCTCTGTGGGTGGAAATCGGTTAAAGCCGTTCGTCCATCCGGCGCAATCGCTCGGCGATGATCCGCATCAATTGCAGCGCGAAGTTCGGCGTCTGCTGGACCAGGAACTTGAAGCGCTTCTCATCGATCGGCGCGAGCTTGCAAGCGGTCCTGGCAACCGCCGTTGCGCTGCGCGCGCTCTTGCCGATCAGCGCCATCTCGCCGAGCACGCCGCCCGCGGCGAGCTGCTCGACGAGCTTTCCTTTGACCAGCAGGTCGACTTCGCCCTCGATGACCACATACATCAAGTCGCCGGCGTCGCCCTCACCGAATATCGTCTTGCCCGCGGAAAAATCCAGCGCGTTGTCCGAGTTGCGGAACAGATCTATCGTAACCATCGGGTCCCCGAATTGCGCGGCGGGCGCACGCCGCCAGATTGTTGCGAGGGTATAACAAGTTCGTTGCAGATTCGTTACAGCCGGCGGCTGCGCGGCGATAAGCGATGCGCACAAGGGACTCCGGGATGCGGTGCCGATAGAATTTCTCCCGCGCGCGCGCCACCGAGGCGCGCTAACCGCGACTTGCTGATTGTGCTGGTGTCGGGATGAAATACGTCCTCTGGAACCAGAGCGAGACATTGACGAGGCCGATCATGACCGGCACTTCGACCAGCGGCCCGATGACCGCCGCAAAAGCCGCGCCGGAGTTGATGCCATAAACGGCGACCGCAACGGCAATCGCCAGCTCAAAATTGTTGCTGGCCGCGGTGAAAGATAGCGTGGCGCACTTCTCGTAACTCGCCCCCAGGCGCTTGCTCATGAAAAACGAAATGACGAACATCACGACAAAGTAGATCAGCAGCGGGATGGCGATCCGCACCACATCGAGCGGGATGCCGACGATCAGCTTGCCCTTCAGGCTGAACATGACCACGATCGTGAAGAGCAGCGCGATCAGCGTGATCGGTCCTACTTTCGGCACAAAACGGGTGTGATACCAATCTTTCGAGACGAAGCGCAGCATGATCGCGCGGGTCAGCACGCCGGCAATGCAGGGGATGCCCAGATAGATGAAGACGCTCCCGGCAATCTGCTTGATCGAGATATCGACCACGGAGCCGGTCAGCCCGAAGAACGGCGGCAGTACCGTGATGAACAGCCAGGCGTAAACGCTGAAAAACAGTACCTGAAAGATGGAATTGAAAGCGACCAGGCCTGCGGCGTATTCGGTGGAACCCCCGGCGATCTCGTTCCACACAATTACCATGGCAATACAACGAGCCAAGCCGATCATGATGAGACCCACCATGTATTCCGGCTTGTCGTGGAGAAAAATCACCGCCAGCACGAACATCAGCACCGGCCCGACGATCCAGTTCTGCACCAGCGAGAGTCCCAGCACTTTTCTGTCGCGAAAAACGTCGGGTAGTTCTTCGTAATACACCTTGGCGAAGGGCGGGTACATCATCAGAATCAACCCCACGGCAATCGGAATATTGGTTGTTCCGGCCTGGAAGCTGTTGATGAAGTCCTCAATACCCGGCACCGCAAAGCCGAGACCCACCCCGAGCGCCATGGCGGCGAAGATCCAGACGGTCAGATACCTGTCCAGAAACGAGAGTTTTTTGGTTACGGTGCTCATGGGCGCCAGTAAAAGAAATCAGGGCTGGTCGGCGCTGATCGAAACACGGCCCGGTACGCGATGCGCAACAGACGCTTCGATGGCGGATACTCCGCTCATTTCGACGAAGTTTCGTTCGGCGTCTTGCCGATCTCTTCGAGCTTTTTCTGCAAACTCAACTTATCCAGCTTGTTCATCGGCAGGCTGGTGAAGATATTGATGCGTGCAGACAGATGACGAAATGTGTCGGAAAATGCGCGGCGTTTCTGCTCGTCGGTTCCCTCGACCGCCGCGGGATCAGGCAATCCCCAATGTGCGGTCATTGGCTGCCCGGGCCATACCGGACATACTTCGTTGGCGGCGTTATCGCACACGGTGAATACGAAATCCATTTTCGGCGCCCCGGGTTTGGCGAATTCGTCCCAGTCTTTGCTGTGCAAGCCTTCTACCGGCAGACCAACGCTTTGTATCTGCTGCAAAGCAAACGGATTGGGTTTACCCGAAGGATGGCTACCGGCGCTATAAGCCCTGAACCTTCCGCGGCTCACCGCAAGATTGTTAAGTATCGCCTCGGCCAGCAGGCTGCGCGCGGAATTGTGGGTGCATAAAAAAAGCACGTTATAAACCCGGTCTGGCACTTTCAGTCTTCTATATGCGCGCGCTGCTTTTTGCGAGGGCGCGATGGTTTACACGCCGCGACCGGCGTGCAGGGATTGCCGCCGCAGCAATTATCCGTAAGAAATCCAAGAACCGCATTCATGCACTCGAAGTTCGCGGAATAAATGACGAACCTGCCTTGTGCACGTGCCGCCACAAGTCCGGCATTCGCGAGTTCCTTCAGGTGAAACGAAAGCGTCGCGGGCGCAATTCCGAGCCTCTCACCAATAACACCGGCGCTCAAACCTTCGGGCCCGCGCGACACCAGCATGCGGTACACCGCAAGACGTGACTCCTGAGCGAGCGCGGCGAGCGCCTTGACGACCTGGATCGATTTCATATTTCGAATAATATCGAAATATTATGACAAGTCAATGACAGCAGGCCCTGCCGGCGTTTACGCGGAAGATGGTTGTGAACGAAGCTTTAGGCGTTGCGCTCGGCGGCCGCCAGCGTCGCGGCAACCGGCACCACGCGGCGCGCGGGAAAACGTGCGGCAAAGCGGCTACCCTTGCCGGCTTCGCTTTTGATGTCAAGGGTTGCCTGGTGCCGGTTCAACACGTGCTTGACGATCGCGAGGCCGAGCCCGGTGCCGCCCGTTTCGCGCGAGCGGCCGCGGTCGACGCGGTAAAATCGCTCGGTAAGCCGCAAAATATGCTCGGGCGCGATGCCGATGCCGGAATCGATCACCGCGAATTCCGCTTCGTGGGCCGACGCGCGCCAGGTGATGCGCACTTCGCCGCCGTCGGGCGTGTAGCGGATCGCATTGGTCACCAGATTGCCGAATGCACTCGCGATTTCGCTTTCCGCGCCGAGCAGATCGAAACCCGCTTCGGCGTCGAGTACGATGCGATGCTTGCCGCCGCTCAACGCCGCGCCGTCGAGCCGCAGGCGTTCGAGTAGCGGCATGACATGCACGCGTTCGTCCAGGGGCGGGCTGGGCGCCGACTCGAGCGTCGACAAAGTGAGCAGGTCGTCGACGATGCGTTCCATGCGCTTGCCCTGCTCGGCCATCAGGTTCAGGTAATCGCGCGAGCGCTGCGGATCGAGCTGCAGCTCCTTGATGGTTTCCAGGAAACCCGAGAGCACCGTGAGCGGCGTGCGCAGTTCGTGGGACACGTTGGCGACGAAATCGCGGCGCATGGTTTCAAGCTTGTCTAGCCGCGTAACGTCGCGCGACAAGAGAAGCTTTTGCGCGTCGCCGTACGGAATGATCTGCACCGAAAAGATCGCGCCGCCGGCGCGCGCCGAACGCAGTTCGAGTGGCTGCGAGTAATCCCCGGACTCGACGTAGGCGACGAATTCAGGCTGGCGCATGAGATTGATCACCGGCTGCCCGGCGTCAGTCTCGACGTTCAGTTCGAAATGTGATTCCGCGGTGTCGTTGCACCACTCGATCCGGTTGTCGGCGTCAAGTATGACCACCCCATCGGGGTGCGCGCGCGCGGCCTGACGGAAGCGCACGAGCGTTTTGGCAAGTTGCTGCTGCTGGCGGGTCTGCACGCGCTCGAAGCGGTATAGCAGCGAGAAGATGTAATCCCATGCGCCACTGCCCACCGGCACCTGCCCCGCCACCGGCTGCTGCAGCCAGCGCGTAAGGGCTTCGACGTTTCGCATGTGGTGCAGAAGCAGCAGCACGACTGCAACGGCGAACGTGAGCCACCCGGCAGTCGCGCCAAACGCATGGTGGACGATCCACGCCGCGAGCGCGAGGAACGCAATGGTTATTACTGTGCGCAGCAGGAGTCTATCCACAAAGGCAACTTGCAGGACTTGACCCGCCGATTATCGCATGGCCGTGCCGTCCGCATGACAGACGCCGCGACCGCCCGCCGCGGACCGTCAAGCGTGCAGCCGGTACCCGGCGCCGCGCACGGTTTCGATCAGCCGGTCGTGCCCCGTGCCCTCCAGGGCCTGCCGCAGGCGCCGGATGTGAACATCGACCGTGCGCTCTTCGACGAACACGTGATCGCCCCACACCTGGTCGAGCAACTGCATGCGGCTGTAAACGCGCTCGGGATGCGTCATGAAAAAATGCAGCAGCTTGAATTCGGTGGGGCCCAGGCGCAGTTCCTGCCCCGCGCCGACGACGCGGTGCGCGGCCGGGTCGAGTTGCAGCCCGCCGATGTCGATCAAATCGTCGGTCAGCTGCGGCGCGCGGCGGCGCAAGACCGCCTTGATGCGCGCCATCAACTCCTTGGGCGAAAAAGGCTTGGTGACGTAATCGTCCGCGCCGGCGTCGAGACCTTCGATTTTGTCCTGCTCCTGCGCGCGCGCGGTCAACATGATGATCGGAATGTCCTTGCTGCGCGCGTCGGCGCGCAGCCTGCGTGCAAGCACGGTGCCGGCCACGTCGGGCAGCATCCAGTCGAGCAAGATAAGGTCCGGCCTCACTTCGCGGATCAACGCGTCGGCTTCCGCCGCGCTGTGCGCGCGCTGCACGCGGTGTCCCGCATGCTCGAGATTGATGGCGATCAATTCCTGGATCGCCGGCTCGTCCTCGACCACCAGAATGTCGCTGCTCATGGGACAGGCCGCATCAACCCAGCGCCTCGCGCTCGAGTTCTTCGACCGTGGTGTGGCGCACGTCGGTGCCTTTGACGATATAAATCACCTGCTCCGCCATGTTTTTCGAATGGTCGCCGATGCGCTCGATCGCTTTCGCGATCCACAGGATTTCGAGCGACTGCGAAATCGTGCGGGGGTCTTCCATCATGAACGTGATCAACTGGCGCACGATCGCGCGAAACTCCTCGTCGATCGCAAAATCCTCGCGCACGATTGACGCGGCGGCGACTGGGTCGAGCCGGGCGAGAGCATCGAGCGCTTTGCGCAGCATCCCGAGCGCGATATCGCCGACGTGCTTCACGGCGGCGACCGGCGTGCTCGGCATGCGCGCTCGGCTGTAGCTCTGCTTGCCCATGCGCGCAATTTTTGCCGCTTCGTCGCCGATGCGCTCGAGGTCCGTCACGATCTTGATCACCGCGAGCACCATGCGCAGGTCGCCGGCCGCCGGTTGCCGGCGCGCGATCAGCTGGCTGCATTCCGTGTCGATGCTGACTTCAAGCGCGTTCACCCGGTGATCTTCCGCCACGACGTGATCAAGCGCGCGCAGATCCCCGGATGCGAGGCCGTCGACCGCCGCGCGGATCTGCGCTTCGACGAGCCCGCCCATTTCGAGCACGCGCGAGCGCAGGGTTTCGAGTTCGATATCGTATTGTTTCGAGGAATGGTCCGTCATGGTCGTTCGCTCCAGGGACGGCGTCAGCCGAACCGTCCGGTTATGTAGTCCTCGGTTTCCTTGCGCTTGGGCTTGATGAATATATTGTCGGTGGCCCCGAATTCGATCAACTCGCCCAGATACATGTAGGCAGTGTAGTCCGAAACGCGCGCGGCCTGCTGCATGTTGTGGGTCACTATGACCACCGTGTAGTCGGCCTTGAGTTCGTCGACGAGTTCTTCGATGCGCGAGGTGGAAATCGGATCAAGAGCCGAGCAGGGTTCGTCGAGCAGCAGCACTTCGGGCTTGATCGCGATGCCGCGCGCGATGCACAGCCTCTGCTGCTGGCCGCCGGACAGGCTGTTGCCGCTCTGGTTGAGCTTGTCCTTCACTTCTTTCCACAACGCCGCCTTGGTCAGCGCCCACTCGATGCGCTCGTCCATTTCGCCGCGGGACAGGTTCTCGTACAGGCGCACGCCGAAGGAAATGTTGTCGTAAATCGACATCGGGAACGGTGTGGGTTTCTGGAACACCATGCCGACCTTGGCGCGCAAGAGCGTGATGTCCTGCGCCTTGTCGAGAATATTATCGCCATCGAGCCGGATTTCGCCTTCGGCGCGCTGCCCCGGATAAAGCTCGTACAAGCGGTTGAAAGTACGCAACAGCGTGGATTTGCCGCAGCCCGACGGGCCGATGAACGCAGTGACCTTGTTGGCCGGAATGTCCATCGAGACGCTTTTTATCGCCTGGTATTTGCCGTAATAAAAGTTCAGGCCGTTGACCTTCAGCTTCGGATTGTCGAAATGCAATTCTTCACTCATGGTTTAAAGTCCGGTGAAAATCTGTAGTGGCGGTCAACGGCGGAACAGCGAACGCGCGAGAATGTTGAGACCCAGCACGCCGAGCGTGATCAGTATCGCACCGCCCCACGCAAGCCGGTGCCAGTCGGGGTACGGGCTCATCGCAAACTGGAATATCACCACCGGCAGGTTCGCCATCGGCTGGTTCATGTTGAGCGACCAGAACTGGTTGTTCAGCGCGGTGAACAGCAGCGGCGCCGTTTCCCCGCTAATCCGCGCAACGGCCAGCAGGATGCCGGTGATGATGCCCGCCTTGGCCGCACGATAAGACACGAACACGATCATTTTCCACGCCGGCGCGCCTAGGGCGACAGCCGCTTCGCGCAGGCTGTCGGGCACGAGTTTCAACATGTCGTCGGTCGTGCGCACGACCACCGGAATCACGATCAGCGACAATGCGAGCGCTCCGCCCCAGCCCGCGAAATGCCTGACCTGCGCAACATAGACCGAATAGATGAAGAGACCGATCACGATGGACGGCGCGGACAGCAGAATATCGTTGATGAACCGCGTTGCGGGCGCGAGCCAGCCGCGGCGACCGAACTCCGCCAGGTAGGTTCCCGCCAGGATGCCGACCGGCGTGCCGATCAACGTCGCCATCACCGCCATCAGCACGCTGCCGACGATGGCATTGAGCAGGCCGCCGGCGCTGCCAGGGGGCGGTGTCATTTGCGAGAACAGTGAATAGGTCAACGCACCGAATCCCTCGTGCAACAACGTGACGAGTATCCAGGTGAGCCAGAAGAGGCCGAACACCATGGTCAGTCCCGAGACGAACAGCATCAGCGCATTGACTCTGCGCCGTCGATGGTAAATTTTATTGGCGGGTGAAATTGCGCTCGTCATCACGGTTCCTACGTTTTCGTGCCTTCGCGCTTGGAGAGCTGCAAAAGCAGGGCCTTGGACAGCGCAAGCACGATGGTAGTAATCAGGAACAGGATCAGCCCGAGCTCGATCAGCGCGGCGGAATGCAGATCGCCGACCGCCTCGGTGAATTCGTTGGCGAGCGATGACGCGATGCTGTTCCCGGGCGCGAGCAGCGAAGTGCTCAACCGGTGCGCATTGCCGATGACAAATGTGACCGCCATGGTTTCGCCCAGCGCGCGGCCGAGACCGAGCATCACGCCGCCGACGACTCCGATCTTGGTGAACGGCAGCACGATCCGCCACACAACTTCCCAGGTCGTGGCGCCGAGGCCGTAGGCGGATTCCTTGAGCATCGGCGGCACCAGCTCGAACACGTCGCGCATCACCGCGGTGATGAACGGGATCACCATGACCGCGAGAATGATGCCGGCAGTCAGCATGCCTATGCCCATGGCCGGCCCTTTGAACAGCGGGCCGAGTATGGGCAACGGTCCGAAGGTCCTGATCAGCACGGGCTGCACGTACTCAGCAAACAACGGCGCGAACACGAACAAGCCCCACATGCCATAGATGATGCTCGGGATCGCCGCCAGCATTTCGATCGCGGTGCCTAACGGTCGCTTGAGCCAGGTCGGCGACAGCTCGGTCAGAAACAACGCAATGCCGAAGCTGACGGGAATGCCGATGATCATCGCAATCGCCGAACTCACCAGCGTGCCGTAGATCGGCACCAGCGCGCCGAATTCCTCAGTCACCGGGTCCCACTCGGGATTTACCAGAAAATTGAAGCCGTACTTGGTGAGCGCGATCTGGCTGTGCACCAGCAGTGAAATCAGGATCGCCGCCAGTATCGAAAAGACGAAGAACGCGAAGAACCGCGTCAGGTTTTTGAAAAACGCATCCATCCAGACGAGCCTTTGCACCGGCTTGGGTTGCTGATTATATGCGTACTGATCACCGGCTTCGTAGGGGGTTGCAATCGTCGCGGTGTCGTTAGGGGGCATGTGAGTCTCGAAAAAAAACGCGGGAAGCCCGAGCCTCCCGCGCCGCCTTCAGATTGGATTTTGCAACGCTTAGAACGCCACCGGCTTGCCCGAGGTGTCCTGGATCTTTTTCCATTCGGCTTTGACCAGCTTAACCACGTTGTCCGGCATTGGAATGTAGTCGAGTTCGAGCGCCAGTTTGTCGCCGCTTTCGTACGCCCAGTCGAAGAACTTGAGCGCGATCGACGCGTTTTCCGGTTTGTCCTGCTTCTTGTGCATCAGGATAAACGTCGCACCGGTGATCGGCCAGCTGTCCTTGCCGGGCTGCTCAGTCAACAGGAGATAGAAGCCGGGCGCCTTGCTCCAGTCGGCGTTTGCAGCGGCCGCGCGAAACGACTTGTCATTGGGGCCGACGAAATTGCCTTCCTTGTTTTGCAGAATCGCGTATGACATCTTGTTTTGCAATGCATAAGCGTACTCAACGTAACCGATCGAGCCGGACAACCGCTGCACGTATGCCGCCACGCCTTCGTTGCCTTTGCCGGACACGCCCGCAGGCCATTTCACCGAGGTGTTGTTGCCGACTTTGTCCTTCCACTCGGCGCTGACTTTGGCGAGGTAGTTGGTGAAGATAAAGGTCGTGCCCGAACCGTCGGAACGCGCGACCACCGTAATGTCCTGATCGGGCAGCTTGACGCCTTTATTGAGCGCCGCGATCGCCGGCGCATTCCACCTGGTGATCTTGCCGAGGTAGATATCGGCGAGCACCGCACCGGTAAGCTGTATTCCGCCCGGCTTGATGCCTTCGATATTGAACACCGGGACCACACCGCCCATGACCATCGGGAATTGCACGAGGCCGTCTTTTTCCAGTTGCGCAGGCTCGAGCGGCGCGTCGGACGCGCCGAAATCGACCGTCTTCGCGTTGATTTGCTTGATACCGCCACCGGAGCCGATCGATTGATAATTCAGTCCGACGCCGGTTTTGGCGCGGTAGGCTTCCGCCCATTTGGAATAGATCGGATACGGAAAAGTTGCGCCTGCGCCGGTGATGTCGGCGGCGGCGGCCGGGAGCGATGCGGCTAGCCCCAGTGCCATCGCGGCGGATGCGATAAATCGTTGGACGGATTCGGATTTCATGGCTAGCTCTCCAGTTTGAAAACGCGGGGGAAACTTGCAGATGGGCGCATGATAAGCGGCGATTGTTACAGCTTCGTGACGCGCCCCCCTTTGGAGACAGGCGGCGCGGCGCAACGATTCGCCGGGCGCGAAACTTACTGCTTTACGCGGTGCGTAAACTTCTTTCTGAATTTCACAAGTTTTGGCGCTGCGACGGCCTGGCAATACGGCTGACGGCCGGTGCTGGCTCGGTTGTCATTTTCAATATTCGTTCCATGCGAATGGATTCCGTCCGCACCTTGGTCCGCTGGCGGACGGCGTCCCGACAGGGACTGATATCATGCGGCATGCAAGGAATGTTCGACTGCGGCGACTAAGACGGAACCTGCCGTGCTGGACGCGGTCAATCCTCGAGGAGATGAAGCTTATGCTGACAATTCGCAAGGTGCTGCTCGCGCTCGGCACGTCGCTGCTGTTGAGCGCGACGGCAGTTCATGCGCAGACCGCCAAACCCGCGGCTACTCCCGCTACCGCAAAGGCGACATTTGCCGGCGGCTGCTTCTGGTGCATGGAACACCCGTTCGACGTGCTGCCGGGCGTTATCTCGACCACATCGGGCTACACCGGCGGGCAGAAGAAAAATCCGACCTACGAGGAAGTCTCGTCGGGCAGCACCGGGCATGCGGAAGCCGTGCAAGTCGTGTACGACCCGAAGAAAGTGTCCTACGAAAAACTGCTCGACGTCTTCTGGCACAACATCGACCCGACGGTAAAAGACCAGCAGTTCTGCGACCACGGCTCGCAGTACCGCACCGGGATTTTTTACTACGACGACGAGCAGAAGCGCCTTGCGGAAGCGTCCAAAACCGCGCTCGACCGCAACAAACCGTTCAGCGGCGCTATCGTCACGGAAATCACGCGGGCAGGCGAGTTCTATCCCGCCGAGGATTACCATCAGGATTTCTATCTCAAGAATCCGTTGCGCTACAAGTACTACCGCAGCGGATGCGGGCGCGATAACCGCCTGAAGCAGTTGTGGGGCAAGGCCCCGGAATAGCGTTCAGCCTGCCCGCTCCGTGAAGCGCGTAGTCCTGCTCGGGGGCGGGCACAGTCATCTCGAAGTCGTGCGCCGGTTCGGCGCGCGCCCCGCGGCGTACACCGAGATATCACTCGTCGACCCGGCGCAGTTCGCAACTTATTCCGGCATGTTGCCCGGTCTGATCGCGGGCCATTACAATTTTCAGGCCTGCCGCGTCGACCTCGCGCGCCTCACGCAACATTGCGGCGTGCGCTTTGTGCAGCGACGTTCCTGCAGCATCGACACCGCACGCCGCCAGGTCGCACTCGATGATGGCACCAAGCTTGACTACGACCTCGTCTCAATCGACGTCGGGTCAACGCCACCAATCGCCGGAATTCACGGCGCCGCCGAACATGCGATTGCGGCCAAGCCCTTCACGACTTTCGCGCAACGCTGGGACCGCCTCGTCGCTTCTGCTGAGACAGGCGGGTTGCGCAAGGTGGTCGTCATCGGCGGTGGTGCGGCCGGTCTGGAACTCGCGCTCGCGATGCAACACCGGCTCGCGCACGCCGGGGCGCGACACCCAATCGAATACGCCGTCGTCACCGACGCGCATTGCGTGTTGCCCGATCACAATGCCGGAACCCGGGCAGCGCTCGAACGCTTGTTGGCGGAGCGCGGTGTCGCGGTGCATTTAAATTCCCGGGTCGCCCGCGTGGATCGTGACGCAGTAGTTTTGGCCGACGCGCGCCGCCTTGAAAGCGATGCGACCATCTGGGCCACCGGCGCCGGCGCGCCGTCGTGGTTTGCCGACACGGGCCTCGCGCTCGATGCGCGAGGCTTTGTCCGCGTCGACGACTGCCTGTCGTCCGTATCGCACCGGGAAGTTTTTGCCGCGGGCGACTGTGCGACAATCGACGGTCACGACTACCCGAAGTCCGGCGTCTATGCGGTGCGCCAGGGACCCGTGCTCGCGGAAAATCTGCGCCGTGCACTGGCGGGCGAACGACTGTCGACATATCGCCCGCAACAACGGGCTCTGGCACTGATCAGCACCGGTAACCGGTATGCGGTCGCGTCATACGGGCGCGTCGCCCTCGAAGGCGCCTGGGTGTGGCACTGGAAAGATTACGTCGACCGCAAGTTCATGCGGCGCTACCGCGTATAGACCTATCCGCCGGCTAAACCAGGGTCACGCGCACGAATTTTCTTTTTCCGACCTGCACCACGACTTGCGTTCCGGCGGCGAGCTTCAACGCTTTATCGGCTACTTTTTCGCCGTCGATTTTAACGCCGCCTTGCGCGATCATGCGCAGCGCTTCCGACGTACTTACGGTAAGCCCCGCATCCTTGAGCAGATTCGCGATAGCGATGCCGCCGGCGGCGACATTAACGCTTACCACCTTGATGTCGGCCGGTATTTCGCCTTCTTTGAAACGCGACTCGAAATCAGCGAGCGCGCTGTCTGCCGCCACCTGCGAGTGGAATCGCGCGACGATTTCCTGCGCGAACGCGACTTTGATGTCGCGCGGATTGCGGCCTTCTTCGGTCTCTTTTTTCCATTGCCTGACGATCGCGAGCGGCGCGAACGACAGGAGTTCGATATAGCGCCACATCAGCACGTCCGAAATCGACATCAGTTTGCCGAACATGTCGTTCGGACTGTCGGTGATGCCGACGTAGTTGCCGAGCGATTTCGACATCTTGTTCACGCCGCCGAGGCCTTCGAGCAAAGGCATCGTCAATATGCATTGCGGCGGCTGGCCGTAGTGCTTCTGCAACTCGCGTCCCATCAGCACGTTGAACTTCTGATCGGTGCCGCCGAGCTCGAGATCGGCTTTGAGCGCGACCGAATCGTAACCCTGCACCAGCGGATAGAGGAATTCGTGAATTGCAATCGGCTGGTTCGCCTTGTAGCGCTTGCCGAAATCGTCGCGTTCCAGCATGCGCGCGACCGTGTGGGTCGCCGCGAGTTTGATCATGTCGGCGGGCGTGAATTTATCCATCCACGTGGAATTGAACGCGATCTCGGTCTTGCTCGCGTCGAGAATCTTGAACACCTGCGCGGTGTACGTTTTGGCGTTCGCCGCAACTTCTTCGCGGGTCAGCGGCGGACGAGTGGCATTCTTGCCGGTGGGGTCGCCTATCATCCCGGTGAAGTCGCCGATCAGGAATATGACGTGGTGACCCAGGTCCTGCAACTGCCGCAATTTGTTGATCAGAACCGTATGGCCAATGTGCAGATCCGGCGCGGTGGGATCGAAGCCGGCCTTGACGCGCAATGGCCGGCCGGTTTTCAGCTTGTCGACCAACTCGGCTTCAACCAGCAGCTCGTCGCAGCCGCGCTTGATGATTTCAAGCTGCTCGATCAGCGCCGCCATGACATTCTCGCTGTGATCTGCCTATTTTCACGATGTGAAATCCAGGGTTGCATGCTCATACAATTCTGCTAAGCTTGCCGCGTCGCTCTAAAAGAAGCGTGAAAATAATATGCTAAAAGCATGATTTTAACCCATAAAATTGCATCCCTGATAGGCAAAGTTTCGGTCCGTCACCGGCTTGCAGCAGCGGTGATTGCCATTCCCTGCTTTAGCGTCGTCGCCGCCTTTGGTATCGCGCCGGAGACGCTCGTTGAAAAAGTCACGTTCAACAACGTCGTCGAAGAGCTCGCGCTGCCGACGTTGACGCCGGCCGCCGACCGCGAGCCGGGCTTTGTGCGCGAAGAACGCATTCAACGCGGCGACACCGTGGCTACCTTACTCGCGCGGCTGCAAATCGACGACGCAGAGGCGACACAACTGCTGCGCAACAACGCGCAGGCCAAAGCGCTTTATCAGTTGATTCCAGGCAAAGTCGTGCGTGCGACCGCGACTGCCGAGGGCAAGCTGGTCAGTCTGCGCTACCTGAACGGCAATAACTTCGTATCCATCGATCGCACTGCAAACAACTTTGTCGTTAAACAGGAACCGGTCCAGCTCGAGCGGCGCGTACTCATGAAATCGGCCGAAATCCGCAATTCGCTGTTTGGCGCGACCGACGCAGCCGGTCTGTCTGACGCAATCGCGATGCAGATTGCCGATATTTTCTCAACCGACATCGACTTTCACCGCGACTTGCGCAAAGGCGACAGATTCAGCGTCGTCTACGAAGTGTTTTACGACCGCGGAGAACCGGTCAAATCCGGGCGTGTGCTGGCGGCCGAGTTCATCAATCTAGGCAAGCCCTACACCGCAGTTTATTTCAATGCCACCGAAAACGAAGGTGGCTACTACACGGCGGACGGCAAGAATCTGCGCAAGCAGTTCCTGCGGTCCCCGCTCGAATTCTCGCGCATCACGTCCGGATTCAGCAACGCGCGGTTCCATCCGGTGCTGCAAACGTGGCGCGCCCATAAAGGCGTCGACTACGGCGCGCCGACCGGCACGCGCGTAAAAGCGACCGCCGACGGCGTGGTCGAAATCGCCGGCCGTCAGGGCGGTTACGGCAACGTCGTGGTGTTGCGCCATCAAACCAAGTACACGACCTGGTATGGCCATCTGTCCGGCATCGCCAAAGGTTTGCGCAAAGGCAAACGCGTAGCGCAAGGCGAGGTCATCGGTTTCGTCGGCGCGACCGGGCTCGCGACCGGCCCTCATCTTCACTATGAATTCCGCATCAATGACGTGAATCAGAATCCGCTGCGCGTCGCGATGCCCGCGGCACCGCCGATCACGCCTGAACTCAAGCCGAAGTTCGAACAAACCGCCAAGCTCTATATCGAACGGCTGGATCTGCTGCGCACGACGAACCTGGCGCGCCTCGACTAAGCATTTATGCCCGAGTTTTATATCGGGCTGATGTCCGGCACGAGCCTCGACGGAATCGACGGTGTACTCGCAGATTTGCGCGAACGCGAGCCGCGCCTTCTCGTGCATTGCCATCACGAATTCGCACCGGCCCTGCGCTCTGAATTGGCCGCATTAAACCTCCACGGGCCCGACGAACTGCGACGCGCAGCACTCGCGGCAAACGAACTTGCAGGTGCATATGCGACAGTCGCGCAGGCGCTGCTCGCGCAGGCTTCGAGCGGTGCCGCCGCCATCAAAGCGATCGGTTGCCACGGACAGACTGTGCGCCACCAGCCTGCGGACGGTTATACGCTGCAACTCGTCAATGGCTCACTGTTGGCCGAACTTACCGGCATTACCGTGATTTGCGATTTCCGCAGTCGCGACGTTGCTGCGGGCGGCCAGGGTGCGCCGCTGGTTCCGGCATTTCACAATGCTGTATTTGCGCGCACTGACGAGCACCGCGTCGTCGTGAATATTGGCGGCATCGCCAATCTGACCGATTTGCCGCGCGCCGGCGCGGTGACCGGCTTCGATTGCGGCCCCGGCAATCTGCTGCTCGATGCATGGGCGCAACGACACCTCAAGCAACCGTTTGATCGGGACGGCGCGTGGGCGCAATCAAGTCAGGCAATCCCCGGTTTGCTCGCACGTTTGGAAAGCGATGAATATTTCCGCCGCGCGCCGCCGAAAAGCGCAGGCCGTGAAACGTTCAACTTGCGCTGGCTCGAACAGCGCTTGAACGGTAACGAGCAACCTGCTGATGTACAGGCGACGCTGCTCGCGCTGACGGCGCGTGCAATTTCCGGCGCAATCCATGATTTCTGCGCGGATGCGACCGCGATCTATCTGTGCGGCGGCGGTTCCCGCAATAATGCGCTCGTCGGCCTGTTAAGCGCACTGCTCGCACCGCGGCAAGTCGAATTGACCGACGCGCTCGGCGTGAACGCCGAACACGTCGAGGCTCTTGCATTCGCGTGGCTAGCGCATCAAACGCTCAACTCGCGCACCGGGAGTCTGCCTGCCGTGACCGGCGCGCGGGGACCGCGCGTGCTCGGCGCGATTTATCGCGCGTGAAATAAAAAAGGGCGCCACGGGCGCCCTTTTTAAAGAAAAATCCGGATCACGCCGAGAATGACGATCCGCAGCCGCATGTGCTGGTCGCGTTCGGATTCTTGATCACGAACTGCGCGCCTTCAACGCCTTCCTGGTAATCGATTTCCGCGCCGCCAAGATACTGCAGGCTCATCGGATCGATCAGCAGGGTGACGCCGTTTTTCTGCATAGTAGTGTCGTCGTCGCTGACGGCCTCGTCGAACGTGAAGCCGTACTGAAAGCCGGAGCAACCGCCACCCGTGACAAATACACGCAGTTTCAGATCGAAATTGCCTTCTTCATCGATCAGCTGTTTGACCTTGGCCGCCGCGTTGTCCGTAAAAACCAGCGGAGCGGGCATTTCGGTAATCGCGTTCATGCTCAGTACTCCTGAAAATTTCAAAACCTGCCGCTTGTTTCAACTGCCAGGCGCGTTCCTGGTTCAATCTCCCGTGGCGGGTTTCAACTGCACCACCTTGTCGGATTTGCCTTCCGGCTGATACACGAGCCGCCCCTGCACCACCGCGCCTAATTGAATTTCCAGCGTGCGGTAGTATACATCTCCTGTGACATTGGCCTTGGCCTGTAGTTCCGCGTATTCGCTCGCATGTACGGGACCGACCACCGTGCCGTTGATGACGGCATGCGAAACGCGAATTTCGCCTTCGATATGCGCGTGCTCGGACAGCACAAGCGTGCCGGGCTTGTCGTCCGCGGCGATGACGTTCCCGCGCACGTGACCGTCGACACGCAAGCCACCGCCGAAGGTGATATTGCCCTCGATCGTGGTGCCGGCGCCGATCAGGCAATCGATGCGATTCTGCGGTTTATTACTTTTGCTGTTTCCGAACATGGCCATACCCCCTGTCATGACGCATTGACGGCCTGAGTCAGCTTGGGCTCGCTGCTGCCGTTTTCGAATACGCGAACCTGCATGCTTTTGACCACCGTGTCGGGGGCGACGCGAAACGTGCCTTCCACGCGCTGGTAAAAGCGAAAATTCAACTTGATTGCCTTGTCCGCTTTGTCCCCTTCCGCGGGCAGGGTCATCACGACTTTCTTGTTGTCCTGCTGCTGCAAATTAACGACGAATTGCAACGTGCCCTGGAAATCCTTGTTGCGCTGGCCGGTCTGCGTCAGCAGCAGGCGGTAGCGGTACTCGCCGGGCAGGACGTCATTTTGCACCATGAATCGATTGACTGCCACCCCGCCCTCCTTGCCTCCGGAGGGCATCAGCGTCTGGAAAAACGCGAGGTCCTCCTTCAGCCCGGCATTTTCATCGGTCAGGACCTTCATTTGCCTGACCAGGTCCGCATACGTCGCGCGTTCCATCTGGAGTTGGCGCTCGCTTTGTGCGAGTTCGCCGCGTATGCCCGCGAGTTCCTGCTGCATTTTGGCGTTGGTCGCGCCCAAGCGCTGCACTTCGCGGTCGGCCTCGCTTTGGTCGAAGCCCGCAAATTTCTTGCCGAAATCGTAGGTCGCGCGAGACAGAAAAAGGACAACCAGCGCCAGTGCCAGCAGTCCCAGCCAGCGCAAATACCACGGAATCGCAGCGCGGACCGCCATCTGCGGCGCCGAAATACCGAACATGCGCTTGAGCCTTTTGATCAAGGCATTAATGCGATTTGCTCCAGGCCCGTCGTCTCCGGCAGGCCGCACATTAGGTTCATGTTCTGGACCGCCTGACCGGCAGCTCCCTTGGTCAGGTTGTCGATCACGGACAGGACTACTGCAATGTCGCCGCCGCCCGGTTGATGGACGGCGATGCGGCACATATTCGAGCCGCGCACCGAGCGTGTTTCCGGATGAGCACCCGCCGGCATCACGTCGACAAAGGGTTCGGCGGCAAAGTGTTGCGCGTACAGTTTCTGGAGATCGACACCACGCGTCACCTGCGCGTAGAGCGTCGCATGGATGCCGCGTATCATCGGCGTCAGGTGCGGCACGAAGACGAGTCGCGTCGCACGTCCCGCCATCGCGTTCAATCCCTGCGAAATCTCGGGATGATGACGGTGTCCGGGCACGCCATACGCCTTGAAGTTGTCCGATGCTTCGGCGAGCAACGTGTGGACTTCCGCCTTGCGTCCGGCGCCGCTGACGCCGGACTTGGCATCCGCGATCAAATGATCCAGGTCGACGCAGTTGCTTTTCAGGAGCGGCAGAAATCCCAGTTGAACCGCCGTCGGATAACAGCCGGGATTGGCAACGATGCGCGCGCGCTTGATTTCCTCGCGGTTGACTTCGGGCAATCCGTAGACGGCTTCCGCCACGAGTTCGGGGCAGGCGTGCTTGGTCGCGTACCATTTTTCCCACACCGCGATGTCCTTGATGCGGAAATCCGCCGCGATATCGATGATCCTGACGCCCGCATCGAACAAAACGCGCGCCTGCTGCATCGCAACGCCGTTGGGAGTGGCAAAAAAAACGATGTCGCACGCTTTGAGCACGTCATCCGACGGCGGCGTGAAATTCAGATCAACGTGCCCGCGCAAATTCGGGAACATGCCGGCGACCGGCGTGCCCGCCTCCTGGCGCGACGTGATCGCCGCCAACTCGCAATTCGGGTGTTGCGCAAGCAAGCGCAACAACTCAACACCGGTATAGCCGGTGCCGCCGACGATTCCGATTTTAAGTTTCCTGCCTGCCATTGCCACCACTCACGCGAGGGAAAAAACTCGCGCCTATTGTAAGTTACAAATGAAAAAGCCGCCCTTGAGGCGGCTTTTCCGGCCGATACCCGAAGGTTAGCGTTTCGAGAACTGCTTGCGACGTCGCGCCTTGTGCAGGCCGACTTTCTTGCGCTCGACTTCGCGCGCATCGCGCGTCACGAGGCCGGCCTTCTTGAGGACTGGCTTCAACGCGGCATCGAATTCGATCAGGGCACGCGTGATGCCGTGACGCACCGCGCCAGCCTGTCCGGACTCGCCGCCGCCATCAACGTTAACCATGATGTCGAACGCGTTGAGTTTGTCGGTCAAAACCAGCGGCTGGCGCACGACCATGCGTCCGGTCTCGCGCGAAAAAAACACGTCGACCGGCTTGTCGTTAACGACGATATCGCCTTTGCCCGGCTTGATGAACACGCGGGCCACGGCGCTTTTGCGGCGGCCGGTGCCGTAATTGTATTGCGGTTGCTTGGCTGCCATGGATCAGGCCCTTATTTCCAGAGTTTTCGGCAATTGCGCCGCATGCGGATGAGTAGTCCCCGCGTAGACTTTGAGTTTTTTCAGCATCGCGTAACCGAGCGGGCCCTTGGGCAACATGCCCTTGACCGCCATTTCCAGCACGCGCCGCGGATGCCGCGCCTGCAGTTTGGCGAAGTTGGTCGTATAAATACCGCCGGGGTAAGTGCTGTGCCGGTGATACAGCTTGGTGCGCGCCTTGCTGCCGGTCACCCGCAACTTATCGACATTGACGACCACGATATAATCGCCGACATCGACGTGCGGCGTGAATTCCGGTTTGTGCTTGCCGCGCAGGCGATGCGCGAGCGTCGCCGCGAGCCGGCCGAGTACTTTGTCCTGGGCATCGACCACATACCAGTCGTGCGTGACTTCGTGGGCTTTCGCCGTAAATGTTTTCATATCCGAACCGCTGCCTTGCTTTTGTTGGTTAGACCCGTCGTTAGAAACGACAGAAAGCTTTGGATTATATGGCAAAAATCGTTTCGCTGTCAAACCGGTGTTGGCCCTGCTAATACCCTTGAAAACAACCCTCTCGGCGGCTTCCATGAACTCCCGGATGCGGCCCAAACCAAAATTAACATGAGCACAACATTGATCGCCGCCTGGCTCCTGCCACCGCTCGCCCCGGTGTTGCTTGTGCTGGCGGGTTTGTACCTTCTGCGAGCCAAACCGCGAATGGGCCGCGCGATGATTGCCGGTGGCGCTGGCCTGCTGCTGGTTTTGTCGATTCCGGTGGTCGGTTCGATGCTGGTGTCGACTTTGGAACCGCCGTACGTCGATCCCTTGCAGCGTCCAGCTGACGCCATCGTCGTACTGGGCGGAGGCGCTTACCCGGACGCACCCGAATACGGCGGCGATACAGTCGGCGGCATGTCGCTTGAACGCCTCCGCTACGCGGCATTGCTGCACAAACGCAGCAACAAACCGATCCTCGTTTCCGGTGGCAATCCTTGGCATCATGCCACGCCGGAAGCGGCGCAAATGCGCGCTGTGCTCGAAACCGAGTGGCGCATTCCGGTAGCATGGAGCGAGGACACGTCCGACAACACGCTGGAAAATGCCCGCAACAGCCATGCCATCTTGGCTCGCGCCGGCATTCAGCGGATATACTTGGTAACTCACGCGTGGCATATGCCGCGTGCGCGTCGCGCTTTCGAAAGTGTTGGATTTACGGTCATTCCGGCGCCGACGCACTACACGATGCAGCACAGCCTGCGTCTTGCCGACTTCGTACCCGATGCCGACGGTTTTTTTCTTAGCGCGCGCTTTTGCCGTGAAGTATTGGGTTCAATTTGGTATCGTTTGAGGTCGCGATGAACCAGCAGGGGGCAGCATGAAAGCCAGGATCAAATGGGTCGAGGACGTGTGCTTTGTCGGCGAGTCCGGCAGCGGTCACGCGATTGTGATGGACGGCGCGCCCGAAGGCGGCGGACGCAACCTCGGCATGCGACCGATGGAGACCGTGCTGATCGGCACCGGTGCCTGTACCGCCTACGACGTGGTCCATATTCTGAAAAAATCGCGCGCGGCAATCGCCGATTGCGCGGTTGAAATCGACTCGGACCGCGCGGCCGACGATCCAAAAGTGTTCACAAGGATTCATTTTCATTTTGTCGTGAGCGGCAAGGACTTGAAACCGCAGCAGGTCGAGCGTGCGATCCACCTGTCGGCCGAGAAATATTGTTCGGCATCCATCATGCTCGCCAAAACCGCCGTGATTACTCACGACTTCGAGATCAGGCAGAGCTGACATGGAACACCTTGAACCCAAGCATGCGTACGAATTGCTGCACCAAAATCCCGACGCGATATTCATAGATTGCCGCAGCGAAATGGAATTTCTGTTCGTCGGCCACCCGTCGGGCGCGATTCACGTCGCGTGGAACGATGGGCCCAACTGGGATGTCAATCCCGATTTCGTAGCGCATGTCCGGAAAGCGACCAGCGTCAACCGCCCCGTGATACTGATCTGCCGCAGCGGCAATCGTTCCCTCGATGCGGGCCGCGCGCTCGAGGAAGCCGGCTTCACCAAGGTCTATAACGTACTGCATGGATTCGAGGGCGAACTCGACGAAAACCATCACCGCGGCACGAAAACCGGCTGGCGGTTTGACGGGCTGCCGTGGGAGCAGTGTTGACGCAGCGTCATTATGCGAAGTTCACCCCTGCTGTTACGCAATGCTCACGCCTAACTGCATACCTATGAAGTAAGTTACCCCGCCGGCGGCGGCCCCGATGGCCAGCATGCGCGCGCCGCTCATCCAAGCGCTGCGCCCGGTAAACAGCGACAAGGTCGCACCGACCGCGAATAAAGCGACGGCCATCAGCGCAATTACAACGAGCAGGCTCGATTTGCCGAGGCCAAAAAAAACGGCAGCAGCGGAATCAAGCCGCCGAGGCTGAACGAAACAAAAGACGACACCGCCGCGCCCCACGGCGAACCGAGGTCTTCCGGATTGAGTCCGAGTTCTTCGCGGGCGAGCGTGTCGAGCTCGCGTTCCGGATCGGCAATGATTTGCGTCGCCATGCGCAGCGCTTCATCCCGGCTTACGCCGCGCGCCTCGTAAATCAACGCGAGTTCGTGCGCCTCTTCTTCGGGATATTCAGCGAGTTCGTCGCGCTCGAGGCCGATTTGATATTCGTACATCTCGCGCTGCGAGCGCACCGATACATATTCACCGGCCGCCATCGAAAAGACGCCCGCCACCAGCCCGGCGGCGCCGGTCAGCAAAATCGTCGCGCTTTCCGCATTGGCGCCGGCCACGCCGAATATCAGGCTCGCATTCGAAATCAGGCCGTCGTTGACGCCGAATACGGCAGCACGCAAATTGCCGCCGCCTGACAGGCCGCCGTGGTGGCCGATGTCATCCAGCTGATGCGGCGCGACCTGCCCGGAACTGCTCGCATATACCGACATGCCTCGCACCCTCATCGCAGCGAGAACCGTGCGAAGGCAGCGCGGGCCGTGCCGGCGCACGAGCCCGGCGACCACGCGGGAACGCACATCGGGTGTGAATGGCGGCACGGTTGCGCCGGCGGCCCGGGCTTTTTTCCCAGATCGCGGCCTGACCTTCCGCTTCGCCCGCCAGTCCCAGAAAAAGCTTTTCCCGCGGCGTACCTGCTTCGCACGCGGCAACGACGTGATAACGATACGCGGCGCGCTTCTCTTCGTTCCAGCTCGATATCTCGTTCACGCCCGTGCTTCCTTTTTCGTCAATTGAGCAAAAATATACCAGCACGCATAGCCGCTCGCGAGCAAAGCCGCCATGCCGGCAGCGAGCCCGAGTCCGCTGCCCGATAGATACGGCGACAACAATCCCGCCGCAAGTCCCGAGAAAAAACTCTGCTGCGCGGCCTGCAACGATGCGGCGAGCCCGCGATTGTCCGGAAACAGGTCCAATAGCATGAGCGTGATGCTCGGCGCGACCAGCGCCATACCAACGGTATAAGCCATCACCGGCAGCACGGTCCACGGCAAGGCAGGCGGATATATAAGGTTGTATGCAAGGTTAAACGCCGCGGCAATGGCCATGATCGTATAGCCGTAGCGCATGGTACGCCGCGGCGAGACCTTGCCGGCCACCCTTCCGGACAAATAAGCTCCCGCGATCACCCCGGAAATGCCCGGCACGAAAAGCCACGCGAACTGGTTTTCGTTCAAACCCAGCAGCCGGTAGATCACCGCTGGTGCAGACGCGATGTACAAAAAAAACGCGGCGAAATTCAATGCGATCGCCGATGAGAGCAGGCCAAATCGCAGGCTGCCGAACAATTTGAAATAATTGACGAACAGCGGCCGCACCGCAAACGGCTGACGTCGGTGCGGCGGCAGCGATTCGGTGAGCCGGTAGTAGCAACCGACAAATAACAGGCCGGCGAACAACACCAGAAATACAAAGATCGATCGCCAACCGAACCACACCTCGAGCCACCCGCCGAGTATCGGCGCCACCGCGGGCGCCAGACCGAAAATCATGGTCACCATGGACATCACGCGCTGCGCCTGATGGCCGGGATAAATGTCCCTGATCATTGCGCGCCCCGCCACCATGCCGGTGCCCGCACACATGCCCTGCAACGCGCGGAACATCAGAAGTTGCGGCAGCGTCTGCGCGACGGCGCAGCCGATGGAGGCGCCGGCAAATATGAGCAATCCGGCGAGTATCACCGGCCTGCGTCCGAACGAATCGGTCAGTGCGCCGTGAAACAGCATCATGCACGAAAATGGCAGCAAATACGCCGACAGCGTTTGTTGCATTTCCAGCGTCGATGCGTTGAGCGAGTGCCCCATCGCCGGGAACGACGGCATATACGTATCGATGGAGAACGGTCCGAGCGTGGCAAGACCCGCAAGTATCGCGGCGAGCACGAGGGTCGCGCGATCGACTTGTTGTTGAGTCGTGCCCGTCATGAACGGACGCGCCATGGCGGCAGCATCATCCGCCGATTATAGTCGCGCGGCGCGCGCGCCTTCAGCCGCGATCGAAACGTCGAAACTGAATCGCTTCCGCGATGTGCGCGCTGGCGATGAGCCGTTCATCGGCGAGGTCGGCGATCGTACGCGCGACCTTTAACACGCGATGATAAGCGCGTGCCGTCAGTCCCAGCCGGTTGATTGCCTGCTTGAGCAGCGCGGCACCGGCTGTGTCGGGAACACAGGTTTCGTCGATTTCGCGCGTCGATAATTTCGCGTTGGATTTGCCCTGACGCAATTGCTGCCGGGCGGCCGCAACCGCCACGCGCGCGCGTACCACGGCACTCGATTCGCCACCGACCGCGCGCACGAGATCCTGCTCCGCCACCGCCGGTACTTCGATCTGCAAATCGATGCGGTCGATCAAGGGTCCCGAGATTTTGCCGCGATACCGCGCGACCTGATCGGGCGTGCAGCGGCATTTTGCGTTGAAATGCCCAAGGTATCCGCATGGGCAGGGATTCATTGCCGCGATGAGTTGAAACTCGGCGGGAAATTCCGCCTGCCGCGCCGCGCGGGATACGGTAACGCGGCCCGATTCGAGCGGCTGGCGCAGCACTTCCAGCACGCTGCGATTGAATTCCGGCAATTCGTCGAGGAACAATACTCCATGCATCGCCAGCGAGACTTCGCCGGGACGCGGATTACCGCCGCCGCCGACCAGCGCCACGCCAGACGCGGTGTGATGCGGTGCGCGAAACGGCCGCCGCCGCCAGTTGCGCAGATCGAATCCGGCGCTACCCAGCGATTGAATCGCCGCCGCCCGCAACGCCTCATCCTGCGTCATCGGTGGCAGTATCCCCGGCAGCCGCGTCGCCAACATGGTTTTGCCCGCGCCCGGCGGCCCGACCATGATCAGGCTGTGTTCGCCGGCCGCCGCGACTTCCAATGCGCGCTTGGCGTGCGCCTGTCCTTTGACATCGACGAGATCGGGAACCGGTTCACCTTCCGTCGTCGGCGCATCGCGGCACAGCGCGAGCGGTTCGCGTCCCGCGAGATGCGCGCAAACCTCGAGCAGATTGCGCGCGGCATAGACTTTTGCGCCCTCGACCAGCGCTGCTTCCGGTGCGTTCTCCTGCGGCACGACAAAGGCGCGCCGCTCGCGGCTTGCGCCGTACATCATCGCGAGCGTGCCGCGTATCGGCCGCAGTTCTCCGGTTAGTGCGAGTTCTCCTGCGAATTCGTATTCGGCCAGCCGCTCGCCCGGCAATTGTCCGGACGCGGCGAGTATGCCCAATGCGATCGGCAAATCGAACCGCCCGCTTTCTTTCGGGAGATCGGCCGGCGCGAGGTTGACTGTGATGCGCCGCGCGGGAAATTCGAAACGCGCGTTTTGCAGAGCGGCGCGCACGCGGTCTTTGGCCTCTTTGACTTCCGCCTCGGGCAAGCCAACGATGGTGAAACTCGGCAGCCCGTTGGCGAGGTGGGCCTCGACGGTCACGAGCGGCGCCTCCATCCCGGCGAGCGAGCGGCTGTACAACACAGCAAGCGACATCGGCGCCCGGCGTAACTCCCGGGTTTACTGTTGCGATAAGCGATTAACGCCGCACGCCGGTCGCCGTACTTAGACCTTTAGTCATAGGACGTGAGCCGCGCATGCTCGCCACATCGCGCACCTGGATCAGGCTTTTTCGTTTTTTTCGAGCGCCGTAACCTTGGCCTCGAGCGCGGCGAGTTTTTCGCGTGCCCTTGCAAGAATTTCCGTTTGAATGTCGAACTCGTGCCGCGTGACGAGATCGAGTCGCGCGAACAGCGAAGTCACCATCGCCCGCATATTGGTTTCGATATCCCGCGCAGGAGTTTTCGCCATCAGTTCCCTGACTTTGGCGCTGAATTCGTCGATCTGTTGTTGATTGAGCAAGTGGGGCTCCAAATATTTGGCCTGTGTCCATTCTAGATTAACCGGTTCGTCGCACGAAACGCACAACGCGTCAGTTTTATCTGAAGGTGCGTATTAGTTGACACAAATCTGCCTCGCACCACGTTGGTGCCGGCCGCATACTAGCGCCTCAAGTCGGTGCGGCAAAACTGTTACCAAGGTGGAACACCGATAGGTTGTCGCATATAGATCAATGGTTTAAGTGCTGGCACGATCCCTGCTGAGAGGGTCCCCGTAGGACTATATATTTGTTAACAAATGAAAGGGATGATCATGTTGAAGAAAGCACTCCAGGCTGGCGCGTTTGCTGCAGCTCTCGCGCTACCGGGCTTTGCGTTTGCACAAGCGGCACCTGCAGTAGAGAAGCCCGCCGACGCGAAACCTGCCGATGCAAAACCGGAAGAACCCAAGCCGCCTTATACGCTTACGGGCAATTTCGGAATTTTCAGCCAGTACATATTCCGTGGACTGACCCAAACCG
>Ga0265314_10001424_pt1 | contig 26793 bp, 20 predicted proteins | sample 4126metaG_FD_203106 | JGI IMG/M metagenome (GOLD analysis project Ga0265314, IMG submission 203106) | Rhizosphere microbial communities from Carex aquatilis grown in University of Washington, Seatle, WA, United States - 4-1-26 metaG | ecosystem: Host-associated > Plants > Roots > Rhizosphere >... | reverse complement strand
TTGGGAAAACCCACGACCAATGCGCCTCGATGGATTTTTGCATTCGCACCACGACCAAGAATGTTTCGACGTGCCGGAACCTGGCCGTGGATCTGGCGCATTTGCCCGCCTATCCCGCGGACATGCGGCCCAGGCGCATGCTCAGCGTCGGCCTCTATCCCCCGACTCGAATGACAGGTTGGGAAGAACTACAAGACTATATCGCGCGCGCACCCAAGGACCGGCTTGACCATTTCTCCCCGCTGGCGCGGGTGAAGGCCAAAGTCACATTCACCCGAACAGCCGACGACGATGGATTTCGAGTGCTCGAAATCCTGTCCGTTCCCAAACCCTGAAGACGTTAGCGCTCTCTAGAAAACGAACTTCATGGCAAGCTGAACCACCCGGTAGTCACCGAGGGTCAAGCCTCCATTGGCGCTGATATCGCAAGTGATCTGTCCGAAGTTCGGAGCGTTCAGCGGAACCAGGTTGCCGAAATTCCTACCGCTAATGGGACTCGAAACACCTGGCACGCAGGCATTCAGGTAATTGAGGCCTTGATTTGAAGGATAGTCGGACGAAGCGCTTATGCTTCCATCCGACCTCCGATCGCTTTTCAAATGTGTCTATTCAGACATGCTGCGTCAAAATAGACACGCCTATCAAAACCATTAAGCGCTTGTTATATCAATCCTTTAGAGTCTGGCTCTCGTCCTGCAATTTAGCAGGGCATGAAACGCCAAACACTGAATACGATGACAAAGTTGGCCGCGGTCCTGGTGATTGCGGCGGTGGATGCTGCTGCCGAGGAACGCCGCCAGGCGCAGCAACGAATCGTGGTTTCGATACCGGATCGGAAGCTGGTCCTGTTCGAAGGCGAGCGCATTGTGAAGACTTACGACGTTGCGGTCGGCAAGACCACCACGCCGACGCCAGAGGGCGATTTCCAAATCATCAATCACATTCAGAATCCGACCTACTACGGCACTGGCGTGGTCATCGGGCCCGGCAACGGCAACCCGCTCGGCACTCGCTGGATGGGCTTAAGCGTGAAGGGCTATGGCATCCACGGCACCAACGTTCCGAGTTCCATCGGCAAGGCCGCTTCCCACGGCTGCATTAGAATGCGGCAGCAGGATCTCGAAGAGCTCTTCGACCTGGTGAAAGTGGGTACGACGGTTGAATTGCGCGGCAAGCGCCCCGACCTATTGGCACAAGTTCTCGCGATTCCATCTGCAAACTAAAACGGGCCGCGAAGAAGAAGGAGAAATTCACATGACGTTGCTTCGATATTTGCTGATCTTTACGGGCATCGGGCTGCTAGCTGGCGCGATGACCATTCTGGTCTGGGATCTGTACCAGATCGTGAAATGGAGGAAACACTCGCCGGGGGAAGTCCAACCCGGCATACGCTGGTACACTTCTCGACGGCTGGCTATGCTGTGCGTACTTCCCTGGCTGGCGGGCTTGAGCATAGCAGTGGTGCCCAGCGGCATGGCCGGGGTGCGGGTGAATCAGTTCCTGGGAACGAGGCCGGGGACCCTCTATTCCGGCGTACATCTGATCTTCCCATTAGTCGAGAGAGTGGAACTGTACCCGACGCGCGACAGCTTGTTCAGCACGGCCGCGTTCGACGATCCCAAGAAAAAGCAGCAAGGCTTGCAGGTGCAGACTCGCGAAGGGTTGTCGGTGGGACTGGCGGTGTCGGTACGCTACCGGCTGGATCCGTCGAAGCTGGCTTACATCCAATCCAACCTCCCGCAGCCGGTGGAGGACGAAATGATCGCGCCCGCGATCGCCAGCGCGTTTCGTGATCTGGCGCCGGAGTATCTAGTGCGCGAATTATTCTCGACGAAGCGGGAGGCCTTCCGCCAGGTTGCCGCGGGACGCATTGCGGCGCGACTGGGCGCCGACGGAATCGTAGTAAAAGAACTGGTGCTTAAAGACGTCCAGCTTCCCGAAGAATACGCCAAGGGCCTGGAGGGCCTGTTAGTAAAGGAACAGGAAAATGAGCGTTACAACATCGAGCTCGAAGTGAAGAAGAAAATGGTCCTCACGGCGAATCTGGAAGCAGAGGCGCAGAAGGCGCGCGAGGTGAAAGAGGCCGAAGCGCAGGCGGAGGTCCTGGTGCTGCAGGCGAAAGCACAGGCAGACGCCATGCAGCACACGCTGCCGCTGAAACAGAAGCAGATCGAGCAGTCACGGCTGGAAGCGGAAGCGCGCAAGGAAGCGACCGTTAAGAACGCCGAAGCGTTGGCCGAATCCAAGGTGATCGATAGCAAGGCGGAGCTCCAGAAGCGCAATCTAATGAGTGAGAGCGAGGAGTACCGCATCCGCCGCGTGGCGGGCGCCGACGCGGAGCGGATGAAGCTGGAAGCTTCGGCGCTCAAAGACAATCCGCTTCTGATTCAGAAGATTATCGCTGAGAAACTTTCCGACAAGGTACAGATCATGATGGTGCCCAGTGACGGGAAGTTCTTCTTCGCGAATGACGTTATCAAGGGGATGAGCAGCACGGCCGTTGAACACTAGAGAAAAGAAGAACTGGACTGGGGACCGGTCTTAGGGCCGGTCCCTATTTTGTTATCATTTTTGCCGTGACGGGGCGTATTCTTGTGTTCGCTTTCGCGGCGCTTTTTGTACGCGGCGACGCGCTCGATGATGCGGTGAGCCAGTGGGGGAAGAAGATCACTGCGCATTTGGCGGCGGATGAAATCGCGCATGTTACCTGGAATGGGGCGGCGGCGGAGAATGACTACTCGGTGCGGGTCAAGACTCTGCTGGCGCGGGCTCTGCAACGGAGATTGAGGAATCCCAAGTCGGTGGAAATCACGGCCACGCTGTCGCAGAATCTCAAGGGCTATCTTTTAATCGCTGAAATGCATCGCGATAACGAAAATATTGTAGAGATGGTTGGCGTGGCTCGTCCGGCTCCGATGGCCGAAGCCGAGGCGGGCCTTCGTCTGGAGCGGCGATTACTGTGGGAGCAGGAAACGCCCATCCTGGACGCCGTGGTGTTGGGGGATCAGATGCTTGTGCTCGATACAGCAGGAATCACGCGGTACGAGCAACGCGATTCGAAGTGGCAGAAGGCGGAGGCTGCGGTGTTGGAGATTCCGCCTGTGCGCGATCCTCGCGGGCGTCTGACGGTGAACGATACGTCGCTTATCGCGGAGGCTGCCGGGGCGGCGTGCAGGGGCACGTGGAGATCGATGTCCGGGATCGAATGCCAAGCCGGCGGACGTTTTACGACGGGGCGCAATACTATCGAGGAAGCGGGGTGGCAGCCCTACTTCACGCACGCCGAAATCGGCGGCGATCACGTGGTGGTTTCAACTGACGGACGCACTTATGTGTACGACGCAGGGCGCAAGCAGCTGAGTGTTTCCGACGCCTGGAGTGACTTTGCCGTGGTTCCGAGTTCCTGCGCTAACGCTAAGATTATCGCGGCTTATGCTCTGAGCGATTCACTGGCGATTTTTGATCTGGTGAATCACGCTCCACTGCGAGTGAGTGATGCGATGGAAATGCCCGGGCCGGTGACCGCGCTCTGGCCGGCAGGGAATGCGGCGCTGGCCGTGGTCCGGAACAAGGATACCAACAGGTATGAAGCCTATAGTATTGCCGTGGATTGCGGCCGCTAGCGCACTTTTCACACTGGCGATCCTCAAGGCGGAAAGCCGCCCTCGCTACGGAGGCACGCTGCGGGTTGAAATGAGCGGGACTTTGAACAACCTCGATCCAGCGGAGCTTCCGAGCGATCCGGCGGCCCTCGAAGCCAAAGTGCGTTTGCTTCAGGCGGTGTTTGAAACCCTGGTGAGATTGGATGAGAGCGGCAAACCGCAGCCGTGGCTGGCGACGTCCTGGGCCCACGACGTGGCGCACAAACGCTGGGTTTTCACAGCGCGGCCTCGCGTACGGTTGCACAACGGCATGCTGTGGACCCCCAACGCCAGCACGCTCGAAGCGCCGGATGACCGGCCCATCGAGCAAATTCTGCGTGATCTGGCGAGGCCTTGGAACGCGATCGTGGTGCGCGAGCCAGATGGAACGCTCACCGGCACCGGTCCCTTTCGAGTCGCCCGCTGGGACTCAGGGAAGGCGGCGATGCTGGTTGCGAACGAAGCGCATTGGAAAGGCCGGCCCTATGTGGATTCTGTCGACATTCAGATGGGGCGCGAACTTCGCGACCAGACGCAGGACTTGCAACTCGGCAGGACCGACGTTACCGATGCTCCTGTCGCCACTACAGACGAGAGTAGGGCTGACGAAACGTTGGCGCTGATTTTCGATACCCCGCGCTCGTCGCCCGCCGTCCGTGAGGCGGTCTCGCTGTCGCTCGACAAAGTTGTCATTCGCAGGGTTCTACTGAAGGGGCATGGAGGCATTTCGGGTGCACTCTTGCCACAATGGCTAAGCGGTTATTCGTTTCTCTTCGACGGCAAGCGAGACATCGTTCGCGCTCGTCAATTGGCGGCAGGCTCCGCGCCGCTGACTTTCGCTTACGACCGGCAAGATGCGGTGTTGCGATCGATCGGCGAAAGGATTTCGGTAAACGCTATGGAAGCCGGGATCACGATGCGCCCGGGCAATGGCGCGGTCGACGTACGGCTAGTGATGATCCCAGTCACATCGCGCGATGAATTGTCAGCGCTGTCCGACATCGCGGCGGTACTTAAGGCGCCGTTTTCTTTTGCTGTCGGGCCGTACGAGGCGGAGCGCTCGCTGCTCGAGGGATTCCGTGCGATTCCGCTCTTTCACCTCGCGCGGAGCTGGAATCTGACGCCGCGCGTGCACTCCTGGCCCGACCTAGCGAATGTTTGGATCGGGCAGCCGTGACCTTTCGCACAAAGCTTCTTCTGCTTTCTTCGATCACAGTGGCGGGCGCGGTGGCGCTGGTGACCGGAGCCGTTTCGATCGCGGCGAGGCAAGCGTTTGAACGCGCGGACGGACAGCGGCGCAGCGATCTGCTGGCTCAGTTGAGGCGCGAATTGGACGCGCGCGGCATGGAGGTTGCACGCCAAGTAGAACGCGCGGCGGCGTCTGCGGGCGCACAGCGAATTGCCGCGGGCAGCGCCGAATTCGATCAGGCGAAGCAGGAGAGTGCGGCACAGGATCTGGCTTTTCTGGATTTCGTCCAGCCGGATTTGACGATCTTGTCTTCCGCGCATTGGCCCGCGCGCTTCGGCTACAAAAACGATTGGGGGATTGCTCCGGAAGATTGGCAGCCCGCCGGCGCGGCATTCTTCGCGCGGGTTCCCGTCCCCGATGGCCCCTCGGCGGTGGCTCTGGTAGCGGTTCGATCGACGCCCGACAAGAAAGCACTGGTGGCCGGAGGCAGGTTAATCGATCCGGAGTTTCTCAAATCATTGGGCGATGCTCCGGGAATGCGCGCGCTTCTGTGGTTGCCGCCAGGCGAGGTGGTCGATGCTCAGGGAGGAAGTCCAGACATCACCAAGCTGGCCGGCCTCGTAAATGAGGCTCGCGGCAAGGGGGTGGAATCGACCGGCACCGTGCAATGGGCCTCGGCGCGCTCCAGTTCGGAGGCGTTTCTGGCATATCCGTTGGAACACCGCGGGCAGATTGCCGGTGTGTTGTTGGCGGGCACATCGCTTGCAGCACAGTTCGCGCTCGAAAACGAAATCTTGTGGATTGGCGTAGTGGCGGCCGTTTCTGGAATCGTAATCGGTGTCCTCCTCGGCTGGTGGACTACGGAACGTGTAACACGTCCAGTGACGCAGCTCGCTCGCGGAGCGCGCGCCGTCGCGAGCGGCGACTGGTCAGCCCGCGTTGAGGTCATCTCCAAAGACGAGATCGGTGAGTTAGCCACAGCCTTCAACCGCATGACGGAACAACTGGCCGAACAGCGCGACCGCGCCATTCAAGCGGAACGCGTCGCCGCCTGGCGGGAATTGGCGCGGCGCCTGGCGCATGAACTCAAAAATCCGTTATTCCCTTTGCAAATCACTATTGAAAATCTGCGGAAGGCGCGCAAGCGCTCGGAAAGCGAGTTTGAGGAGGTGTTTCAGGAGAGCACTGGTACGCTGCTCGCAGAGGTCGGCAACTTAAAAACCATCATCGGCCGCTTCAGTGATTTCGCGAAGATGCCGCCGCCCAACTTCGAGGCGGTGGAACTCAATGAAGTCGTTCAAAACGTGATGCGGCTGTACCATGCCCAGTTGAAGGACGACGGGAAATCGAAAATCGAGACGGAACTTAGTCTTGCCGAAGCTGGGCTACGGATTCAAGCTGATGGCGAACAACTGCGGCGGGCAATCGGGAACCTGGTGTTGAACGCGATTGACGCGATGCCGCAAGGCGGCATTCTGCGCATTGCCAGTTCGCGTGAAGACGGGCACGTGCGCCTCTGGGTCTCAGACACCGGCATGGGGCTAACGGAAGAAGAATGCGCTCGGCTGTTTACGCCCTACTACACCACCAAACAACACGGCACGGGCCTCGGCTTAGCAATTGTGCAGAGCGTGGTGAGCGACCATGGCGGCAAAATCAGCGTAGTCAGCACACCGGGCAACGGCGCTACCTTTATGATTGAGCTTCCGATATCGCCAGGAGAATCCGCTTGAGTCACCTCTTGATCATTGACGATGATGCGAACACACTGGCGTCGCTGTCGCGCGCTTTTCGCATGGAAGGGTACGAGGTGACCGTGGCGGACCGTGCGGCGCGGGCTCTGGAGCTGGCGCGCTCGAATACGTTCGACTTGATCTTCTCTGATGTCGTGATGCCGGATAAAGATGGTGTCACACTGCTCAAAGAGATGCGGGCGGCCGGCGTGACGTCGCCAGTGGTAATGATGTCGGGCCAGGCGACCGTCGACATGGCAGTGCGCGCGACGAAACTCGGGGCCATTGATTTCCTGGAAAAGCCTCTTTCCACGGAACGCCTCTTGCTCACGGTGGAGAATGCATTACGCATCCGCCGACTGGAGCAGGAGAACCACGAGCTGCGGGCACGCGTCGGGCGGCATGAAATCGTGTGGCGCAGCGAGCCGATGCGGCGAGTGATGGCGCAGGTTACACGCGTCGCGGCCGGTGAATCACGCGTCTGCATACTGGGTGAAACCGGCACAGGTAAGGAACTGATTGCTCGCGCCGTTCATGAAGGAAGCGCGCGCCGCAACGGCCCCTTTATCACGCTGAATTGCGCCGCCATACCCGCTGAACTGATCGAATCCGAATTGTTTGGGCACGAGAAGGGCGCCTTCACCGGCGCCGCCGCGCGCCACACGGGCAAATTCGAGCAGGCGCACCGGGGGACGCTGTTTCTGGACGAAATCGGCGATATGCCGGCGGTGATGCAAGCCAAACTCCTGCGGGTACTCGAAGAGGGAGAGGTGGAAAGGGTCGGCGGATCGGGAACCACGCGCGTCGATGTGCGCGTCGTCGTCGCTACCCACCGCAACCTCGAAGAACAAGTCCGCACGGGCGCTTTTCGCCAGGATCTCTTTCATCGCATCTATGTTTTCCCGGTGATGCTGCCGCCTCTGCGCGAACGCCCCGGTGACATTCCCGTGTTGATCGAACATTTCAGCCAGCGAATCTGCGAAATGAACGGGTGGAAGGCTGGAAGTTTCAGCACGGCAGCGGTGGCGGCCTTGGAAAAGTATCGCTGGCCGGGCAACATCCGCGAACTGCGGAATGCCGTGGAGCGACTCTTGCTTTTGGCGGATGGCGAAATCGGCGAGGAACTGGTACAGGAAGCACTTCCGCGGGGCTCCGCGGGCTCGCCGGAATTGGTTCTCAGCGGGTCAGGGCCGCTCTCATCCAGAGTGGAAGCGTTTGAAGGCTCGACAATCCGCGCTGAACTGGAGCGAACTCGCCACAACATGACAGAAACGGCCAAGGCTCTCGGCTTAGAGAGAAGCCACCTTTATAAGAAGTGCGCTCAACTCGGTATCCAAGTAAAGCAGCTGCGTCACACCGAGAGTTAGGTCGAAGTTACTTTACTGCCGGAAGTTCGGGCTTGCCTTCGGGAGAATGCTCGTCGACGGCGATCGCAAAATAGCCGCTAACCGCGTAAGTGTTCATCACGGCCACCATATCCATCGTGCCGCGCTTACCCCACAATTCGACGGCCCTCGCGAAGGTGGACGAGTCGACCTTCTTGTCATGCAGCATCTGCCGCCCGAGACGGATGACCGTGGCGTCCTTGTCATTCAACCCGGCGAGCGGGCGGTTGTAGCGAACGACGTCGATCAACTTAGGGTCTAGTCCGGCCTTGAGGCCTATCGCTTCGTGCCCATTCCACTCGAGGTTGTAATTGGTTTCACGGCAGGCGACCAGAATCGCGAGTTCACGCGTGTGGGGATCGAGCGTCCCTCCAGGCACGGCGGCGTCATGGAGATCATGCAATGCCTGCCCGACGGCAGGGTTATAGGAAGCGTATGCGAGAGGGCCACGCAGAATCTCATCCTTACCGGCACCCGGGAGAGTGTCAAAAATCTTCTGGCCCTTCACATCCATGTCGGACTTTTTCAAATACGGCAGGCGAGCCCGAGATTGGGAATCAAGGTCCGTCGGAAGCTGTGATTGAGCAAAGGTGATGAAGGAGGCCGAGGCTGCCAGTAGAACGGCAGCTCGCCATTGCGCGGATGAGGGAAAAGTCATGTGTATTTTCTTCCTTTGTAGTTTACGAACGCCTAACGCCGGTCTTCGCGTCCACGATAAGCCAAGGCGAGATTTAATTGCCGGATGGCAACGTCGGTAGCGCGGATGGCATCCGCTTTATGGCCACCGAAATCGTGCGGTGCGGCTTCCAGGTAAGCACGAGCATCTTTCAATGCGGCTATAGCTGTCGCAATTCGAGGATGCATCGCACGTTCGTTTTGCGCGGACAGCGTCCAGGCACCTCCGCAGAGTAAACCTCCAAGGACAAGGCCTGATAAGAATCTCATAATTCCTCCAGTGGGGATTTTATCAGAAGCATCGTCAAGAAGCTTGCTGGCCGCCGGACATTCTTTGACTACTGCGGGCGGCGGAACAAACCGCCATACACCGCTTTTGCGAGGATGTGACCCTGAATTGCTTTAATCACATTGGCGCGCGTCTCGAAAGCGTCAGCGGATGGCTTCACATCCAGCTTGGTGTCCAGGGCATAAAGTTCAAACACATAGTGATGGAACGGACCGTTCGCACCGGCTCCCGGGCCGCGATACAGGGGACCCGTGGCGCTGATCTGATAGCTGCCGTCAGGCAATTGCGATCCCTTCGGCACGCCTTCGGGCAGCCCAGTGGCACCGGCTGGGATGTTCCAAAGGACCCAGTGCGCCTGATCGTCCGTAGTTTTGTTGCGGGCGAGATCCATATCGTGCATGTTGAGGAAGAAGCTCTGCGTGCCAGCCGGAACGTTGCTCCAATTCATAGCCGGCGATGTGCCCTCGCCGACGGCAACGCCGGGAGCGGCTTGACTAAACTTTACGGGAATCTGGCTGCCATCGGAAAACCCTGGAATGGACAGAATCAGGGCCGCCGGTGCAGGTGCTTGAGCAGCGGCCAAAAGACTCATGGAAAGAAGGAGCGTTGAAACAGGAAGCAATCGCATGGGACCATCCTATCGTGGATTTCTAGACGGGGATTAATGAGGGGCTGACCGCGAAGACGCCTATTTAGGACTGAGACTTTTATAAGCGGCTTCGACGAACATGTCTGTGGTCCACGACCCCGTCTGCGCTCCATAGAGCGGATCATAATCGAGTGTCGGGCGAGCGGACTTTACTTGCGCTAGGGTCATTTTCATTTTCATCATGGCTTCGATGCGATCCTTGATGATCTGGAGCATGTCGCGGTATTCCACTAAGTCAGCTTCATCGCACAGGCGCCCACGCCCCGGAATGATCATGGTTCCACCCTCTTGTTCGTGTTCAGGGACAGCTAGGTCCAGCATGCGGTTGAGCCCGTCGATCACGCCCTGGAAACTTCCCCCTTTTTCGATGTCGATCAGCGGATAACTCACCGTCGAGAATAGATTCCCGGCGCTGATTACGTCGGAACGTCGAAAGTAGACCAGACTGTCACCGTCGCTAGAGGCGGCGGGTTGGTGGAGCACTTTAAGTGACTCCCCATTGAAAAAGATCTCTTTGACATCACCCGCAAAGGTATCCGTGGGCCAATTGCCAGTCGGGGTGGGCGACTGACTACCGGTGGGCGCGCTCATTCTATTGAGCACGTTTTCATGCGCGATGATGGCTGCGCCGTCGGCTGCGTCACTGAGGGCTCTTGCGCCTGGACCCGCGAACACTTGTACACCTGCTCGGCGGAGATCATCGTTGCCGCCGGTGTGAGTCGGATCGGCGCTGGTGTTTATAAGATAACGAATTGGTTTCGAAGATAGCTTGGCTAAGGCTTCGAGCACTTGGGCGGACAAAGACGCGGGCTGAGCGTCCACCAGCAGGATGCCTTGGCTGCCGACCTGCACGGTGGTGTTTCCGCTTGCGCTCGCGAGCATATAGATATTGCCCTGCACTGGCAGCAAGTGAATGCGGCCGTCGTCGGGGAGATCGTGAGTGCTGGCAGCTCTCGGAATTGGACTATTCAGAGAGACTGGCTTCGCAACCATAGCAGCGGCGTCCTTCAGCTTCGCCCGGTACTCCGGAAGAGTGGTCGCGGCGCCACCCTGAACAGCCGCTGCTGGAAGGTGCCAGCGGTCGGAGAATTCGTGCATGAAGGGGTTCGCTCCCGGCAGGTAGTTGGGAACCGCGCCCTTCGGCCGATTGGTGACTTCCTCCACGTACTCACACGGCCAGATCCAAGTACCTTGCCAGCCCGGATCGAGAACGAAATTTTGGGACTTGATCAAAGGCTCAGTTAAGTATGTAGGATCGGTAATGATGCTCACATGCGTGAGATAGTTGTCGTGCACGATGAAATGCTCCGTGAGAGTGGCGCGATCACTTTCGGGAACTCCGTTGCGACGGATCCAGCCGGTCTTGATGTGAGTGGTGTAAACGGTAAGAATGTTACCTTCCCACTTGCCGGTGGAAAAACCCATCCAGGTGTGAGCCGCATAGGCTGGCGGATGAGCACGACCGTCCATCCAAACAGTGCGAGTCTGTTCGAAGGTGCTGATGAAGTTTTTGATGGCAACCACTTGCTGGGTTTCGGGATCTTTTTCTTGCCATATCCGGAGTTCCAGGGGGCCGCGATAGATGTAGGGAGAAATGTGGACGCGGCATTGATGCTCCTGCAACGTCAATCGCGAGGAATTCCAGCTTTCCGCGCGAAGGCGAGCTGCATCGTTGATGGGCAGCCCCAGGTAGTCGCCCAATTCCGGCCCAGGAATGCGTTCGGGCTGATCCTCGTGGTAGAGAGGCGTCCAGGTGCCGGAGAAATCAATTTGAGCAAAAGCAGGGACAGCCATTAGTGCTGAAAAACGAAACAATATCGCGATGCTCGCTGTCATCGGCCGGTTCGACGCCATCCGCTTATCAACTGGTGTCCTCATTTATGAATCGTCGCTTTCGGCAGCCAGTATATCAGCGGGTTCACGTGCTTCGCAGTGCCCAAAAAGCACACTCCCGGAACGACAGAGGTTTCGCCATTCCGAGTTTCCGCCTGTGTCAGAACAGAAGTTTCAAGGCGAACTGAATCTGGCGCGAATTGGTGGTCGTCGCCGTTACCTTCCCGAACGTCGGATTGGGCGTCGCAGTACCGTTGGCCGCTTGCGCGAACACGTTGGCATTTGGTAAGGCGAAGTTGGGGTGGTTAAACAAATTAAAGAACTCGGCGCGGAATTGTAGACGCACTTGTTCCTTAATTTGCGTTTCCTTGCTCACAGACCAATCCAGGTTCACCGTGCCCGGACCGGCCAGAGTATCTCTTTGCATGTTGCCGAGTGTGCCCGGGGCCGGCAGGGAGAATGCTGCCGGATTGGCCCACTGGTTGATGTTGCCGGTCACGATTTGACCATAGGGCATCAAAACGTTGGGGCGTTGATTGGCAACGGCGCTTCCGCTCTGGTCAAAGCCGATGATCGCGTTAAACGGCGAACCGCTCTGCACCACTAGGCCGCCGCTCGTCTGCCATCCTGAAACCAGACGATTCTGTTTGAACGGTAGCGCATAGACTCCGCCCGGTCTGAAGACCTGCGGCCGGTCAAATAGGCAACGTCCACGGTCGTACGAACCGTTCAACGGGTCCGACCAGGGGATGCCGCCTTCCAAGCCATATGTGCCGGAGGCGTTGTCCAAGCACTTCGACCAAGTATAGGAAACTTGGTATTGCAAACCGTGCGAGAAGCGCCGGTTCAAACCTACCTGCAAAGATTCGTAGCTGGAATCGCCTACCGGAGCCTCGCTGCTCAATGCTGCGCCCGCTGGATTCAGCCGCGGGTTGCCCACGATGCCAGTGGTGCCGCCGCCGCGGGGAACACCAAACAAGCCGGCGGCGTTGGGCAATACCGGATTGATGTCGCGGGCGGCATAAAGATCCACACCCCGCGAACCTACGTAGGCAACGGTTAGAGTGGTGGCGTCCATGAGTTGGCGTTGAATATTGAAATTCCACTGGATCTGGTGCGGTGTTTTAGTGGTGTTATAGTCCACACCTACGAGCTGTGCCGGCGGCGGCAGTGTTCCAGGGAACGGATTGGGGAACTGGGGCAAAGGAACAAAAGCGAGCGCGTAAGGAGGATTGAAGTAATAGCCGGACGCGTAGGAGCGCGCATGAATAGGATCGTAGAAAATTCCAAAACCCGCGCGAATCGAGGTTTTGTGATCCTTGAAAGGGTCATAAGCGATTCCAATCCTGGGATCGAAATTCTTCAGCGAGGGATTGGATGCGAAAACGTTGGGCACCTTCTGGAACGCTCCAAACGGGGGATTGATGAGAGTCATCAGCGGGTGCACGTTGGTAGTTGGATCGGTCACAAACTCATAGCGGAGGCCGACGTTGACTGTGAACTTGGGAAACACTTTCCATTCGTCCTGAATGTACCCGTCCACCTCGATTTCGCGGAAATCACGATAGGAATCTGTTTGGCCCGGCTCCGGCCCTTGGAAGAGACTGGGGGTTCCCTGCAAGAAAGCGGTCAGGCTAGGAAAAGTATAGAAGCCACCCCACCAACCTTGTTGCTGGAAGTTGCTCTGGATGCGATTGAATCCTCCGCCAAAGCGAAGGTTATGTGATCCCTTCGTCCAGATGACGTCGTCCGCCAAAGGGAATTTATTCTGCGTTTCCTGAAGCGGCGCGAAGATGCTCGTGCCGATCGAAGCAAGGCCCGTGATATTCACTCCGCCGTTTTGGCCGCGCGAGGGGAAGAAGTCCAGCGCGGAGGTTTGATCCGGAGTTTGCTCCACATCTGTTTCGCGGGTCCGAGTGAAACTGAAGCGCAACAGGTTGACGATCGTCGGCGAAACGATATGGCGGTACTCGATAGTCGCGAACTGATTCCGAGTAGCACCCACCTCCGGCCAACGGGGAGGCAAGGGCGACCCCAAGAATGGCAGAATCGTGTCGCCTGAGTCGCGCACATAACGCACAAACAGCGAATCGTTATTGGAAATCGCATAATCCACGCGCGCCAGTAGGTAATTCTCGTTGCCCGTTTGCGTGTCGACTTCACGGATAGAACCGACGCCATTCGTAGAAGTGGCGGGTATGGGATACAACGCCAGAATGGCGGCAGTTTTTGGGCTCACACCGATATTCACGCCGTTGACAATACCGTTATGCGCATTTGCGTCCGGAACCAGCGCAACCACCGTCTGCGCTAGCGACCGCTTCAACTCTTCGTCATTCGCGAAGAAAAACAGCTTGTCTTTCTTGATCGGACCGCCCACGCTACCGCCAAACTGGTTCTGTCGGAACGGGGGGACGCTGGCGCCGTCGAAAAAGTTCCGCGCGTCCAAGGCGCTGTTGCGTAAGAACTCGTATGCGGAGCCATGAAAGCTGTTGGTGCCGGACTTGCTGGCCGTGTTCACGACCGCACCGTTACCGCCAAATTGGGCGCTATAGGTGTTGGTGAGAACTGAGAACTCGGCGATCGCTTCAATCCCCAGCGTCGTGCCCATTACGCCGGATCCCGACCCATGGTTCCAGAAACCTTGAATATCGGTGTTGTCGAGAAGATAAGCTTGGCCTTCCGAGCGCGCGCCGGAAACGCTAAAGTTGTTTTCGACACCGTAGAGAAGGTTTGAACCGCCCTGGCCAACTTGGGATCCCGAAGAAACTCCAGGCACCAGAGCTACCAAGTCGGTAAAGTTGCGGCCGTTTAAGGGAAGGTCGCTGATCTGTTTCGAGCCCACACTGGAAGAAAGAGTGGATGAAATGGTGTCAACCTGCGAAACCTGGCCCTCCACCGTCACGGTTTGCTGGGCTTGCCCTACCGGCATGGAAAAATCGACAACCGTCTGGCCGCCGACCGATAATGTGACACCTGCATGGATCACGGTCTGGAAGCCCGGCGCCCCAGCTTGCACATTATAGCTGCCCACCAACAGATCGGGCACCGTGTAGCGTCCTTGACCGTCGGTGGTTGTTTTCTGAACCGAACCCGTGGATACGTTGCGAACCTCAATCGCCGCATTGGCAATGACAGCGCCGGACGAATCTGTCGTAGTGCCAAGGATGGTCGCGCTGGTTGCGCCTTGCGCCTGCAAATGGCTTGGAATCAAGGTCGCGGCGAGTAGCGCGAAAAGGAAAAATCTCATGCGGAACTGGACACCTCTTTGAATCGATGTACGGGGATTCATGCAGTCCTCCTTAAAGGAAAGGGAGAGTTATTCCACGGCGGCATCCCGCCATGTGTTGTTTGAAGTGTGGTCACCGGCCAGCCAGCGCTTGAGTTCAGCATGGGCCTTCGCTTGGCGGGCTGGCGCGGAACTGGCTACCTCGGGCTGATCGACCGTGAGCTCCACGATCATGCCGTTGGGATCAGTCGCGTACAGCGATCTACAATAGCCGTGTTCCAGAATAAAAATGTCAGGTTCTTTGTAGCCGGCGGCCACCAACTGTTGGTGGGCCTTCTCTTGCGTCGCTTTATCGCTATTCAAAGCAATGTGATGGAAGGGCGAGGCAGGCATCTTCGGCCCGAATAGTTTCTGATCCTCGGGGGAAGCGAATTGGAAGAATGCCAGGGCGCTTCCGTCCTGCAGTCCGAAGAAGCAGTGGCAGTAAACACGCTCGGCGCCGAACAGCATGTCGGATTCGCACCACGTAGCCACCAGCGGCATGGATAGCAGGTCTTCATAGAAATGGCGTGTCGCCTCCATATTTCCGGTAACATACGCGTTATGATGGAGGCGCGTAGGATAACTGGGTGAATGATTCATACTAAATTGGATAAAGCCTTTTTTCTTGTTGAACAGCCGAATCTGATTCACGGAAGTGAAGCCAATGACCGATCAAATAGCTTCCAGGTGACACAAAAAGCGCTTCTGCCGAACGATTGTCGGCTAGCTGGTAAATCGGCGCTCGATTGATCACCCGGAAACTCCTCACCCAACACTCCCGTTCAGACGCCAGTGCCTACACGTACGCTCGTATTTTGCAGAATGCATGCAAAGTAGACACCGGGCCGAATTATATGCCCGCTGGGTGAAGGCTGTCAATAGAAAAGAGGAAGGGGGGCCGGGAGCGCCGCGGTCACAGATGCATCAACCGGGCGCCAGACAAGTTCTGCATCGGCTCGAGGTTCTGTAGGGCCTCGTCGAGGTTACGCCGTGCGACGCGTGCATGCTCTCGCGTCAAGGATTCGGCACGCATCCCTTCGCGATGCGCAATGGCGTCCACAATCAGACCGTGTTGATCGGCCGCAATGAGAAAGAGCTCTCGCAATTCCGGAGAGGCGTGTTGGCGGTTCAGGAACGCGCTGGGAGAGGCGAAGGGCAAGGAACACGCGTGCTCGATGGCGCGCCTTAACATGCGGCTCCGCGCCAGATCCAGAAGTGCGTTATGAAATTGCGCATTCAGTTCGATATAACGGTTGAAAGCTTCCAGCGTAAGCTTGCGCCGCCGCATCAGTGCCAGCATCTCGCGGCTAGCCTGGCGCAAAGGATCCAGGTCGCTATCGTCCCGCAGACGTTCCGCGGCTAGGCGCGCCGCTGATCCTTCGAGCAAGCCACGCAATTCGATGGCATCGCGAATGTCATCCTGTGAAAATCCTTGAACCACGTAGCCACGCGTCGAGCGCAATTGGAGAAAACCTTCGTGAGCCAGTCGTTCGAGAGCCAGGTGGAGAGGAATTCGCGAGACATGGAGTTGCGCCGCCAACGGCACTTCCCGCAGGCGCTCTCCCGGGCGGAAGCGCCCCTGGACCAGCATCTCGCGAAGCGCGAGTGTCGCCTTGGCGGCCTGCGAAGAGGAGCGGTCCTTACCGCCTGGCATCCTGCGTAACTTGGATTTGGCTATGGCTTTCATCCTGGCGCCCTTCTCCAACACTCTAGCGCAAAAGCTTTAGCGTCCTCGCCATGAAGAGTTTTGCATGCAAAGCTGTTGACAAGGCAGCCCGCCTGAATCTACGATGAATCCTGTTTGGATAAGAGACAGGCTCCCGCGGTGAGTCGCCTATGAATTCGCCTATGAAACTATTCCGTACGTCGCTGGTCGGATCCTACCCGCAACCCGATTGGTTGATTGACCGCCAAATGCTGAGCAAGCGGATGCCGCCGCGAATCCGCGCCGAGGAACTCTGGCGTGTACCCTCCCCCTGGCTCGAACAGGCCCAGAATGATGCGACCATTGTGGCGATTCACGAACAGGAACGGGCTGGCCTGGACATCATTACGGACGGCGAGATCCGGCGCGAGAGCTACTCGAACCGATTCGCCACCGCACTTGATGGTTTGGATCTGGACAATCCAGCCACTATTACCAGCCGCAGCGGGAGCTCCATTCTGGTGCCGCGCGTGGTGGGTCCCATCCGCAAGAAGCACGCGGTGCTGGTCGAAGACGTACGCTTTCTGCGGGCTCATACAGGCCGCATGATCAAGGTGACGGTGCCCGGGCCTTTCACAATGACACAGCAGGCCCACAACGACTACTACGCGGACGAAGCCGCGCTGGCGCTGGCCTACGCCGACGTGGTCAACGCTGAGATCCTGGACCTGGTGGCGGCCGGCGCCGACGTTGTGCAAATCGACGAGCCTTATCTGCAGCCCTACCCGGATAAGGCGCGCGCCTACGGTCTCGCGGCGATTAATCGCGCGCTCGAAGGCGTGAGTTGCCAGACCGCGCTCCATACTTGCTTCGGATACGCGGCTCTGGTCAGCAACCGCCCCGAGGGCTATCCGTTCCTGGCGGAACTCTCGGAGTGCGATGTCCAACAGATTTCGATTGAGACCGCCCAGTGCAGTCTCGATTGCGCAGTGCTTAAAAACCTGACAACGAAAACAATCATCCTAGGCGTAATCGATCTATCGACTCACGAGGTGGAGAGCCCAGAAACCGTCGCGGAGCGGATTCGGCGAGCGCTTCCGTATGTGGACCCTGAGCGAACCATATTAGCGCCCGACTGCGGCATGAAGTACCTGCCCCGCGACGTCGCCTTCGCTAAGCTGCAGGCGATGGTGAAGGGTGCTGAAATAGTCCGCGCGGAAGTTAGCCAGGAGCCGCTGTTAGGCGCGTCGGGACATAAGCACAAATAATTTGCCCGGGTCCTTTGACTGGCGCACCGCAGTGTACTATCTTGGCTCATCAAGACGAAGTGTTAAAAGGAACGAAAATCATGAATAAGTTGGGGTTTCGAGGCTTTGTCGCCGCCGCGATTGTCAATTGCGCCTTGTCGGTCCAACCCGGCGTCGCGCAGCAGCAGGCGCAAGGAGCAGCGCCTGGTGGGAATCCGGTCTTGACAGGCCAGCCCGAGCCACCACCGGCGGTTCTAAGGCCGCCGACTCGGGGCAATCCGGAGGGTGCGCCACCCGGTGCCCGGGGGCCCGTCGCGCGCCCGGTGGCCAAGCCAGTTTCGGAGCCGCCGCCCCCGGGCATTCAACCCCTGCCGGTCGACCTCTTCACGTCCAAGAACTTTTATAAGGACAAGGCCTTGTGGACGGACCCCCGATATTTTCGCTGCAATACGCCGCGCCAAATGGTCGAGTCGATGTGGGAGAGCGGACGGATCGGCGCAAACCCTCCGACCTCAGCCTCCTGGGGCGACTGCAGAATCGACTATCCGCGAGACAGGATCGTCAGTCCCTACTCTTACAAGACCGCCAAGGAGCACTATCAGGCCCTAATCGCCCAGTCCAAATCCCATGGCGGGCCAACCCTCTACACTAAGGCCACAACGCCAGATTGGGACGGCTTCTATACTCGCGATCCGAACGGCACGGACTCACCTGGCTTCAGCGGTCCTGACCGCAGAGCCACGGGGCCTTTGGGCCGCGGCGAGCGCTGGCAATTCGGCGGGATTAACCAAGTCCCGACACTCCTCTCGCTCCTCACCCCCGAGTATCAGAAGCGCTACGTCCAGATGTTCTACCACGAGACCGTGGACAATTCTAAGCAATGGAACGCTTCCTTCTGCTTGCCTGAGGGCTTCTCCCGCTGGTGGTCGGCGGTCTCAAATGCAGGCAACTTCGAACTCACCATCACGCCTACGCGCATCGAATTCCTCTCCGGCATCGCCGACAACTTTTTGCGCGAGGTCTTGATTGGCCGCGAGCATGTACAGAAGGTGCCACAGTGGTACGGCGAGACGGTTGGCTTCTGGGATGGCGATACTTTGATCACGTGGACGGCGAACGTCCAAGGCTGGACCCAACATACCTTGTTCGAGTTTTCCAACAAGATGGAAACGGTCGAGACCTTCCAGCCTCTCTACGACGCCGAACATCGCTTCGTCGGACTTCAGCACGAGGCGGTTTGGTACGACCCCGATTCTCTTGTCCAGCCCGTGCGCTTGCGTGACCGCTTTGTGCGGCGCGCCGAAGCCGGCGACCCCGACGCACGATTTACGTTCATCGAGTGCCTGTCAAACATCAGGAATGTGAAGGGTCGTCCGGTCCAACAGACCAAGGGCGATCCTAACTTTATAGACTATTACGGGCGGCCGTGGGCGCAAAACTGGGAGCAGTGGTTCGAACAGGGCTGGGAGAAACCCGACGACAATGCCGTACCGAAAGACATAATGGACCTTTTCAAATAAATCCAGTGGTGTTCGTTTACTCCAGGGTAAACGTGCCCTCTATTCCGTGAGCTGAATCTGGAGCGATCCAAACATGAACGGTCCCAGGTTCGTTCACGAATCGCATTTGTTGGTTGTAAAAAGCAAGATTCCGCGTGGTCAGCTCGAATTGCACGCTCGCTTTCTCGCCGGCTTTCAAATGCACGCGTCGAAAACCCTTTAATTCTCTGACGGGTCGGCTCACGCTGGCGACATCCTGGTGCACATAAAGCTGCACGATCTCATCGGCTTCGCGCGAGCCCGTATTCGTAACGTCGGCGGAGAGTGCCAGGTGTCCACCGGCGGCAAGCCTTCGCGGAGAAACTCGCAAATTCGAGTACTCGAAGGCGGAGTATGACATGCCGAAACCAAAAGGATATTCCGGCGTAAAATCGACATCCACATATTTTGACGTATAGCCAACGGGATTTACCGGATTCCCTAAGGGAATACCGAGTTCGTCTGGCGAGGGAGGCCGGCCGGTGGGGAGATGCGCGTAGTAGATCGGCACTTGTCCCACGGTCCGCGGAAACGTGATCGGCAGTTTACCCGATGGAACTGCGTCTCCAAAGAGCAAGTCAACGATCGCTGGTCCACCCATCATGCCAGGATGCCAAGCGTAGACGACGGCCGTCGACTTTGCAGCCACTTCGTGGAAGGTCAATGGGCGTCCCGCCAAAATAATAGTGACAATGGAGACGCCTGTTTTTGCAATTTCATTGACCAACGCTTGCTGCGCACCAGGCAAGTCCAGGAATGCGCGGGAATGAGCTTCCCCTGAAAGAATCTGCTCTTCGCCCAAAAAGAGAAGCACCACACTAGCCATTTGCGCTTTCTGCAGCGCGTCCTCGAAACCATCGCGGGCCAGGTCGCGGCTGTTTTTCAATCCGGGCGAATACAACACGCGAGCGCTGCCGAGTTTTTCGCGAAGGGCGGCCAGCGGTGTTTGCACATCATTCGCACGGCCGTCCATCGCCCAAGTGCCCATCTGATCCACAGGACTATCCGCAAGGGGTCCTATAACAGCCACTCTTCCATCGGATTTCAAGAGCGGCAGGAAATTCTTGTCGTTTTTCAACAGAACCATAGTCTCGGTAGCCAGGCGCTTGGCGATCCGCGATGCTTCCACCGGCGCCGTTTCGACCGGCGCCGGTGGATTCTCATCAAAGAGTCCGAGTTGGAACTTGAGTCGCAAAATGTTACGCACCGCGGCGTCGATCGTTTTTCGGTCGACCAATCCCTTCTCGACTAAAGACTTCAGATGGTCAAAGTAGGTTGTGCTGACCATCTCTATATCCACACCTGCCAGCAAGGCTTTCCTGGCGGCGTCGGTGGTATCTGCGGCGTAGCCATGCTGGATCATCTCAGGAATTGCAGTGTAATCGCTGACCACCATCCCTTTGAATTTCCATTCCCCGCGAAGGATTTTTTGCAATGTAAATAGATTTCCGGTAGCGGGCACCCCGTTCAGCGCGTCGAAGCCCGGCATTAGCGTGGCAACCTTGGCGGCACTGGCCGCTTCAAATGGCGGCAGGTATACTTCGCGAAGCTCGCCTTCAGGAATCCAGACACTGTTGTATTCCCTGCCCGCCTCCGCGGCGCCGTAGCCGACATAATGCTTGGCACAAGCCGCGATGGCGCCGGCTGAACTCAACGAGTCCGATTGGAAGCCGTGAATCATGGCAACGGCGAGTCTGCTCGCCAAATAGGGATCTTCGCCCAAGCCTTCCGCAGTTCTGCCCCACCGAGGGTCACGCGTAATGTCGATCATCGGGGCGAAGGTCCAGCGGATTCCATCGGCAAACGCCTCGTGTGCCGCTATGCGCGCTGCCTGCTCGATTGCTTCTGCATCCCAGCTCGCGGACTGCCCCAGCGGAATGGGAAAAATCGTGCGGTATCCGTGAATTACATCGCGGCCAAAAAGTAGCGGAATGCCGAGCCTGCTTTCCTTCAGTGCGATCCTTTGCGCTTCAGCGCGGTCCTGCGGGCTTCCAGCATTGATAAAGGAGCCCCAGCGCCCTCTGCGGATTTCGCCTTTTATTTGCTGAGAGAGTGGAGTCTTCATCGCTGTCGACTGCGACATTTGCCCGATCTTTTCGTCGAGCGTCATACGAGCTAAGAGGGATGTAACGCGGGCTTCGATGTCTCCCGGCGGCGCGGCCTGGAGTACCATTACGCTGGCGAGCACAGCCCCAATCCCCAGGTAACTTCTTTGTCGTCGTAAGCGCATTCTCAGGAATATTTCTGAAACCCCGCGCGTTGCAAACCGCGCTGAGCTTCTCTGCTCCTCATGAACGTGTCCCACACGAAGCCCGTGCGTAGATTCTCCGCCATCAGCATTGTAATGCCGGTGTCGATTCCAACGACGTCGGTGTCATACCAATTTTTTAGCGGATTGAACGCGTTTACGAAGCCATACCGGCTCCAGACGCGCGGCCCATAGTTATTCTTGATGTTTTTCAAAACCCGCAGAGTCGCTTCCGGCATGAATGGCAGTGAGCCAGCGGTGGCACTGGGGGCCACGGTTCCGTCTATGGGTCCGATTTCCGGAGGGCCGCCCCATACGACATATCCGCGCTGCGAATCCGAAGCAGTAATCCCCCACAGATCGTCGCTGTAGTCGAGGAAGCGGGGAGTGAGATCCAAACAGAATCGACGATGGACCTCTGTACAGATTTGCGAGTTCTTGAAGTAATCTGCGTAGCGATCTCGCTTCCCGCGCAAGTCGAACCACGCCTGCGGATATTGATGCACGAAGAGCGGTGCGTAGGAGCCGATGTAGCGCAGACCTGCATACTCAAATGTCGTACGTTTCCACGCGCTCCATGCTGTCTGATCCAAAGGATGGCTATAGGACCCCATGCCAAGCAGATACATGATGATCAACTCGCTGTAATAGTCCCAGCGATAGGGCAAGAACCCAATCTCGGGAGTCCAGCCGTGCGAAAGCAAGGAAGTGTCCTCGGCGACCCAGGTCCAGTCCACCCGTTCAAAGACCAAGTCGGCTAGCCGTGTAATCTCGGGATGGCCGAAGTACTCGCGGCAGGTGAGGACACCGCACAACAAGATTGCAGTGTCTATCGACGAAACTTCGGCGTCCCATATTCTTTCACCCGTGCCGATATTGGCCCAGTGGTAGAAGAATCCGCGATGGGTCGGCATTTTTTGGGAGAGGAATTCCAGAGTGGTCAAGACGCGCGCTCCTACGCTCGAAAGCGGAACATAACCACGCTTATGTCCAATGCAAAGTGCCGTGAGACCGAATCCTGTGGCAGCAATGCTCGCCACGATCTCTTTCGGGGCCGGCCACTTGCCGACCCCGTTAACCCGAGTGCGGTCTTTCACCAGGCCAGTATGCGGATCTCCCTGTTCCCAAAAAAATAGAAAATTTGCATGCTCCAAATCCTCAAGGAACTGATCATCAGCCGGAACGAGAGACTTTTGTCCGCTGCGCAAGTCCACCTCGGCGGCCTGCAAGAATGCAGTTTTGCTTGGGTTAGCAAAAAGGGCCGCACTCGCCCCTCGGCTGAAAGCCTGTATTATTTTCCGACGCGACAATACCCGGCGATCTTGAGGATCGATAGACTGCACACTGAGCCCTCATTCTAGAGATACAGGAGATGCGGGGATGCTACAGCCCTTCATGACTAATTGCAGCAAGCGAGAAATGGTTCCCGCTGTGATTCATCGAATAGAATGTGACGATCCCTAGCACTCTTACTACTAGGTGGAAGCCGGACGCTCGGGTTATGGCAGGGGTCGTCACGGTATTCCTTGTCCTGACTATCTATTTCGCGTCTAAACCCAAAGATATCAGGATGATAACCGGAGCCGTGCTCCGCCAGGACAGTGACCTAGGGAAGCAACTTCCGATCGCGAACGCGCAAATCTCGTTGGTAGGTGACTTAGCGGACGGCGGGGCAACCTCCGACTCTTCCGGCAAATTCCAGCTCAGACTGCGACCGGGCGTCCGCGCCGGCCAAATGGCTCGGCTTCGTGTCAGCCATCCCAGCTATCGGCCGATGGACCTTCCCGAATATCTACTGGATCGGCTGTATGTAATTCGCATGGTGCCGAACGACCAGGGGGCTGATACCAGTCTTGCTGCGCCGATTGTGTTATCGGAGATTCGCGTACGGTACGCGACGAGAAGCGAAATCTCCGTGAACGCGGGCAGCGCGCTGAAGACGTTCGAGGTAGTAAACACCGGCGACGTACCTTGCGATCGCCATGGCCCCTGCTCTCCGGACGGTAAATGGAAGGCGGCTATAGGAGGCGCCTCGCTCGATGCGGGCGAAAACAGTGCATTCCACGACGTGCGTGTTTCCTGCATCGCCGGACCCTGTCCCTTTACCAAGATTGAAAGGGACTCTTTCTCCGAAGGCGGCAGCCACATTGGTGTGACCATTCGAAACTGGTCCGATACCACTACGTTTCTCCTCGAAGCCGGGGTCACGCATACCACTAATGGCGACGTGATCCTTCAGTCCTTTCCCGCGATTTTCGACCGCACCATGAGTTTTACTTTGCCGGCGTCGGCTCAAGGCCCCAGCATAGAGGCGACGGTTGATGGAACAGAAATTGTTTTTCCGCTCGGCCCCAGTTTAGATTTGTCGTGGGCCGCCTGCACCCTGAAAGCTTCGGGCGACGGCACGAAACTGTACCGCTGCGGGCTCAAACCCGGATACGGATTTCGGTGATCGACCGGCGCGCTCGGATAGGGCTGATTGTGCAAGGCAGGCCTGGAGCCGCAAACTAGGAATACATGATTTGCTCACCCGCGGCTCTCTTGGCTCCCTTCGTTGTTTCCACTCTTCCTGCTGGCGGAACCGCCCGATGACCCAGCCGACCTACGCCGCCGCACGCTTGGCGGCCGACCGCATTCACCGCCATCTGACGAATCATTCGACCGTGGCGCCAGCGCCTGCCGAGCAGATCGCCAAGCTGCCCGCTTCCGACAAGCTAGCCGCTCTCATCGACGCCGCTTTCTGGACCAGCCTTCGCCGGGAGGAAGGCTACATACCGCGTATTTCGCTGGCCTTCGTCGCGCCGGGGCAGGTGAGTGACGCCGTCGCCTTCGCTGCCACGCTTTCGCTAGAGCCCAAGGATCTGACCAAACTCGCCGCGGCCGTGGAGCGGGCGGGCCTTCACCTCGGCGTTTGGCCCGAGCACGATGCTCTACGCGTGTGGGGCATCACCCGAAACCTCCCGGCATTTTGTTTGGTCCTGGAAGTTGTGCTTCCGGGCTTACTGGTAGTGAAACAGAGCCCGTCGGAAGAGTCCGGCAAGTTCATAAATATCGCTGTGCTCCAGGGCGACGAGATTAAAATCATCGACCCACAGGCGGCGGCCGACCCTACTCACCCAACTCTGCTCGCGTCACTTTTCCGCTTGGAAGCCCCAGTTGCAAACGGCGCGGCGGTAAATGTTCTCCTTGAGTTAGCAGTATCCATCCGCGCACACGGCCGAGGTGGCACGCTGCTCGTAGTCCCGGCTGGGTCCGCGTGGACCGAGTCCATCCTTCAACCGATCACCTATTCGGTAGCACCTGCTTTCTCTCGTCTTGCGGATCTGATGCGAAAAAATGCCGGCAACAAACCCAGCCGGCGGTGGGAGGATGCGCTAGGCCGCGCCGTCGATGGAATTGCAGGGCTCACCGCCGTTGATGGCGCCACACTGATGACCGCGGACTACGAGCTACTGGCATTCGGCGCCAAGATTGTCCGCCGCAGAGGCTCTCCGCAAGTGGCCCAAGTGATTGTCACCGAACCTATCGAAGGCGGAAGTCCGGTGATCGAAGAGCCAGCCCAGTTCGGCGGCACGCGCCACTTGTCGGCGGCACAGTTTGTTCACGATCAGCGCGACGCGATCGCACTGGTGGCGTCGCAGGACGGCAGATTCACGGTCTTCGCCTGGTCCCCCAGCGAAGAAATGGTGCACGCTCACCGCATTGATGCGCTTTTGTTGTAAATCTCACTTCGTTACTTGCGTCCCTTTTCGTTCGCGGCTGCCGATGGACTCCGGGAGCGCGAACACATAGACCATGTTTTCGCCTGTGACGTTGTCGATCTCAGGCGCCAAGCTGTTCCGGCCATAGCCCGCCACGACCGCGATATATTGGCGCCCGTCCACCGAGTAACTGACCGGATAGCCGCAACACATGGACCCAAGGCGGACTTGCCAAATCTTTTTCCCCGTGGCGGTATCGAGGGCGAAGAAGTACCGCGCCGCGTCGCCATTAAACACCAACCCGCCCGCGGTGGCCAGCACAGCGGAGTAATTGTAGGCGCGCTGCTGATATTGCCAAACTGTGTTGCCGGTGGCGACATCCACAGCAGTGATCTGGCCAACCGGGTATTGCCCATCCTTCATTAAGGCCACGTTAGGGTTCTGTGCCTGGCGCCCAAGGACGTTGTAGGTGCTTTCCGGCGTTGGCTTGTTATCGTCTTCAGGACTTTCGTTGGTGCATATATTTCCGGTCGCGGCGATCACGATGTTTCGCGTGGGATCATAGGCGGGGGCAACGTGAGCGTCGCGGCCGCCGGAGTGCGAAGTGCAATAGAAAATCTTCTTTCCAGGACGGTCATACACCACCTCCTGGTTCATGCTGGCCAGGCCGGTTACGGGATCGATGCTTTTGTAGAGATTCTGTGCGCCGTGGAAGGTTTCCCGGGCGTAAAAGAATTTGCCGGTCTGAGAATCGAGGGCCCAAAAAACCGGGTTCTTGCAGGGTATGCCCACCAGCGTGCGCACATTCTGCTCGGCGACATTCGGATTGGCCGCGAGCATCCCCTCGGCGTTCGGATTGGGATGCATTGCAGTATCAACAACCATCATCTCGAAAGTGCATTCCTGGTCCCAGTTGTCCTGCGGAAGAAGCTGGCGGCGCCAAACGATTTCGCCGGTATCGGGCCGGACGGCCCAGCGTGTGTCCGTGCCGGCCAAGGTGGCATTCTTGCCAGCGACGCCGCGCTGGAAATCCGACGCCGGACAGATGCCGCTGGAGCCGTAATGCACCAGATTCTGCACCGGATCGTATACGATTTGACCCCAAATGCCGGTGCACCAACGGTCCGCGAAAGGGATGCCGCGCCAGGTGGCGTCGCCTTCTCCGTCAGGATGCGGAATGACCTCGTTGCGCCAGAGCTCCTTGCCAGTGGTCGTATTGTGACCGGTGACATAGCAACCGTAAGGGGCGTTCTGGCAGCTGCCCCCTGCTATCAAAATACCGTTGGCGATGATGGGGCCGCTGGTATTGGCAACATAACCATCGGTTCCGCGCGACGCCTCCCAGGCCACCTTGCCAGTAAGGGCATCGAGCGCGACGACCGCGTTGTCTGACGTCACCGTGAAGATCTTGTCGCCGTAAAGCGCGAGGCCCCGCTTCGCGACGGAATAGTGGTGGTGGATGCTTTCAGGCAGTTTGCGGTCATACTCCCAGACACGACTACCGGTGACGGCGTCCACTGCTAGAATGGCATCGTTCGGACTGACCAGGTACATGATCCCGTTGTGTATGAGGGGCGACGTTCCGGCGCGGCCTCCGGTGGTCGGCAACTGCCGGGCCCAAACGAGCTGGAGGTTGTTGACGTTCTCGCGATTGATTTGGTCGAGCGGCGAGTAGTTCCAATGCTCCATGTTTCCGCCCAACATCAGCCAATCGGCTGGAGCCGGGGCGTTGAGATCCTTTTGAGTCAC
>Ga0265314_10001423_pt1 | contig 26797 bp, 26 predicted proteins | sample 4126metaG_FD_203106 | JGI IMG/M metagenome (GOLD analysis project Ga0265314, IMG submission 203106) | Rhizosphere microbial communities from Carex aquatilis grown in University of Washington, Seatle, WA, United States - 4-1-26 metaG | ecosystem: Host-associated > Plants > Roots > Rhizosphere >... | reverse complement strand
TTGCCTATTCCTCGATCGAGCACATGGGCATCATCGTGTTCGCCTTCGGCATGGGCGGCCCGCTTGCCAATTTCGCCGGTCTCTTGCACATGACCATGCATTCGCTGACCAAGTCGGCGATTTTCTTTGCAGTCGGTCATATTGCTCAGGTCAAGGGCACCCAGAAGATCGCCGACATGGGCGGCCTGACGGTCACCCATCCGGTGCTCGGCTGGGGCTTGGTGCTCGGTGTCGTCGCGATTGCGGGCCTACCGCCGCTCGGGATTTTCATGAGCGAGTTCCTGGTCGTGAGTTCGACCTTCTCGCGCGCGCCGTGGCTGGCGCTAATCCTGGTATTCGGCATTTTGGTCGCGCTCGGCGGTCTGTTCCTGCGACTCAACACCGTCGCCTTCGGCGAGCCAAAGGGCTCGAGTGCGCCGGCCGAAGCGTCCTACGTGCCTATGTTCGTTCACCTCGCCATCGTCTTCATGGCGGGAATTTACCTGCCGGCGCCGTTGGTGACCGGCTTCCAGAACGTCGCCAAATTGCTGGGGTAGCGATGAACCTGACCCGCACCATCGTAACCGAGGACAGCTGGCGACAGTGTATTGATAGCCTGGCCGACGGCAGCCTGACGCTCCTCGGCCTATGGGGCGATCCCCCGCGCGTCTATATGGCGGTGCTCGACGAAGCGACCGCAGGCGTCTCGGTGCTAAGTTATGCCTGCGACGGCGGCTCATATCCCAGCGTCGGAGCGAGGCATCCGCCGGCCATTCGGCTCGAGCGCGCCATCCGCGATTTGTACAAACTCGACGCGCGCGGCGCGCCCGACACCCGGCCGTGGCTCGATCACAGCGGCCCGCCCTACGCATTCCTGCCGTCCGAAGGCGAGGGTTTGCATCAGATTGCAGTCGGCCCGGTGCATGCCGGCATTATTGAGCCAGGACATTTTCGTTTTACCGCCAACGGCGAACACGTGGTGCGGCTGGAGCAGCGGCTCGGCTATGTGCACAAGGGCATCGAGGCGCTGATGACGGGCGCCACACTCGACGCCGCGGCGAAATTGGCCGCACGCACCTCCGGCGACAGCACCGTGGCCTATTCTTATGCCTTTGCTCGGGCCTCAGAAGCCGCATTGCAGATTGCACCGCCGCCGCGCGCGATCTATTTGCGGGCGCTGATGGCAGAACTCGAGCGACTCGCCAATCATTTCGGCGATATCGGCGCCATCTGCAATGACGCTTCATTCGCTCTCATGCACGCGCACTGCGCCGTCTTGCGCGAGCGCACCTTGCGCACGGCGCAAGCCTGCTTCGGGCACCGGCTGATGATGGATGCCGTCGTGCCAGGCGGTGTCGCACGTGATATCGCGGCCGGCGGTTCGGCCGGCCTGCAAGAACTGCTTGCGGAAATTCGGCGCGCTTTCCCGCCTCTGATCTCGCTTTACGACAACACGGCCTCGCTGCAGGACCGCACGGTGACGACCGGAATTGTGAAGCCGGACTACGCGCAGCAGTTCGGCGCCGGCGGCTTTGTCGGGCGCGCCTCGGGACGGAATTTCGACGCCCGCCGGGCCTTTGCCTATGCGCCCTATGACGACCTGACATTCGACGTGCCGGTACTCCCCGCCGGCGACGTCAATGCGCGGATATGGATTCGCATTCGCGAGGTCGAGCAGAGCCTGACCTTGATCGAGCAAATCCTCGGCGCGTTGCCGAGCGGCGACATCCGGACGCCCGTCGGGAGCACCGGCAAAGGCTGCGAAGGACTTGGCCTCGTCGAGGCTTTCCGCGGCGACGTCCTGGTCTGGCTTAGACTCGATGGCGCCGGGCACGTGGCGCGCTGTCATCTGCGCGACCCCTCCTGGTTCCAGTGGCCACTGCTCGAAACTGCGGTTGAGGGCAATATCGTGGCGGACTTCCCGCTCTGCAACAAATCGTTCAATTGTTCGTATTCGGGGCATGACCTCTGATGCGGAAAACCTTGCTGCAAGGTGTCGCTCGCGGCTCCCTCACCGAGCCGCTTCCCCAGCCCGAAGAAGCCGGGCTCGCCGAATTGGCGCAGTCGGTCAACCGCGCCGCCCGCGCCAGGCTCGGGCGCTCGCTCTCGATCCGGCAAGTCGACGCCGGATCGTGCAACGGCTGCGAACTGGAAATTCACGCTTTGAGCAACGCGTTCTACGATCTCGAACGCCTCGGTCTGCGCTTCGTCGCATCGCCGCGCCATGCCGATGTGCTGCTGGTGACTGGCCCGGTCACCCAGAATATGCGCGAAGCGTTGCTGCGGACCTACATTGCCACGCCGGATCCGAAATGGGTGGTGGCGGTCGGCGCTTGCGCCGTCGACGGCGGCCTGTTCGCCGCCAGCGCCGCGGTGGCGGGCGGCGTCAAAGACGTGGTGCCGGTCGACCTGCACATTCGCGGCTGCCCGCCGTCGCCCATCGAACTCCTGAAAGGCTTGATGGCATTGCTGACACGCGCGGCCTAAGCATGGTGGCGGACGCAAGGCTTTTTCATGAGGATAGACTTCGCGTGGAAAGTCGGTTCCAATCAGCCTCGGCGCCTTCCACGTCTGTCCTGCTTGAAGAGTGATTTTTGAACATTGCCGGTGAAATCACAGTTGCCGCGCCGCGGGAGGCCGTCTTCAAAGCGCTCAGCGATGCGGTGTTCTTTGCGTCCTGCATCGAGGGCGTGAGCGACCTCAAGGAAATCGACGCGACGCATTACACCGCCGTGCTTGAGACGCGCGTCGCTTACCTGCGCTTTAAATTCAAGGCCGACGTGGAAATTACTGAACTTTCACCGCCTGAAAAGATCGAAGCAAAAGTCGAAGGCACGCCATTAGGCATCGTGGGCCGCCTCACCGCGACTGCGACCACAAATTTGGTCGAATCCGACGACAAAACGATCATCCAATATTCAATTGACGCGACCTTGACCGGAAAACTCGGTAGCATGGGTCAGCCTGTGCTGAAGTCCAAAGCCAAGGAAATGGAAAAACATTTCACAGCACGGCTATTCGCCGCCTTTGCTTGAGGCGAACCGGGAGTGAAACGTGATACCTTTCGATCTTGTCGAGCCGACCTCACTGAGCGAAGCGATAGCCCTCATCGATCCCGACGATCCGGATGTCCGGGCCATCGCCGGTGGCACCGCGCTGATGCTGATGATGAAAGCCGGCGTATTCCGGCCGACGCGGCTCGTGAGCTTGCGCAAGCTCGGCGATGAGTTCTGCCGCATTGAAGCGCAACCATCCGGCGATCTCGTCATCGGCGCTATGACGCCGCTGTCGGCTATCGAGCATTCTCCACAGGTTCTTCACCATGCGCCGGTCATCGTGCGCACCATGAAGCGACTCTCTAACGTGCGCGTACGCAACGTCGCGACCATTGGCGGCGCGCTGGCGCATGCCGATCCGCATATGGATTTGCCGCCGGTGCTGATCGCGCTGGGCGCATCGGTCTCCATCGCGGGGCCGGCTGGCGAGCGCAGTATGCCGGTCGAAGATATGCTTACCGGCTATTACGAAACAGCGTTGGCCAAGAACGAATTGATCACCCGTGTGCGCGTCCCAGCGCAAGGCGCTACCCGTTCGGTCTATTTCAAGGTGACCACCGGCTCGGCGGACGACTGGCCGGCCCTCGGTGTCGCGGTCGCGATCGAGACCGCCGGACCGAACGTAAAATCGGTACGCATCGTCGTCAGCGCGGCGACCGGCAAGGCGACCCGTCTGGTCGCGGCGGAAAAACTTCTGGTTGGAAAACCGGTCGATGCCGTCACGCTGAAAGCCGCCGCGGACGCAGCGGTCAGTGAAGCCGATATTCTCGCCGACGGGCGGGGCTCGGCTTCGTACAAGCGAGAGCTCTTGCGCGTCTATGCGACCCGCGCCGTGCGTGCCGCGATGCAACCGGACGGAGGCCCGCACTGATGAACGTTATCGTGCCACCACCGCAAGCGGGCCATCAGGTTGGCCGCTCGCTGCCGCGCCTCGAGGCGCGCGAGAAGGTAACCGGCCGCGCCGAATACACCCATTTGATGCGTCTGCCGGGCATGCTGCATGCCAAGATATTTCGCAGCACGGTCGCGCATGGCCGGATTAAGTCGATCGACGTCAGCGAAGCCAAAAAAATCCCCGGCGTCTACGCCGTCTATACCGGCGAGGACATCCGCAAAGTCATCCCGCACCCCTATTACGGCCCGGCCTTTCATGATCAGCCGATTCTGGCCATCGGCAAGGTCCACTTTGTCGGCGAGCCGGTTGCGGCCGTGGTGGCTTTCGACCCGCACATTGCCGACCAAGCCGTACAGCAGATCGTTGCGGAGTATGAAGAGCTTCCCGCCGTATTCGACGAAGTCGAGGCGGCGGACAACAAGATATTGGTCCACGACGAGCTCAAGCCCGCCGGCACCTTCGCCGATCTCAAGCACCTCAAGGGCCGCAAGGGCACCAATGTCGCACTTGATTTCCGGCTGCGGCGCGGCGACGTCGACAAGGCATTCGCCTCGGCCGCGCATGTCTTTGAACACACCTTCCGCACGCAAAAGGTTTTACATCTGCCGCTGGAGCCGCACGCATCGATCGCGGATTATCGCGATGACGGCGTGACGATCCATTCCTCGGCGCAAGGTCCGTCATTCGTGCGCACCGAAATCGCCCGCCTGCTCGGCTGGCCCGAAAACCGCGTCCGCATCAAGGTGCCGTATTTGGGCGGCGGTTATGGCGGCAAGCTTTACATCAAGTTGGAAGCGCTCGCGCTGGCGCTCTCGATGCTAGCGCGGCGGCCGGTCAAGGTCGCCAACACCATGGAAGAGCATTTCTACACCATCACCAAGCACCCGAGCACGTTCCGCATCAAGAGCGGTCTCGACGTGAAGGGCCGCATCGTCGCGCGCAAATGCGAAATCTGGTGGAACGGCGGCGCCTACGCCGATATCGGTCCGCGCGTCACGCAGAAATCCGGCTTCACCGCATCGGGACCCTACGACATCGACAATGTCTCGATCGATTCCTACGCGGTCTACACCAATGTGACGCCGGCCGGAGCCTTGCGCGGCTTCGGCATTCCGCAACTGGTGTGGGCCTATGAAAGCCACACCGACATGATTGCGCGTGCGCTGAAGCGCGATCCGCTCGAATTCCGCAAACAGAACCTGTTGCGCGACGGCCGGCCGCAGGCCACGGGCACGATCCTCAAAGACGCCGCCGTCGAGAAGGTGCTCGATCGCATTGCTGAACGCCTTAACTGGCGCGGTCCGTTCGACCGCGGCAGCGGCACGGTGCGCCGCGGCCGCGGCTTTGCGGTTGCCCTCAAAGCGGTGATCTCGCCGACCACGTCGGTGGCCATCGTCAATATTGCCGGCGACGGCAGCGCCACGCTTTATTGCGGCACCGTCGATATGGGCCAAGGGTCCGATACTGCGATGGCGCAAATGGTGGGCGAAACACTGAATATTCCGGCAGAATCCGTGCGCGTCGTGCCGCGCGATACCGACGTGACGCCCTACGACATGGGCACGCTCGGTTCGCGCTCCCTGTTTCACATGGGGCACGCCGTGCGCCTGGCCGCCGAGGATGCACGCAATAAGCTCGCGGAATTGCGACGCGAAGTCGGCGAACCGGAGGGTAGCAATACGCCTGTCGACGATCTGTTCCGCAAGAAATACGGCATGACGGCCGGAAATGTCATCGGGACCGGTATCTACAAACCGGATTACATCCCGCCCGACGCGAATGGTCTGACGACCAATGCGACGCCATTCTGGATGGTGGCAGGGACCGGCGTCGAGATCGAAGTCGATACCGAGACCGGTCACGTGCGCATCACCCGCATAATCAATGTCGCCGATGTCGGAAAACCGATCAATCCGAAGATCGTCGAAACTCAGTTGTCGGGCGCCGCACTGATGCAGCTCGGCTTCACCATGTTCGAGAAAATGAACCTCGATGGCGGTCAAGTCACCAACGCCTCCTTGGCCGACTACAAAATCCCGGGCATTCACGACGTGCCGCTGCTGATGGAAAATGAAACCGTTGACACCACGCAGGAGAACGGACCGTTCGGCGCCAAAGGGGTCGGCGAACTTGCGACTTTCGGCCTGTCCCCCGCCGTGGCCAACGCCATCGACGACGCCGTCGGCGTGCGGCTCACCGAATTGCCGCTCAATCCCGAGGCGGTGTTTCGTGCCTTGCGCGCCAAAGACAACAAGCCGCTTGGGGAAGACTAGTATGAGCTCCGCTACGCGCTCCATCAATTTCACGCTTAATGGCCGGCCGGTCACTGCGGACGTTAGGCCACATCATAACATCGTTGAAATCCTGCAATCGCAATTTGCCTTGACTGGCGCGCGCGAAAGCTGTGGCCAAGGGCTGTGCGGCTGTTGCACGGTGTTGGTGGATGACAAGCCGGTGTCGGGATGTCTGCATCTCGCGATCTTTCTCGACGGCACTGAGGTCGTTACCGTCGAACACCTCGCTGAGGCTTCGACCGACTCGGGCAAGCTCGATCCGGTGCAGGAAGCCTTCGTCGAATGCGGGGCGTTCCAGTGCGGTTTTTGCACGCCCGGCTTTATCATGATGTCAAAAGCACTGCTGGCGCAGCATTCCGATCCCAATGATCAGCAAATCCGCGATTATTTTACCGGCAACTTATGCCGGTGTGCCGCCTATCCAGAAATCGTGAATGCGGTCAAAGTGGCCGCGCAAAAATCCAAAGCCGGATCAACCGGCTCACCATAACGCGACCTTGAGGGAGGGATGAGCTATGACGACGGTAACGGCGGCCGGGGCACAGCCTTGGTATCGCAGTCTCAGCGCGACGCAATGGAAGACCGTGTTTGCTTCGAACCTCGGCTGGATGTTCGACGGCTATGAGACTTTCTCACTCATCTTAGTCGTGGGCATCGCCTTGCGCGATCTCCTCGATCCTTCCCAATTTTCCCAGATTCCCGGATTTGCCGGCACCGTGATTGGCATCACGCTGCTGGGCTGGGGCATCGGAGGCGTCATCGGCGGTGTGCTCGCTGACTATATCGGCAGGCGGCGCACGATGATTTTCGCCATTCTGGCTTACTCCATCATGACCGGCCTGTCGGCCTTCTCCTGGGACTGGGTGTCCTTCGTGATGCTGCGGTTCCTCGTCGGCGTCGCGATCGGGTCGGAGTGGTCGACCGGCGCCTCGCTGACCGCCGAAGTCTGGCCGGATAACGCGCGGGGCCGCGGCGCCGGCCTTATGCAATGCGGTCTCGGCATCGGGTTTTTCCTGGCTTCGTTCACGTGGCTATTTGTCAGCGCTTACGGACCCGGCGCATGGCGCATCATGTTTCTGATCGGGGTCATCCCGGCTGCCTTTACGCTCTGGCTCCGCACCGGCATTCCAGAGTCTGAAAAATGGCAACAGAGCAACGAAAGGAGAAAGTCGGCGCAGGCCCGAAAGAAAAGCGGCCACGCCCTGAGTGAGGAAGACCATGCGCTGACTCGCTTCACATTCGCGGATTTATTCGCCGATCCGGCAATCCGTCGGCGCACGATCATCGTGTTCCTGATGTCACTGACCACGACCGTGGCTTGGTGGGCTATCTCAACCTGGGTGCCGCCCTACATCGCGGGCATTGCCGCCAAGGCCGGCCTGCCGGCGCAAACCTGGGCAAGCTACGCCGGCATGAGCTACAATATCGGCGCTATCTGCGGTTATATCGGCTTGGGGTTCTTCGCCGACAACTTCGGCCGCAAGCCAGTCGTAATGATCTTCTTTGCGGCGTCGCTGGTGCTCACGCCGCTGCTGTACTGGTGGACCACCGACCTGGACCTGTTGCTATTGGTCGCGGCTATCAACGGCTTCTTCACGCTCGGCCAATATTCGTGGATGTCGGTCTGGCTGCCGGAGTTGTTCCCGACGCGCATGCGCGCCACCGGAATGGCATTCACCTTCAACAGTCCCCGCTTCGTGGCCTTCCTGGGGCCGATGTTTGCCGGCGCGCTGATTGCCCAACTCGGCGGCGTCAGCAACGTGGCTGTGACGTTCTCGCTGATCTACATCCTAGGATTCGTACTGGTACCGTTCCTGCCAGAGACTTTGGGCAAGCCTTTGCCGGCTTGATGGCAGCGGGAATCGTTCTAACCAACGGTGCAGCGGCGCAACCGCTGCACCGTTCCGACTTTCCGGTATAGCGCGGAGCGCACGATGACCAACGATATCACCATGGCGAACCCGCCCGGCATGGCGACACCGGGCGGCCATTATAGTCATGCCGTGACCGGCAATGGTTTTGTCTTCATCTCCGGCCAGCTGCCGATCGCAGCGGATGGCAGCAAGCTTAATCAGGCTCCGTTCGAGCAGCAGGCGCAGCAGGTGCTGGACAATGTTGCGACGGCCCTAGCCGGCGCCGGCAGTTCGGTCGAACGGCTGGTGCAGGTGCGCGTCTATGTCACGGATATTGCCTCATGGCCGGCGTTCAACGCGATCTATGCAAAATGGATTGGCGCGTCGCGGCCCGCTCGCGCTGTCGTGCCAGTGCCGGAACTGCATTTCGGCTTCAAGATTGAAATTGAGGCCGTCGCGCTCGCGGCCAGCTCAAGGACGCATTCGTAATCATCAGATGTCGATAGCGGACATTCCCACGATATTCAAACACAGCCAGCCATGAAAAATCCTAATGTCATCATCGTAGGTGGCGGTCCGGTCGGCGTAGCGCTCGCGCTCGATCTTGGGTTGCGGGACGTTTCGAGCGTTATTGTCGAAAGCCGGACCAAACTCGCGAACATTCCGAAGGGACAAGGGCTCACCCAACGCTCGCTCGAGCATTTCTATTTTTGGGGCCTCGATAAGGAACTGCGCGCGGCGCGGACATTGCCGTCCGGCTATCCGATCGGCGAGATTACCGCTTATGGCAATCTAGCAAGCGAATATTGGCATGCGCCGGCCGGCCGCGAAGTTGTTGGAGATTTTTTCTTCCAGAAGGTCGAGCGCCTGCCGCAATACCGGTCGGAGACGGTGTTGCGGCGGAAATTGGCGGCATTAAAAAACGTTCAGTTACGGATCGGCGTCACCGCAACCGCGGTTACGCAGTCAGCAACGGGAGTGCGCGCCACGGTCACCAACGAAAGTGGCGATTCCGAAACACTGGAAGCCGATTATCTGGTCGGCTGCGACGGTGGCCATTCGATGGTGAGAGAGGCGGCCGGCATAGAACGCAGCGGAACCGATTTCGACCAGACCATGGCGCTTGTCGTTTTCAGCTCTCGGGAGTTGCACGAGAAGCTCAAGCGCTTTCCCGAACGTTCGACCTACCGCGTCATGCATCCCGACCTGCACGGCTATTGGAAATTTTTCGGACGGGTCGACGCCGAAAAACACTTTTTCTTTCACGCGCCGGTGAATGCCGACATGCGCGGCAAGGACATCGATTTCAAAACGATTCTTTTCGATGCGGCCGGCTTCGAGTTCACATTCAAAATCGAGCATGCCGGCTTTTGGGATTTGCGCAACGCAGTGGCCTCCACTTATCAGAACGGCCGAGTCTTCATTGCCGGCGATGCCGCGCACAGTCATCCCCCCTATGGCGGCTACGGCCTTAACAATGGGCTTGAGGATGCTGTCAATCTCAGTTGGAAACTCGCGGCGTGCTTTGCCGGGTGGGGCGGCGAGCACTTGCTCGAAACCTATTCAAGCGAGCGATCTCCGATATTTCGTGACGTCGCGGAAGACTTCATCGCCGAGCGGATTCGCGAAGATGATGCGTTTTTAAGCCGTTACAATCCGGCACGCGACCGCGTCGAGTTTGAGGCGGCATGGAAAGCGCGCGACTCCGACGTCAGCTCGCGCCGCAAGGCCTATGAGCCAAATTACGAGGCATCTCAGATTGTGTTCGGTCCGTCGGGCGGCAAGACCACGGCGCACGGCGTGCATCGCCTGAAGGCGCGCGCCGGGCACCATCTGGCGCCGCAGGTGCTGTCGACCGGCCGCAACGTATACGAAGAGCTGGGACGGAACTTTACGCTTTTGGCGTTAGGAGCGGATAGCGGCGATTTCGAACGGGCGGCGCAAGCGGGCCGAATCCCACTCAAGATCGTGCATGATATACCGTCGCCGGCGCGGGATAACTACGGCGCGCCATTGATCTTGGTGCGTCCGGACCAACATGTCGCCTGGACGGGAGAAACGGCGTCAGATGCGGACGCCATCATGCGGAAAGTGACCGGTCAATGATCCGGCGCACCTTTCTGATTTTCAATCTTGCGGCCGCGCTCATTATGCCGGCAAGTGCCGCGGAATTTCCGGACCACCCGATCAAGCTAATCGTTCCGACGGCGCCGGGCGGCGTCAACGACATCGTTGCCCGGCTGATACAGCCAGGGCTGACGGCCGCCTTGAAGCAGCCAATCGTGATCGAGAACAAGCCCGGCGCCAACAACATCATCGGCACCAATTTCGTGGCAAAATCGCCGCCGGACGGTTACACGCTTGTCGTCGTGCCTGCTTCACACTCCGTCAATCCGGCGGTCCAGGCCAACATGCCTTTTGACACGGAGAAGGACCTCGCGCCTATCATCCTGATTGGCAATAACGCGATGGTGTTCCTGATCAACCCGCAGGTACCAGCAAAAACCTTGCGCGAGTTTTCCGCGCTCGCCAAAGCAAATCCGAACAAATTCTCATTCGCCACGCCGGGCATGGCAAGCCAGGCGCACCTCGTTATCGCGCAATGGACAATAATGGCGGGCGTCGAGGCCACGAACGTTCCCTACCGTGGCGGCGCGCCATCAATGCTTGCGACGATTGGCGGGGAGGTCCAGTTCACCGTGATGTCGAGCCTGCTCGCCGCGCCGCAGATGGAAGCCGGGAAGTTGCGGGCGCTGGCAATCGGCAGTCCGCAACGCGACCGAAACTTTCCGGACCTGCCGACATTCAGCGAAGCGGGCTATCCCGGCCTCGAAGCTGTCACATGGGTCGGCATCTTCGCGCCCGCCGGAACACCGCCCGCAATCGTCGCCCGTCTTAACGGCGAAATCGATCGACTCATCCACGAGCCCGACGTCGCGGCGAAGCTCGACAAGCAGGGAATCGTTGTCGATGGCGGCCCACCTGACGTGCTCGGTCGTTTGGTCACAAAAGAAATCGCCCGCTGGACCGCCGTAGCGCAGAAGAATCACATCAGCGTCGAGCGCTAACGGTCGAAAGCCGATCGGACAAGCCCATCCTTAGTGTCTCCGAGACCGCCAAGCCGCCGCTATAGAATCAGAGACCTAGCAACCGCTCTGCGTTGCCATGCGCGATACGGGCCTGGTCCGCTTCGCTAACCGGCAAATGTCGCAGAAAGCTTCTCGCCTCACCCATCGAGACGTAGGGGTAATCGACCGAAAACATGATCCGCTCGACGCCCACCTCGAGCAACAGATTGAGGAACGTCGGTGCGAAATTGAAGCCCCCGAATGTATAATGGACATTCTGACGCAGATAGTCGGCGACCGACCTTTCAAGCTTCGTGAGCTGAACAGGGAGATTCTTATTCAGCCGCGGCAGCATGAATGGAAGAGCTTCGCCCATATGCCCGATCACGACTTGCAATTTGGGATATCGGTCAAACACGCCGCCGAGCACCATACGCAACAGATGCACCGCCGTCTCGATATGCCAGCCCCAGCCGCCGCTGGCGAAAACTGTCGTCACAGCCGGCGAGAACCCGCCATAAAGTGCATCGACCACGGGTTTAGGCGGCACCGTCGGATGCAAATAGATCGGTACGCCGAGCGCTTCCGCGCGCTCAAGGATCGGCGAAAAGAACGTATCATCGAGATAGCGACCGCGCGTGTGACCATTGATATTCGCACCTTTGAAACCAAGCTTGCGGACGCAACGTTCTAATTCCAGCGCCGCTTGTTCGGGTGCTTGGATTGGCAAGGATGCAAAGCCGGCAAAGCGCGCCGGATGTTGCTTGACCGCGTCTGCAAGAAAATCGTTCGCATCACGCGCGCAAGCGATGGCCTCGTCAGTCTCAATCTGCTCCACGCCGGGAGAGTTGAGTGAAAGCACCTGCATATCGATGCCGGCCGCATCCATCTCGGCAACTCTTTTGTCGCCGACCTCCGAAAGCTGCTCGATGATATCGGCGCCGCCGGGCCGTGAGCTTCGAAAACGCTCGGTGGATACCTTGCCAGGCCCCGCTAGGAAGGCTGGCGTAACGAAGTGCTCTTCAATAGTGATGGTCCGCATTTTTGCTCCCTCTGGCGATCAACCGCTAGCCTCAAGCAACTTGCCGCCTGCACTCACCGGCTGGGCGTCGATCAAGATGAACGCAATAACACAGGGCTCACGGCCCGCATTGATCCAATTATGGATTGTTCCGCGCTGGACAAGCACATCACCGGCGCAGAGGTGAACCATAGCGCCATCCATTTCCATATCAATTTCACCCGAGACGACGATCGCGTAATCAATGGAACTGGTTCTATGAATGCGCGACTGCACCCCGGGGCTGAATTCGATGACCCGAAACGCCGTGCCGTCCGGAACGATCGTTGCCGCCTTCCGTTGAGCCGCATCTTCGTCGTCCTGGTTATCAACCGGGAACCCTTCGGTGATCCATATCGGCGCGATCAGCGCACCCGGCCGGCCAGCTTTGGGATTATCGACGACCTCATCGATCAGAATGACCGATTTTGCGTTCGCATCGTGACCGGTGACGACTCTTCGCACTCTCATGATTCTTGTCTCGCGTGATGTCGAACGACCTACGGCAACGCCGCTTTCCGTTCATAGAAATCCCACAGAAGGCCGAATAGCCTGGGGTTGAACGTGCCTGCTCTGCAATCACGCGCCTCATCCTCGCTCAACGGGATGCAGTGACCGGCGATATCCGCTTGAAGCTGTATTTGCGCATTCTCTTCTAGGAACGTGCAGGCAAAGAAGGCTTCCTCGACCGAAGCGCCTACGACAACGCTGCCGTGGCCGCGCATTTGCGCCGCACAATGGTGGCCTAAGGTACGCGAAAGATCGCCAGCTTGATCATCCGTCACGACCAGCCGCGGATTGTCCCAGGTTGGCACGCCAGTGCAGAGGAACGCACCATGCAGAAACACCGGCTTTAGGGGTTTTCCGGCAATAGCGAGGGCGCGCGCATGCGGTGCATGCAAATGGCAAACACACATCGCGTCGGGCCGATCACGATGAATTTGCGTATGAATACGCCACTCCAACGGGATAAGCCCGCCGGGATGCTCGATGATGGTCCCATCGATATTGTAAAGAAAAATGTCCTCAGGACGAACGGTGCTTTTCTCTGTACTGGCGCCCGGGCTAATGAAGCATGTGTCCGTCCCGGGTATCCGAATAGATACATGACCGAACATACCGATGACGCCTTGCTGGTTCAACATTCGGGTCAGCGACGCGGTCTTGGCGCGGAGTTCTTGTTCTATGCTCATGACGCGATCTCGATTGAAGATGTTTAGAGTGACTTAGCAATACCCGCACGCTCGATGAGCTTGCCCCAGCGATCTATTTCTGCACTTAGGAAGGCCTTCAAATTATCGGGGGACGGGCTTTTAGTCGGCAACATCCCGATACGAATAATGAGATTTTGCACATCGGGCTGCTCTACAGCGGCTTGGAGTTCGACAGCAAGCTTATTGATCGTCGCAGACGGTGTAGCGCGCGGCGCACAGATCAAAGTCCAACCCTGAGCCTCAAAGCCCGGTAGACCGGCTTCCGCCATGGTCGGCACGTTCGGTAAGACCGGCACCCGCTCGGTCGACGTGACCGCGATCGGACGGACCTGGCCAGCTTCGATCTGGCCAATTGCGGCACCGACGTCGGCAAACATAAGCTGCATGCGGCCGGCAACCAGGTCATTGAGGCCGAGAGGCGTCCCGCGATACGCAACACCATTCATTTTGGTGCGCGTCATGCTTTGCAGCAGTTCGCCGGCCAGGTTGATGGCCGACCCCGGGCCGCCGTGCGCGTAGTTCAACTGTCCCGGCTTTTCCTTGAGCAGCGCGAGGAGCTCGCTGAGGGACTTAATTGATGAGCTTGGGTCGACCAGAAGTACAAGCGGTGTACGAAAGACAAGAGAGACGGGCTGCAAATCCTTCAGCGTGTCGAAAGGCATCGATTTGAACAGCGTCGGATTGGACGCCAGCGAGCTCGGCGAGGCAAGGAGCGTCGCGCCATCCGGCCTCGCCTTGGCGACGTAATCTGTGGCGATCAAGCCGCTAGCGCCAGGCTTATTCTCCACGATGACTGGATTGCCCACTCGCGCCTGCATCTTCTGTGCGATGGCGCGCATGATAACATCCGTACTGGCTCCCGCCGGAAACGACACGATAAATCTGACAGGGCCCGTTGGCAGCTCGTCGGCTCGCGCGCCGAAACCGATCGGCAGCATTGCGCCCGCCGTCAAGGAAGCAGCGAGTAGCGACCGTCGCGTGAACATTTCATCTTCCCTTTATATTTCTTAAGTTCTGAACGTGCCGTCCTTCGACGTGGGGCTAGTCATGGGGTCAGCGGCACACGAGGCGAGCGCTGCGCAAGCGGCTAGCCGACATACTGTCCAATAAATGCGAGTGTTCGCTCGCGGGCCACCGCCGCGCTTTTCGGTTCGTAAAAGCGCCGGTCGTCGCAATTGAAGCCGTGCTCCGTTCCCGGATATTGATAGATGGTGACAGCAGGCTGGGCCGCGGCGAGCTTTTCGATGTCAGGCTGGGGGATATATTCGTCTTTCTCTGCGTAGTGCAGCAGCACTGGAACCCGGGGCGTTTCGTTGGCATGCGCAGCAATCTGCGCACCGTAGTAGCCAATGGCGCAGGCCAGACCATCGAGCCGCGCGGCGGCGATATAGGCCAGCGAGCCTCCCCAGCAATAGCCGAGCGCCGCAACTTTGCCGGCTTCAGTCGCCGCGTCGATTGTCGCCTGAATATCGACGATGCATTTGTCGAGATCGAGCTTGGCCCGAAGTTCTCGTCCTTTATTCATGCCGGCCTCGTCGTATCCAAGCTCAACGTCTCGCTCGACACGATCAAAGATCGCCGGCGAAAAAACCAGGTAACCGTCTGCGGCGTACTGGTCGGCCACACGACGAATGTGCCCGTTCACACCGAAAAACTCCTGAATGACAATCAGGCCGCCGCGAGGTGTGCCTGACGGCTTGGCGCAGTAGGCCGAAAACTCGTGACCGTCCTTCGCGGTTATCTTGATCGTACTCATACTAACTTTCCTGATTACTTGGTCTTTTCACGATCCGCTTCTTATTGTCCTGACCGAGTTGCGGACCTAGCGAGCGTATCTTAGGACGCTCACCATCGAAGCTGATCGGCAGGCCCGTCAGGGTCACGCCCGTGCCGGGCACCTCTTGCAAGATATTCAACTCTGCGACCTGAAGGTCCTTCAATGCCTCGGGGATCGTATTGACCGGCGCGCAAGGCACCCCCACTTCGTTGAACTTCGCAATCCAGAATTCCCGTGGGTGCGGGCCGATGCGTTCGTTGATGAGCGCAATCAGATCTTCGCGGTTTTCCAACCGAGCGCGATTGCCCGAAAATCGCGCGTCGGAGGCCCAATCAGAAACCCCGAGCGCACTGCAAAGGCGGGCGAAAAGGCGGTCATTACCGGCACCGATCAGAATAGCGCCGTCCTTCGCCTCGAACGTTTGATATGGCACGAGATGCGCATGCGCCGTGCCCAGCCGCTTCGGGATACGGCCTTGATTGAGGAACCCGGCTATGTGAGGCGCCTCCCATGCAAGAGCCGTTTCCAGGAGCGAAGTATTCACAATGCTACCTTTTCGGGTAAGGCCCCGGCGCTGCAGGGCTGCAAGCGCCCCGATAACGGTCCACATTGCGGTACCGACGTCGACAATCGATACGCCAACTCGCGCCGGTGTTTCGTCCGGATTTCCATTGATGCTAAGGATGCCGCTGAACGCCTGCACAACAGGCTCGAAAGCCGGCAGCATTTGCATGGGACCGCGATTGCCGAAGCCCGAGATGTGACAATAGATTAATTGCGGATGCCGCGCGCAGACGGTCGGTCCATCGATACCGAGTGCATCGACGACGCCAGGCCGCATGTTGTGGATGAGAATGTCCGCATTCTCAAGCAACCCGTGAAGCTGTTCCACTCCCTCAGAAGTTTTCAGGTCGAGCGTGACGGAGGCCTTATTACGGTTTACGTCGAGAAAGTGCAGCGAGTCGCCGTTCTTGAAAGCGGCGCCCATGTGCCGCGCGTCATCACCGCCATTCGGCTTCTCCACCTTCACAACATCGGCGCCGAGATCGGCTAGGATTGCCGAAGCGTAAGGCCCGGCGAGCACCTGCCCGATTTCGACAACGCGAACGTTTTCAAGCATCCCAAGCCTTTTCTCAGATTGCCAAGATCAGCGCTTGTAACCATAGTACCATCTTTGGTATTTTCAAGCGGAAAGTCCAGTTGCGGATGGGTCGCCGCGGCTTCTCACGCGCCGCCGCGTGGGGAGCCGACACTGACTACGCGGAAAAAGGACATGAAGCGATGACGGAATTTAAGTTCGAGATCAGTGAGACGCAGCGAAAGCTGGTCGCGCAGGTGCGAAGCGCCGTGCAGCAGGAGTTTAAGCCGCGCAGCGTGAGCTTCATGAACGGCGATTTCCCCTGGCAGAATATCCGTCGGCTGGCTGAACTCGGCGTGCTGGGCGTCGCCGTTCCAGTGGCCTATGGCGGGCGCGAGCTTTCCGTGTTCGATACCGCGCTCGTATTGGAAGAGATCGCCAAGGGCTGTTACGTGACCGCAATGGCGGTGCTCGGCGAAGTTGGTTCGCAAACCCGCATTATCGCGACTTACGGCACTGAAAAATTGAAACAACGCCTGTTGCCGGGCGTGGTGCGCGGCGAGCATATTCTGTCGATCTGCATGACCGAGCCGCACGCGGGAACGGACGTCGCCGCTTACAGAACTAACGTCGTGCGGCGAGGCGGAAAACTCGTTCTCAATGGCGAAAAGTCACTGGTTAGCCGCGCCGAGGAAGCAAGTGCCTTCGTCGTGTTTGCGCGCATCGACGGCCATGAAGGTCGCGACGGCATCGGCTGCGTTTTGGTCGATCGGGGCATCCCGGGTCTCGTGCACGCGAGCCGCTCGCATACCATGGGCGGCGAGTATCTGCACACGCTGCGCTTCGAGAACTGCGAACTACCCGAAGAAAACCTCCTGCTTGGTCCTGGCAGTCTGAAAAAGCTGCTCTCAGCCTTCAATACCCAACGCTGCCTCAATCCCGCGATCTCGCTCGGACTGGCCGAAGGCGCCTTTACGGAGGCTTTGGCCTATGCCCGCAACCGTACCGCATTCGGCCGCAGCATTGGCGAGTTTCAGGGCATGCGGTGGAAGCTCGCGGACATGTGGCGCGAGATCGAAGCAGCGCGCGGCTTACTTTATCGCGCCTGCGCCAGCGCCAAGCCCTTTCCCGATCCACTTCTTGCGGCAACCGCGAAAGTCTACTGCAACGAAATGTCAGTGCGCGTCACGAGCGAGGCGATCCAGGTGTTTGGTGGCTATGGTTTCACCGACGAATATGCCGTGTCTCGACATTATCGCGCTGCGCGATATGGCAGCCTCGGCGGCGGTACGTCTGAAACGCTGCGCGACCTCGTTGGAAAGCGGCTAATGAGCTATGATGATCCCGAGGCCATCTTCGAATTGGCCATTTTCTAACGGATTTTGCCTTGAAGAATAGCGATTCTCTGCCCCAGATACGCCATCGGCTCAACCCGGAGGATGATCGAATAGCGCTTTACGTCCGGCTGACCAGCGTCCTCCGCAGCCGGATCGCGACGGGCGAGTGGAAGATCGGCCAGCGCATTCCAAGCATTGACGCGCTTTGCAAAGAATATGGAGTCGCGCGAAATACGGTGCGCCAGGCGCTCGAAATACTGAGCACGGAAGGCCTGATTCGAGGTGGGCGGGGCGTCGGCACAATCGTCCTTCAGGCCCCCGCCATTTCGGCAATCGATGACGATCTCAAGAATGCCATCAGCGATCCGCTGACGCTCGGACCGGACCAGACCATTCAGGTTCTAAATCGCGCGAAAAAGGTTTCGATTCCGGATCAGCTTGTTCGCGGCTTGCCAGTCTTCAGCGAGTACACGCTCATTCGAAAACTGCACCGCTTTCGCGATCAGCCTTTCGCACTGATGGACATATATGTAGCATCGCCGATTTACGATCGCTTTCCGAAGCGTGCAGACGCCTCGGTCAAGATTGCGCGCCTCTTACGCGATAGCGGAGTCCAGATCGCAAAGTCGCGGTTGGAGATTACAACGCGCCCAGCAGATCACGAGGCGGCACAGTTGCTCGACTATTCGATGGCGGGTTCGCTGGTCTGCATGCGCCGCTGGCGCACGGACAAGCAGGGGCGCATCGTCACCGCCGGCACCTATCTCTATCGCGGCGACCTTTTTGTGCTCGATATTGCGGAGCCTTTCGAGGGCCTCGGTCCAAGCCGGACCGCTTTCGTCAAACTGAGGGGCAGGCCCGCAGCCCGCATTTGAACCGGTCTCTGACCAAAAGCCAAACCCCTTCAAGATCGCGCCATGGGTTGAGCCACTCATCCGTCGAAGACGCCTATAGGCTGCTTACGGATGGAAAGCGGGGGGCGGAATGCGTCGTTGGGACATTGCTTCATAGGCCGACGCTATATTCAGAAGCACATCTTCCCTGCCAGGCTCCGCGCGAAATACTAAAGAGAACGGTAGGCCCGGTTCGGGAAGGATGGTCGGCGAGTCCGACGGCTTAGAAACGTAGCGAGTGCCGCCAGCCGAAAGTGCAAATTGCGGATCGTACACGGTCGTCACGTAGCCCGCTGGAATAAGCACTTCCGTCAGCCCCGCATTCGGTCCGCTCAGCGACTCGGGGGCCAGGTTGCTGGGGATATCATACTGATGAGGGTGGCCGATGAGACCCGGCGGCCACGGGGTATGCAGGCGCACGAGCGCGTCCAACTTGTTCTCGAGGATCACCATCATGTCGGCGCGGCGTAGCAATTCGCGCAGCATAATGCGTTCGTTGACGCCCTGGCGTCCGTCAAGCCGATTGCGTCGCGGATCTCTTCCCAGTTCTTAAACGCGGCACGCTGATCATCGCCCCAGAACTTGGAACGAGCATTCAGTGACGTCCAATCGACCAGCGTCTCCTCAATTCCTTTCATTTTCCAATCCGCCGAACGGCGCATCAGGTACTGCGAAATGTGGAACCTGAACGTATTCGCCAATTCCTGCTGCTGAATGGTGCCAAGATCAAGATTGGAGGGCGGCTCGATGCGCTCCTCGGCCATGGCGACGCAATAATCGATAGGCTGCATCGTACCGGTGCCAAATACTTTGCCCGGGAGGAATTCGGTCGGAACGATCGCGCTCGCGAATTCCTGAAACAATGGCTGACCGTCACGGCGGACGCGAAACAGCAGGTCCGGCATGAATATCGGCACCAGCCGCGCCAATGCCCGGCGATAATCGACCCTCATCAGCTCACAATCAGGATCGCGCGGCCACAGCGGGTCGGACGATTCCACCAGTGTGGCGCCGAGGCTGCCCGCAAGCATGGTTTTGATTTCTTTGGCCGCCGCGGTGACAATGGGCTCTTCGGTTTTCGAGCCTTTGGGAACAAGCATCGACTCGCGGATGACCCCGATGCGCTTGCCCTTGAGAGTCGCAAGCTCGCTCACGTGATCGGCATAGGGCGTGCTGAGCACCGAGGAACGCGGCACTGTCGTGTAGACGTCACGCGGATCGTAATAGCCTTCTTTCGGGTCCTTGAGGGCGTCGAGAATTTTCGCGCAATCAGCAAGCTTGCGCGCGTGGATCCCGGTTCGATCGCAATAAATGTCCGCGCCGATAGCGCCGCCATCAAAGCCCAACATCGCCTTGTGCGGGAGTATCAAGGCCACCGCGTTGTGGTTAGACGGTCCGCGGCACGACGCGCGGGTTTCCTCGCCAAGGCTCGCCATGACCATATTGGTACTGACTGAAAGCGCCGAGCCTGAGCTTGAGCCGAGCGACGCGGCTCGTCTCGTATCGTAGGGATTTCCCGGATTACCGCCCCAGGTGCTGCGTTGATAGCCGAGCGTCGAAGCGAGAACCTTTGTAGGCTTGTTGCGACCGCCGGGATCGCCGGCGCGGCCGTTATATTCGGTATTGACCGCCTTGGCGAAGATGATCGCGCCTTTCTTTCGCAATTGATCGACAAGAATGTGATCTCGTGGCGGGAAGTCGACGTCGTAAGCCGCATCGCCGCCGCCGGTCGAACGCATATCTTTCGTATCGAACGCGTCCTTAAACGAGAAGACGACGCCGTACATTGGCATCTCATAAAGGGATGGATTGCGTCCGTAAGTAGCGTCGAGCTCGGCTGCGCGCTCAAGCGCATCAGGGAAATGTCTGAAGAATTCGCATGCCGGCGGCGCACCCTTCGGCAAGGGCCCTTTCGATGGGTGGCGATCAAAATCGCCGCGACACGTCACAGAGCGCTCGCCACGGATATTCAACGTCGCGAGCGCATTGACTTGCCGAGCATTCGGAATGCCGACGACCATGCCAAACTGCTGATGAACGGATGGATCGGACGCGGTCGTCTCCATTCGTCCGTATTCCAGCGGCGGCCCCGCATATTTTTCGAGATCCGGCAGCAGCGCAGATGCCTTGACAGTCTTCCTGGGGAACTTGATTGGCGCCATTGCGCGAATAGTGCCGTGGCTCTCAGCGACGTCAGCGCCATCTTCCGTCACCAGCATGCTAGCGACTCCATTATAGGCGGCGACGCGCTTTATGTAATGCTGAACGACGGCAACACAGGATGTGTTTCCCGCCTGGATCGCCCGGTGAAGCTCGCCAATCGTCGCCTCCTCGAGACGAAACAGCTTCCCCGACCCGTCTAACGGCTTCGGCATTGAAAACCTCTTTCACCGACGGAAAAGGACTTATGGCTGGAACGGCAGGATGCGCCCTCACTGTCCCATGCAGTTAAATCGATGGGCACAGAAACTTTAAAAAGTTGGCGGCGTACTAATCCACAGTACGCGAGCCGTCTTGGCGCCAACATTGCGATAGGCATGCGGCAATTCTGACCGGAAGTGAAAGGAATCGCCGGACTTGGCGCGCATCTTTTTGCCGTCGATGACGAGTTCGATCTCACCTTCGAGTACATACCCGATCTCCTCGCCGGCGTGCACGATGGCTTCGCTACCGCCACCAGGCTCAATCATATGGATATTGCCCTGAAGAAGGTGCTCCCGTGAATAAGGGATCAGCCGCTCCATCTGGATGCCCTTGCCCGTGCGCAAATTGTCGGTGACCAGCACAGGCCGCTCGCCGGCCTGCGAGACGATCCGTTCGCTACTGCTCGGCGCCGAATACAATTCGGAAATGTTGGTGCCCAGCGCCGTGGCAACCCGATGCAGCGTGGCAAATGACGGCGCGGCCTTGTCGTTCTCGATTTTCGACAGCATGCTCTCCGAGCATTGCGCCTGGTCCGCGAGTTCCTTCAAAGTCATGCCGCGAACCATGCGGGCGTGATGGAGGCGTACGCCAAGTGCGACGGGCTGGTGGCCGGCGCCATTGATCTTCGAACCGGACTTCGCTCCGAGCGGCCTCGGCTTGACCGGCTTTACTCCCGGCTTCGGCCCTTTGCGTTTATTCCGAAACGAATTCATTTTATTCATCATTCTTGATTTTGATATGTCGGTCAATCGCGCGAGGCGCAGGATGCTGCGCCCCGCGCTCGATTGTCGCCCTCAATGGCTCAAACGGCAACCGATTTACAGTTTGCGGTCCGCTAACGGCGGCAGGAATTTATCGGTGTAGATCGAAGCGGCGTCCGGCTTTGCCGTCAACTGATAGGCGTCGGCAATCGAGTCGATGGTGAACTGAAGCTTTGCCGGCTCGACCACGCTCAAGCCCTTGTCGACGACATGCTTGGTCTTGGTCAGTTCGAGCGCCAGACCAAGGCGCACCTTTTCGATGTCGAGCTTCATCATTGGGTCGCGGTCTTTCAGCAGCGCCAGCGCGGCGTCTGGATCGGCAATCGTGTCCTTTGTGCCTTTGTTGAGCGCAGCGACGACGCCTTTCACCGTTTCTGGGTTCTCGTCGGCGAACTTCTTCGTCGTCACCAGCGTTAGTCCGTACATATCGGCGCCATAGTCAGCGTATTTAAGAACCGACAGATCGCTCATCGTAAAGCCGATCTCGAGCGCTGCGGGGACATTCGAATTGGTGAACCCGCCGGTGCCGGCCACTTCGCCACGCTTGAGCATGGGCCCGAACAATTGCGGCTGCACGTTCACCCAATCGATCTTTACGTTCTCGGCCTTGGCGGCTTTGAGCAAGATCGAGATCGTGTCGTGCACCGCGGTACCTGGACCGCCTGCGATCTTCTTGCCGTCGAGGTCAGCAGGCTTCTTAATGCCGGCATCAGCGCGTGTGATCACCGCGAGGGCCGTCTCGTCGAAGCTGATGTAGACAGCGATCAGCGGCGATGTCGGGTTCATGGCGTTGAAACGGATCATGGCCGGGAGATCGACCCAGCCGAACTGGTAAGCACCGCCGGCGACGCTGACAGCGACGTTGGTCGCACCCTTGCCGGCATCGATTGAATCCACGGTCACGCCGCCGTCTTTGAAATAGCCCTTTTTCTGGGCGATGAAGAACGGTGCATGAGTGCCCTGGATGATCCAGTCCATCATGATTTTGACGTTCTTGGTCTCGGCCTTCGCCGCACCCGAAAAGGTCGCGCTGGCGAGCATCGCAATCCCCACGCCGAAGGCAATGCTACGACGCGTCAGGGAACTATGGTTACTGCTGCTTTTTGAGGCGATGCTGCTTAGTTGAATGGCATTCAAGTTACTTGCAAACATGGAAACTCTCCTTCAGGTTACGCTTACAGATGAGTTTGCAAGAAGCGTGCCTCGAAAATTTCATTGGCATGAGGGTTGCAAGCCCAAAGGAGGACCTCGGTTCGTGGCGCCCCCGAAATTGGATAAGCAGCGTTGCAATCGGTGGTCACGTCGCAGCCGCGAGAGACTGTCACAGAAACATCACGAGACTTCAATTACCAGGAGTGAGTGCTAATGCTTAAACTGCCGGGACATGGCCGCTACGATCACGTCAATATTACTCAGCGCCCCGACTACGCATGGCCGGAGGGGAAGCGGCTCGCTTTTTATATCGCCCTCAATATCGAACATTTCGCTTTCAGCGCCGGCCTCGGCATGGACCCGCACAACCGCGGCGCCGCACAGAACTCACGCAACTGGTCTTGGCGCGACTACGGCAATCGCGTCGGCAACTGGCGGCTGTTTGAAATTCTCGACGAGTTGAAACTGCCGGCGACGATCCTACTCAACAGCACGGTCTGCTATCAGTATCCGGACATCGTCGCGAAGATCAAAGAACGCGGCGACGATGTCTGCGGGCATGGCCGCACCAATGCAGAACTCCTTACGCAATTCTGGGAGGGCGATGAAGCGCGCGTCATCAAGGAATGCGTTGACGTCATTGAGAAATACGTCGGCGTGCGGCCGTACGGCTGGATGGGTGCCGGCGCCGCCGAGTCGAAATTCACACCCGACCTCCTGAAGGAAGCCGGCTTCACCTATTCGCTCGATTGGCCGGTCGACGATCAGCCCATATGGATGCGCACCCGCTCCGGTCCCTTACTCTCGGTTCCCTATCCGATGGAATTGAACGACGCGGGAACATTGGGTTTGCGCGACCACACGGGCCGCCAGTTCGCCGACATGATCGTCGACCAGTTCGAGGAACTGCTGGAGGCCAGCGACAAACAGCCTCTCGTGTTCGCATTGTCGCTGCACGGCTTCATTGTCGGCCAGCCGTTCCGCCTGCGTCCGCTGCGCCAAGCGATCAAACACTGCGCCCAGCACAAACGCGCAGGGGAGGTCTGGTTCACCCGCGCCGGCGATGTCGCCAAATATTGCTACGAGATGAAGCCCGGCATCATTCCGGGCAGCACGCCGGCGACGGTGGCTTAGGCCTCGAAAGTAAGGAGTAGCATCATGAACAAGCCCATCGTCGCCACCGAGGCCGCAAGTAACGCTTCTTGCAAGACACATTTGTTGGAATCGAAACCCGATACCGTCCATTGGGGCTTCTTCGACGGCAACCTGCCGCCGGTGCTGACCATCAACTCCGGCGATCGCGTGACCGTCGAGTGCGTGTCCGGCAATCCGGAATGGATGCCTCCAGCGGGTTCGGGCTTCGAGCCGCTCGACGACATCAAGTTGGTCCATAAGGAGGCCAAACGCGGCAGCGGCAATCACATCCTTACCGGCCCGATCTATGTGAACGATGCCAAAGTCGGCGATGTTCTCGAGGTCAAAATTATCGACATCGAGATGCGCCAGGATTGGGGCTTCAACCTGTTCCGATCCTACGGCGGCACCTTGCCGGATGAATTCAACTATCAGCGCATGATCCACGTTGCGCTTGATCGCACGGCGATGCTGGCAACGATGCCTTCCGGCATGAAGGTGCCGCTGTCGCCGTTTTTCGGCCAACTCGCGGTGGCACCGCCCAAGGCCTACGGCAAGCAGAACAGTAAGGAGCCGCGAGAATTCGGCGGCAACCTCGACTGCAAGGATCTGGTCGCGGGCACGACCATCTATCTGCCGGTCTGGAACGACGGCGCCTTGTTCTCGACCGGCGACGGTCACGCAGCGCAGGGCCACGGCGAAGTCGACGGCACGGCGATCGAGACTTCGCTCAAGGGCACCTTCGAGTTCAAGGTCCGCAAGGACCTCGGCTGGAAAATTCCACGCGGCGAGACGCCGACACATCTTATCGCCTTTGGACTGGATTCCGACCTCGACGACGCCGCCAAGCAGGCTCTCAAGCAGATGATCGAGTGGATCGTCGCCACCACGGGCATTCCGAAAGACGAAGCCTACGCGCTGTGCAGCTTTGCTTGCGACCTGCATGTCACGCAAACCGTCAACAACCAGAAGGGCGTGCACGCCATGATCGCCAAATCCATCCTGAAAACGCCCGCTTGATGAAAAACTTCGTCGATATGCATGAGGTTTCGCTGCGCTATGGCGAGGACGGCGACGGCACGCTGGCGTTGCAGAATGCCAGCGTGAAGGTCGATAGCGGCGAGTTCGTCGCCGTCGTCGGACCGTCCGGCTGCGGCAAGTCGACGCTGATGAAAGTCATCACTGGTCTGTGGCCGCCGACCGCGGGTGGCGTCATTGTCAACGGCAAGGAAGTGGACAAGCCGCTATCGATCACCGGTATGGCGTTCCAGAATCCAACGCTACTGCCGTGGCGTACCGCGCTCGACAACGTCATGTTGCCCCTCGAGATCGCCGAGCCCCATGCGTCCCAACTCAGACGCAACCGCACCATGTTCGAAACCAAAGCTCGGGATCTGCTGGCCTTAGTCGGTCTCAAAGGTTTCGAAAACAAGTTCCCATGGGAATTGTCGGGCGGCATGCAGCAGCGGACGTCGATCTGCCGGGCGCTCATTCATGATCCATCCTTGCTGATGCTCGATGAACCGTTCGGTGCCCTCGACATGTTCACGCGCGAAGAACTGTGGCTTGCGATGCAGGAACTCTGGATGGCACGACGGCCCACCGTCATTCTGGTTACGCACGATTTGCGCGAAGCAGTTTTTCTCGCCGACCGCATTCTCGTGATGAGCAATCGCCCAGGCCGCATCGTCGCGGAGCGAACCGTCGAATTGCCGCGGCCGCGCCAGTTATCCATGACCTATGAGAGCTACTCGGTCGGCCTGGTTCAGGAGCTCCGCGACCACATCAGCGCCGCTAGGGAAAACGTATGAGCGAAATCACCCTTCCAACCGCGCCACGGCGCCGCCCCCGCAAGTTCACGCGCAACAAGGCGTTTCGTCGTGTATTGCCTTGGCTTGTCGTCGCCGGCATCTTTCTGGTCTGGCAGTTATTGGTCGTCGGCCTGCGCATCGAGCCGTTCGTGCTGCCGTCGCCGACGTCGATCTTTGCCGCCGGCTGGCAATGGCACACGATCATTCTGGTCAATGCCTGGCAGACGCTGATGACCACGACCATCGGCTTCTTCTTCGCAATCATCATCGGCGTGGTGTTGGGCGTCGCCATCGGGTCGTCGTCATTGATCTATGACGGCTTCTATCCCGCGCTGGTCGGCTTCAACACCATCCCGAAGGTCGCGGTGGTGCCCATCCTGATCATCTGGTTCGGCGTCGGCTCGGTGCCGGCGATCATCACGGCGTTCCTGCTGGCGTTTTTTCCGATTCTGGTCAATGTCGCGACCGGCATCGCGACGGTCGAACCGGAGTTGCAGGACGTGCTGCGCGCGCTTGGCGCCAGCAAGTGGCAAACCATCCGCAAGGTCGGCCTGCCGCGGGCGATGCCTTACTTCTTCGCATCCCTGAAAGTCGCCATCACCGTCGCTTTCGTTGGCTCGATCATCGCGGAAACGGTTGGCTCCAATGCCGGCATCGGCAACTTCATGTTGGTAGCGTCTTCGCGTTTCGAGGTGCCCCTCGCCTTCGCCGGCCTGCTCGTCACCGGCGCCATGGGCATCGCGATGTATGCCATCGCCGGCGCCATCGAAAGCCGGATGACCGGTTGGGCCACGCGTAGCGGTGGCGGCGCGACTTGAGGCGAGACCAAATGCTGGACCCAAAAGACTTTTCAGAACTCAAGCTGCAACTCGATGGCATTCTCAGTCCGGGCGAGCAGCACAAGCGCCATATACTGCTCGACAGCATGTATGCCTTTCTGCCGAAGGATGCCGAGGCCAAGGTGTTCATGTTCCACGCCGAAATCGCGCCGCTCGGTTACACCAACTGGCA
>Ga0265314_10001422_pt1 | contig 26799 bp, 26 predicted proteins | sample 4126metaG_FD_203106 | JGI IMG/M metagenome (GOLD analysis project Ga0265314, IMG submission 203106) | Rhizosphere microbial communities from Carex aquatilis grown in University of Washington, Seatle, WA, United States - 4-1-26 metaG | ecosystem: Host-associated > Plants > Roots > Rhizosphere >... | reverse complement strand
CGCCGAGCAGCACGGTGAGGAGCAGGCCCCGCACCGCGCCCTTCTTGTCGCCATGCTGGATGGCGTGATGCGCCCAGGTCACCGTCGTGCCGGAGGTCAGAAGGATCAGCGTGTTGAGCAGCGGGAAATGCCAGGGATCGAGCGTCACGATGCCGGTCGGCGGCCAGGCGGAGACGCCGACGTCGTTGTGGAACAGCGCCGTGTTGAAATAAGCCCAGAACCAGGCGACGAAGAACATCACTTCGGAAGCGATGAACAGCAGCATGCCGAAGCGCAGGCCGAGCTTCACCACCGGCTTGTGGTCGCCGCGCGTCACGGATTCGGAGATGACGTCGCGCCACCAGCCCGCCATCGTGTAGAGGACGATCACCACGCCGAAGGCAAAGATCAAAGGCCGGATGAACGGCGGCAGGCCAAAGAAATCATAGGTCTTGTTCATCCAGAAGATGGCGCCCAGCAGCATCGTGAAGGCGCCAAGGGAGCCCACCACAGGCCATGGGCTGGGATCGACCAGATGATAGTCGTGTTTCACTTCGCCGTGCGCCATTACCAACCCCTTAGCAATTACGGATGAACCCGCACCATCGTCATCAGATAAAACAGAACCACCACGCCGAACAGCACGAGCGCGAGTACAACGTTGCGTTTGCGCCGCTCGCGGGCATTGCGCTGCTCGCCGTTTTCATCCATCGCCTCACATCCACATACGCATCGGCGCAATCCCGAGGAGATGCTCGGCGATCAACGCCGCAAACAGGGAAAACAGATAGAAGATCGTGACCGCGAACAGGCGGCGCGCCATGGGTTCCTTGGTTTCGTCCTTCTCGCGCAGGGTTTCCACTGCGTCCCAAAGCAGCAAGGCGCCCAGCCCCGACCCGGCGGCCAGATAGAGCGGCCCGGCAATCCCGATCCAGACGGGAGCGAGGCCGAGCGGCACCAGGAGGATCGCATAGCCCAGAATATGCCAGCGCGTGACGCGCTTGCCGAGCACCACGGGCAGCATGGGCACACCGGCCCGCGCGTAATCGTCCGAGCGGAACAGCGCCAGCGCCCAGAAATGCGGCGGCGTCCACATGAAGATGATCAAAACCAGCAGCAGCGGCGGCAAGGACAGCGTGCCGGTCACCGCAGCCCAGCCGATGGCAGGCGGCAAGGCGCCGGCCAGCCCGCCGATCACGATGTTCTGCGGCGTGCGGCGCTTGAGCAGCAGCGTATAGACGCCGACATAAAAGCAGATCGTGAAGGCCAGCAGCGCCGCTGCCAGATCGTTGACGAACAGCGCCATCATCGTCACGGCCGCCACCGCCAGCGTCCAGCCGAACGCGAGCGCATCCTCGCGCGCGATGCGCCCCATGGGGATCGGCCGCGATGCGGTGCGCGACATCAGCGCGTCGATGTCGCTGTCGTACGCCATGTTGAGCGCGCCCGACGCGCCCGCGGCAACCGCGATACACAGAAGGGCGCTGAACGCCGTCAGCAGGTGCACCGTACCCGGCGCGATGACGATGCCGGTCAGACCCGTGAACACGACAAGCGACATCACCCGCGGCTTCAGCAGCGCGAAGAAATCGCCGACCGTGGCGGCGGGACGATAGATCTCGCTCGTGACCATGCTCATGCTTCGCGAGCCTTCTTCAAGGCGCGCGCCGCAGCCCTGCGCTTGGCTTTGCGCTCGGCCTTGCGGCGTGCTTCCGACACGAGGCGTTTTTGCAGTGCCTCCGCGGCGCGCTTCTTGGCCAACGCCATGTCCTTGCCCGGACGCTTTGCGCGTCCCGGCTTGCCGCTGTTCAGAACGATGGCTTCGACCAACGGCTCCGGATGCGCCACCCGGTAAATCTGATCCGCGAGCTTGGCTTCGGCCCGTTCGTTCGCCTCCAACGCCAGCTCATCAAGAGACTGCTTCGACAAATGCCGTACGGCGCGGCTGGAGCGCTTTTTGTACGCCGGTTTGCCCGAACGCGTTCCGACTTTGCCCGGGCCCTGAGGCTTGCGGTTGTCGGATGTGCGAATTCTCGTTGCCATCAGGTGATCTTCGGCAGTTCGTTGAAGGTATGGAACGGCGGCGGCGAGGATAGGGTCCATTCCAGCGTCGTGGCGCCCACGCCCCAGGGATTATCGCCGGCCTTGCGCTTCTTGACGAAGGCCTCAATCATCGTCGCCAGGAAGATCAGCACGGCCGCTCCGGCAATGAAGGCGCCGATCGAGGAGACGTAGTTCCAGCCTTTGAAGGCATCGGGGTAATCGGCGATGCGGCGCGGCATGCCGGCCAATCCGAGGAAGTGCATCGGGAAGAACGCAAGATTGACGCCGACGAACGTGACCCAGAAGTGTGTTTTGGCCCAGGCCTCGTTGTACATGTAGCCGGTGAATTTCGGGAACCAGAAATAAAAGCCCGCGAAGATCGCGAACACCGCACCCAGCGACAACACATAGTGGAAGTGCGCCACCACGTAATAGGTGTCTTGCAGCACGACATCGACGCCGGCATTGGCGAGAACCACGCCAGTGACGCCGCCGACGGTGAACAGGAAGATGAAACCGATCGCCCACAGCATCGGAGTTTTGAATTCGATGGAGCCGCCCCACATCGTGGCGATCCACGAGAACACCTTGATGCCCGTCGGCACGGCGATCACCATCGTCGCGAAGACGAAATACGCCTTGGTGTCGACGCTGAGGCCTACCGTGTACATATGGTGCGCCCAAACCAGGAAGCCGATGAAGCCGATCGACACCATCGCGTAGGCCATGCCGAGATAGCCGAACACCGGCTTCTTGGCGAAGGTCGAAACGATATGGCTGATCATGCCGAAGCCCGGCAGGATGAGAATGTAGACTTCCGGGTGGCCGAAGAACCAGAACAGGTGCTGGTAGAGCACCGGATCGCCGCCGCCCGCCGCATTGAAGAAGCTGGTGCCGAAATGGCGGTCGGTCAGCAGCATGGTGATGGCGCCCGCCAGAACCGGCAGCGACAAGAGCAGCAGGAATGCCGTCACCAAAATGGACCAAACGAACAGAGGCATCTTGTGCAGCGTCATGCCTGGCGCGCGCATGTTGAGAATCGTGGTAATGAAGTTGATCGCACCCAGGATCGAGGAGGCGCCTGCGATGTGCAGCGAGAAGATCGCGAAATCCATCGCCGGCCCGGGCGAGCCGTAGGTCGAGAGCGGGGCATAGACCGTCCAGCCGCCGCCCATGCCGATGCCGCCGGAATCGCCTTCGACGAACATCGAGGCGACCAGCAGGGTGAACGAGAACGGCAGCAGCCAGAACGAGATGTTGTTCATGCGCGGGAACGCCATGTCCGGCGCGCCGATCATCATCGGCACCAGCCAGTTCCCGAAGCCGCCGATCATCGCGGGCATGATCATGAAGAACACCATGATCAGCCCGTGCCCGGTGACGAATACGTTGAACGTATGCGGATTGGCGAAGATCTGCATGCCAGGTTCCGCCAACTCCGCGCGCATCATCATCGACAGAAAGCCGCCGACAAGGCCGGCGCAGATCGCGAACACCAGGTACATCGTGCCGATGTCCTTGTGGTTCGTCGAATAGACGTAGCGCCGCCAGCCGTGCGGGTGGTCTTCGTGCGCGTGTGGCTGCTCGGGGTGGGCTTGGAATGTGTCAGTCGTGACCGCCATAGCGCCGTCGTCCTTAATTATCGGCCGCGACGCGCACGGCGCCGGGCATTTCGTTTGCCGCAAACTTCTTCTTCGCCTTGACGAGCCAGGCTTCGTATTCGGCTTGGGTCACGACTTTCACCTCGATCGGCATGAAGGCATGGTTGGCGCCGCAAAGCTCGGAGCATTCGCCGTAATAGGTGCCGGTCTTCGTCGCCTTGAACCAGGTGCGGTTGATACGGCCCGGTATGGCATCCATCTTCACGCCAAAGGCAGGAACGGCCCAGGAATGGATCACGTCGGCGCCGGTGGTGTCGATCTCCACGACCTTGTTCACCGGCACATAGACGGCATTGTCCACACCCAGCAGGCGCAGTTCGCCGGCCTTAGCAGCAGCGGCATCGCTCAGCATGTAGGAATCGAACTGGAAGTTGCCGTCCTTGGGGTAGACGTAGGTCCAGAACCACTGCTTGCCGATGGCCTGGATCGTGACGTCCGGCTTGGGGATCTCCGCTTCGAAATACAGCAGCCGGAACGACGGGATGGCGATCAGCACCAGGATGATGACCGGAATGCCCGTCCACGCCACTTCGAGCAGCGTGTTGTGGTGGGTCTTGCTGGAAACCGGGTTGGCCCGCTGGTTGTAGCGGATCATCACCCATACCAGCAGCGCCAGCACGAATAGGCAGATCGCTGTGATGATGTAGAGCAGCAGGCGATGGAAATCCTCGATCTGCGACATCACCGGAGACGCCGCAGCCTGCATTCCAAGCTGCCAGTTTTGCGGCGCAGCGACGGCCGATCCGGTCCACCCGGCGACGGCCGACAACACAGCCGCACCGATGGCGGTTTTTCTGAGGAACATCGTTACCCTCGTAAAAATACGGACTTGTGCGCGATTCGGCCCGCGCTCCCAAGGATTCTATAGGCGGTTTCACGATTCTATATGCGATTTAGAGGCGTTAAGCTCCTAGAGTCGGATGCGACCTTATGGCACGGGGTAGAGTGCGATCCCCCTGCCCCTAGGGCAGCGCTTGTGGAACCGCCCTAGAACACTGATATCTACGAACATCGCCGATCCCGCCGCAACCCGGCAAAAAAACCGAGGTAACTCAATGGCAGCCGAACTCTTCTTTTCCCGGACCGGAATGGACCGCGGCCGCGTTCAGGCCAAGCTGGACGAGGCCCTGGCCGGGGCGGACGATGGCGAACTGTTCCTGGAATACAGCCAGAGCGAATCGTTCTCCTTCGACGACGGGAGGCTGAAGGCAGCCAATTTCGATACCAGCCAAGGCTTCGGCCTGCGCTCGGTCTGCGGCGAGGCGGTCGGCTACGCCCACGCCAATGAGCTGTCCGAGGAGGCCATCGGCCGCGCCGCCCAGACCGTGCGCGCTGTGGCCAAGGGGCATTCCGGGATGTCGTCGGGCGCCCCCGCGCGCACCAACGTGAAGCTCTATCCCGACATCGATCCGCTGGAGTCGGCGAACTTCGAAACGAAGGTGAAGCTGCTGGCGGAGATGGATGCTTACGCCAGGGCCAAGGATCCGCGGGTGCGCCAGGTGTCCTGTTCGCTGGCCGGCGAATGGCAGAGCGTGGAGATCATCCGGGCGGGCGGCGAGACCTATCGCGACGTCCGTCCGCTGGTGCGGATTTATGTGTCGGTGGTTGCCGAAGAGAACGGGCGCCAGGAATCCGGCAGCTACGGCGGCGGCGGCCGCGCGGGTTATGAAACCTTCATCACGCCCGAATATTGGAAGGCGGCGATCGACGAAGCGCTGCGCCAGGCGCTGGTGAACCTCGCCTCGGTGCCCGCCCCTGCCGGCGAGATGACGGTTGTGCTCGGCCCGGGCTGGCCGGGGATCCTGCTGCACGAAGCTATCGGCCACGGCCTGGAAGGCGATTTCAACCGCAAGAAGACGAGTGCGTTCTCCGGCCTGCTCGGCCAACGCGTCGCCGCACCCGGAGTCACGGTGGTCGACGACGGCACCATCGGCGGACGGCGCGGCTCGCTCTCCATCGACGACGAAGGCACGCCGACCTCGCGCACCGTGCTGATCGAGGATGGAATCCTGAAAGGCTACATGCAGGACCGCCAGAATGCGCGGCTGATGGGCATGGCGCCGACCGGCAACGGGCGGCGACAGTCCTATGGCAGCATGGTCATGCCGCGCATGACCAACACCTTCATGCTGGCCGGCGACAAGACGCCCGAGGAAATCCTCGCCAGCGTGAAGAAGGGAATCTACGCGACGAATTTCGGCGGCGGGCAGGTGGACATCACCAACGGCAAATTCGTGTTCTCCTGCACCGAGGCTTATCTGGTGGAAGACGGCAAGGTGGGCGCACCGATCAAGGGCGCAACACTGATCGGCAACGGCCCCGACGTGCTGACCCGCGTCGGCATGATCGGCAACGATATGAAGCTGGACAGCGGCATCGGAACCTGCGGGAAGAATGGACAAAGCGTGCCGGTCGGCGTCGGCCAGCCGACGCTGAGACTGGATGGACTGACGGTGGGAGGCACAGCACAGGCTGCGTAAGAGAAATGGACGACAAGCCCTGGTTTGCTCCAAAAATGTTCGGCTTCGGCGCGGGATTACCGATCCGCTGGCAAGGCTGGGCACTCCTCGGTGCATTCATTGGAGCAGCAGTGCTCGGGACGCATTTAGCGATTGCCTACCTGACAGGCGATATGCGCGCTATTGCGGTCTTCGTTGCCGTTGTCGCGCCATTGGCAATCGTGCTTCCGATCATACGCACAAAGACAGAAGGCGGTTGGCGTTGGCGTGACGGTTCTCATCTATAAAATCTGTCACAAAGCGGAATGGGCGCTGGCGGTGCGCGAAGGCATCTATGCGGGTTCGGCGAAGGACCACGAGGACCGCTTCATGCACTTCTCGACGGCCGAACAGGTGAGAGGCACACTGGAGCGCCATTACGCCGGCGCGCGCGACTTGGTGCTGGTGGAAGTCAAAGCGGAGCTGCTGGGCGCCGCGCTTAAGTTCGAGCCGTCCCGCGATGGCGCGATGTTTCCCCATCTCTACGGAACCCTGCCGATAGCATTCGTGAACTGGGTCAGGCACATCCGCCAACGTGCGGACGGCACATTTCTGCTGCCGCGGAGAATTCCGTGATCCTGCCCGAGTAATTCTTGGCAGGCGTCCCATGCCACCGCTAGAGTAGCTGCATTCCAACCCCGGGAGTTCTGTCCATGCGTTACAAGAAGCTCGGCAATACAGGCCTGTTCGTATCGGAGATCTGCCTCGGCACGATGACGTTTGGCGGGGTCGGAACGATGTGGAACGCAATCGGTAATCTCGGCCAGAAGGACGCGACAAATCTTGTGGCGCATTCGCTCGAAGCCGGCGTCAACTTCATCGACACGGCCGACATGTACTCCGAAGGCCTTGCCGAGACGTTTCTGGGCCAGGCGTTGAAGGACATCGGCGTCAAGCGTTCGGACGTCGTCATCGCCACCAAGGCCTATGGCCGCATGGGACCGGGGCCGAACGACATCGGCGCCAGCCGCGGTCACATCATGGATGCGGTGGAGAAAAGCCTGGAGCGCCTACAGCTCGATCATATCGATCTGTACCAAATCCACGCTCAGGATCTGGCGACGCCGGTGGAAGAAGTGATGCGCGCGCTGGACGATCTGGTGAGCCGCGGGCTGGTGCGCTACGTGGGCTGCTCCAACTGGCAGGCGTGGCGGATCATGAAGGCGCAAGGCATCGCCGACAAACGCGGCTGGGCGCGCTTCGAGACCTTGCAGGCTTATTACTCCATCGCCGGGCGCGGCCTTGAGCGCGACATCGTGCCGTTACTGGACGACCAGAAAATGGGGCTCATGGTGTGGAGCCCGCTGGCGGGCGGCATCCTGTCGGGCAAGTTCGGCCCCGGCGCGAACGGCCCGCAAGACGCGCGGCGCACGAAGTTCGATTTCCCGCCCGTGGACAAGGAGCGCGCCTGGCCGATCGTCGATGCGATGCGCGAGATCGGCAAACCAAAAGGCGTCAGCCCGGCGCGGGTGGCGCTGGCCTGGGCGCTGTCGAAACCGTTCGTCACGAGCGTCATCATTGGCGTCAAGACGCTGGAGCAGCTCGACGACAATATCGCGGCCTCGGAACTCACGCTCTCGCCCGACGAGATCAGGCGGCTTGACGAACTGAGCGCGCTCGCGCCCGAATATCCGGGCTGGATGGTGGAGCGCCAAAATATGGGACGGCGGCCGGACGAGAATTAGTGCTACACTTCGTCCGCCGCAAAAAATGGCAAAACCGATGAGAGCACTTCTTTTGATCGTGGGCGTCGTGGCCGTTGCCGTCGGCTTGCTGTGGATCGGGCAAGGGACCGGCTATGTCCATTGGCCGAGTACAAGTTTCATGATCTCACAAATTCAGTGGGCTTATTACGGGGCCGGACTTTCGGTTATCGGGCTTGTATTGATCATTCGATCGATGCGCCGCCGGTAAGGCGCCACGATCTCGTTCACACGGGGTATCCTTCTTTTCCGCCATGAGAATGCCCATATAAGGCCTATCATGGGGACGTGCCGGCAAATCGCGGCGTCTGTCCGCCAACCGAAGGAGAGCCGTATGCGCAAGATTATTCTTATCGCGGCTATGGCCGTGCTGGCGCCTACCGCCGCAAACGCTCAAACCTGGATTGCTGCCTGTAACGACGGAATGGACCTGCAATACACGCAAACGGTCGGCGGCAAAGGCATCCTCCACATCGGGAAAGACGACGGCACCTATCAGGGCATCGCGCTGGTTCAGAATTCCTACAACGGGACCGTGATCTGCAGCGTGGGTGACGATCACACGCCGCCAAATGGCGAACATACCCTCAAAGTATGCGCCGACAGATCGAGCGGCTTCGTCACACTGAAATACAAGGATACGACTGGCCAAGGCCAGTCCATCTCGGACGCACAGCCCTATTGCAGAGCGATTGTCAGCCTTCACTGATCGCGGAAATCGCAACCGCGCCGAGGCTCACAAGAAATTGTACTCTGTGAACAACGGCGTGAGATCGCGGCCCCAGTCGGTGCGATAGAGTTGCAGCAGCTCTTCGGCGCGCGTGTAGCCGCGGGTGATGAGTTCGCGGAGCGGCACAAGGAAGCCTTCTTCCGTCATGCCCATGGCGTCGTGCGAAGCGCGGCGCCTCAGTCCCTCGGCGGAAATATCGAGCATACGAAGGGCAAGCTCCCACACCCGCCCCTTGCGGAACGGCGTCTTAAAGGCGAGCGTCGGCACGGCGTCGCGCATGGCCTGACGCTCCTCCGCCGTCCAGTCCTTCACCAGATCCCACGCCGCATCCAGCGAGGTCTGGTCGTAATAGATGCCCACCCAAAGCGCCGGCAAGCCGCAGATGCGCCGCCAAATGCCGCCGTCCGCGCCTCGCATTTCGAGGAACCGTTTGAGCCGCACCTCGGGAAAAATCGTCGTCAGATGGTCGGCCCAGTCGGACATCTGCGGCTCGATATCCTCGACGTCGGGAATCCTGTGTTCCAGGAAATCGCGAAAGCTCTTGCCAGCGACGTCGATGTATTTTCCGTCGCGATAAACGAAATACATCGGCACATCGAGGGCATAATCGGCATAGCGTTCGAATGACATGCCGTCTTCGAACACCCAGGGCAACATTCCTGCGCGGTCGTTGTCGACGTCGGTCCAAATATGGCTGCGGTACGACAGGAAACCGTTGGGTTTGCCTCCGCGGAACGGCGAATTGGCGAACAGCGCCGTGGCGACGGGCTGGAGGGCTAGCCCGACACGGAATTTCTTGACCATGTCGGCTTCGGACGAGAAATCGAGATTGACCTGAACGGTGCAGGTGCGGAACATCATCTCGAGCCCATAGCCGCCGACCTTGGGCATGTAACGCCGCATGATTTCGTAGCGGCCCTTGGGCATCTGGTGGGTTTCGCCCATCGACCAGGTCGGTGCGAAACCCAGGCCCACCACACCCGCTCCGATTTCCGCAGCGACTTCGCGCACCTGCTGCTGATGCGTGCCCACCTCGGCGCAGGTCTCGTGCACGCTCTTCAGCGCGGCGCCGGAAAGTTCGAACTGGCCGCCGGGCTCCAGGCTGATCGATGCGCCGTTCTGCGTGAGGCCGATGATATGCTCGCCCTCCATGATCGGTTCCCAGCCGAAGCGGCGCATGCCTTCGAGCAGCGCGCGGATGCCGGACGGGCCTTCGTAAGGAAGCGGCCTGTGGGTCTTGAGGTCGTAAACAAACTTCTCGTGTTCCGTGCCGATGCGCCATTCGGATTTCGGCTTCGACCCATCGGAGAGATAGCGCACGAGGTCGTCGCGCGACTCGATCGGTCCACCGGCAGACTGGGGAACGGACATCGACTGCCTTCCTTCGCCGGGCTTTGCCCCTATGGCGTTGTGTAAATTCCAACCCTTGCTCGGCTACCGGCTATGTAAGTGCCGCAAGCGACAACGACAAGTCAGTGGCCGTCACCCTCCGGCAACTCGCCCGGTCGCCGCCGCCATTCAAATCGTGACACTTCGCGACGAATGGCCTCGCACCGTACCATTGTGTAAGTAATTCACAGGGATAGACTGGGACGGCAGGGTTCGCCACGCATCCCGCGTCAGCGTCGACCCGTGTTGTGAAGGAGGGGTGTGATGGTTTCCTTGTATCGTTGTTGCGTCTTGTCGAGCCTGGCCTTGTCGCTTCTGGTTATGGCACCGCCCGCTGCACACGCTGACGATGTGATCGCTCAGCCGAAGATCGATATCTCCCGGAATAACAAACAGCCGGTGTATCCCGAGGGCGCGAGGGACAAAAAGGAGCAAGGCGACACCGTACTCGCAGTTTATGTCGAAACCTCCGGAACACCCTCCAAAGTCAATGTGGAGACGACGAGCGGGTTCGTCGATCTCGATCAAGCCGCGGTTGCGGCCGCTCAGGGCTGGCAGTTCGTGCCTGGCACGAATAACGGCACGCCGGTCCCAGCTTGGACGAAAGTAGTCATTCACTTCCAAGCGTCGAACGCCGTGCAGCATCCTAATGGCGACAACGAAGCCTATGCCGCGACCGACGACGACAATCGGATCATCTGCAAGAAAGATGTCGCTGCAACGGGTTCACATATCGCGCCACCCCCGGTTTGTCTCACCAAACGCGAATGGGATAAGGCAACAAACACCTCGAAACGCGAAGTGCAGCGCGCCACGAGTGCTGGCGACACGGTGAAAAGCCACTAAAGCCAGTCGCCGCGCAGTGCTTGCCAGATGGAAAGCGCCGCCAGGGTAGCCGTGTCTGCCCGCAGGATGCGCCCGCCCAGTGAAACGGGCGTAACGAAAGGAAGGGCGCGAAGGGCCGCGCGCTCGGCAGGGTCGAAGCCACCTTCGGGGCCGGTGACTATGGCCCAGGGGCCATCGGGCGCTTCGCGCAAGCCTTTTTCAATGGGCAGCGCTGCTCCGGCCTCATCGCAGAAAAGTATGCGGCGCTCGGCGGGCCAGGCGGCGAGCAGTTTGTCGAATGCGAGCGGTTCGCGGATTTCCGGGACGCTCAAACGGCCGGACTGTTCGGCCGCTTCCACGGCGTTGGCGTGCATGCGCTCGGTGTTCACGCGTGTGACGATTGTGCGGCGCGTTATCACGGGCTGAAGCGCGCGCACACCGAGTTCGGTGGCTTTCTGCGTCAGGTAGTCGGCAGGTGTTTTCTTGATCGGTGCAAAAACGAGCCACAGATCGGGAACTTCGGCCTGCGGCGCGGTGAGGCGTTCGCACTCGAGCAGGCAGCCGCGCTTGGAGGTTTCGGCGATGCGCGCCAGCCATTCCCCATCGCGCCCGTTGAACAGGCTGACGCGGTCGCCCACCTTCGCCCGCATCACATGGAGAAGGTAATGTGTCTGACCTTCGCCTGGAGCAACGCGCGCGCCCTCCCCGAGCACCACTTCCACGTAGAGGCGCACCTTGCCTCCGGGTTCCGTTAGGTCCGCACTCATGACACTATTGAAGACGATGAGCAGCGAACCGCAAGCCCTCAAACCCGCCGATGCCGTGGCTGCCAGTCTGGTGGACCGTGCGCCGCCCAAGGTTCAGCCCTATCTCAGGCTGATGCGGCTGGACCGGCCCATCGGTACTTGGCTGCTCTACTGGCCTTGCGTGTTCGGGCTGGCGCTGGGCGCCGCGGCGGAAAGCCGGCCTTTCGTGCAATTGGGCGATCTGTGGCTCGTCATCCTGCTCGGCGTGGGCGCCATCGTCATGCGCGGCGCGGGCTGCACCTATAACGACATCGTGGACCGCGACTTCGACGCCAAGGTGGCGCGCACCCGCGGCCGGCCCATTCCTTCGGGCGCGGTCACCGCAAAGCAGGCCTGGATGTTCGCGGTAGGGTTATGCCTTGTCGGACTGTTGATTCTGCTGACACTCAACTGGTTCGCCGTCGCGCTGGGCGTGGGCTCGCTGATCCTGGTCGCCGGCTACCCCTTCATGAAGCGGATCACTTGGTGGCCGCAGGCCTGGCTGGGGCTGACCTTCAACTGGGGGGCGCTTCTGGGCTTCGCGGCGCAGACTGGCACCATCGATGCGGCCGATGCGATGCTCTACGCCGGGCTGTTCTTCTGGACGCTGGGCTACGACACGATCTACGCCCATCAGGACAAGGACGACGACGCGCTGATCGGCGTGAAATCCACGGCAAGGTTGCTGGGTGCGCGGTCGCGCGAATGGATTCTGGGATTCTATGCGGTTGCCTTCACGTTGATTCTGGCGGCCGGATTTGCCGAACACGAAGGCTGGCCGTTCGTCCTGCTGATGCTGCTGGCGGGCGCGCACATGCTGTGGCAAGTGCACACACTGAATATCGACGATTCTGCGCACTGCCTGAAGCTGTTCCGCGCCAACCGCGAAACCGGAGCGCTGATCGCGATTGCTCTGATCGCCTCGACCTGGATCGGGTGAATCGGTCAGGCCTTCTGTTCCTCCGCCGCGGCTTCCACGCTTTGGATCGTCTTCTTCTCCCGGCGTGGCCGCTGCGGACGGCGTAATAGGCTGATCACGATCAAAAGTAGGACGAGGCTCGTCAGCGCGCGAAACGCGAAGACGAAATTGGTGAAGAGCGGATTGCGGGAATTGTTGACTAGCGTGCCGAAATGCCAGTCGTAGACCTCCGGCGCGCCAAGCAGCGCTGCACCGGCGAGCTGATCGACGGTGAACATCTCGACCTGAGACGCGGTGACGTTCGCGTTTTTCACTTCGATCACGTTCGCCGGCCGATCGCAAAGGACACGGCCTTGAAGGCACTGCACGGAAAACATCTGCCCTACCGGCAGCGCGCGGGCGAACTTGAGCGACACCGCAAAAAAGGCAAAGACCAGGAAGACGACGCCTGCTACCAGAATCATGCGGCCGACAGCGATCTGGTAATGGGCGCCGAGGACTTCCTCGCGCAACGCCACGAAGATCGATTCTTTCGCTTCCTCGGTGACACCCCCGCGATCGACAAGTTGGCGCGCCAGCCGCTGCTCGTTGAGCGCAGCGCCCTCACGCATGCCGGGAAACAGAAGCACGAAGCCGGCAATCAGTACGGTGATGGCGTCCACCAGCAGGACCAGCGCGAAGAACACCCAGTAGCCCGACGAGTTCCCGCCATACTCGAATTGGCCCGGCAGCACGTGCGACAACCAATGGTGCTTGCCCGTCATGCTGGTAACGAGCATGAGAAACATCACCAGATTGATGGCTACAAAGCCGAGCAGCAACCGGATGCCCGTGAACCGCTTTTGCATTCCCCCACCCCACAAAGCTTGTCGTTTTGTGGATGATACACGAAAGTGACAGCGCGCGCATGACCGATCCAGCCTCCTTTATCCGCCAAAACACGGGGTTGCTGCCTCCGCCCCTCGTCCCCGAAGTGCGCCTGCACCTTGCGACCGAGGTGGTTCCGCTGTGGCGAAAAACCGAAGAAGAGCTTGAAGCGGAAGGAGTCCCGCCGCCTTACTGGGCCTTCGCCTGGGCCGGCGGACAGGCGTTGGCGCGCTATGTGCTGGATCATCCCGAGGTCGTGCGCGGCAAAAAGGCGCTCGATTTCGGATCGGGATCGGGACTGGTGGCCATTGCCGCTGCGAAGGCCGGTGCGGTGCATGTGCTCGCTGCGGATATCGACAAATTTGCAGCGGCGGCCATCGCGCTGAACGCCAAAGCGAACGATGCGCGCATCGATATTACGCAAGAAGACGTGATCGGGCGAGACGGCGACTGGGAAACGATCCTGCTCGGCGACATGTGCTACGAGCGGCCGCTGGCGGAGCGGCTTTTGGTTTGGCTGAGCGAACGTGCACGCGCGGGTGCACTGGTTCTGCTGGGCGATCCGGGGCGGACCTATTTTCCGAAATCGGGCGTCGAGAAACTCGCGACATATCGCGTGCAAACCACGCGCGAACTAGAAGACCGAGAAATCAGGGAAACGAGTGTTTATCGGCTAGGGAACGTCAGAACCGCCGGGTAAAAGCAATCGACCAGACATTCACACCGCCAGCATCCCAACCGACAAGGTTTTTCGGGGTGATGTCGTCCCACGTGTAGTCCAGGCGGATGCCGTTCGTACCGTCGAAAAAATACTGACCGCCAGCGCCCAATTTGAAGGCCTGCTCCTGGAACCCGCTATGAAAATACTTGGACGTCGAATAATCGGCGACGCCATAGCCCGCGCGAACAAAAAGGTCCGCATCCGGCGTGATCGGCAAATAGCCAACCGCGTACAAGCTTTCCGAGTTTTTCAGTTTGTCTTGCAGTAGCATTATTACCAGCGGACAGACCTGACCGGTACAGGGTGGAGAATAAGTGAAGCTGTCGCGATTGACGCCAACGCTCAGCTCGCCTTCGACGCCTAGATACGATCCGAAGCGGACACCAAGCCGACCCGTGACCGCACTCAAATCGAAATGGCCGGCCTCCTGATTGCTGTATCCCAGCGTCCCGTAAACCGTAATCGGTTCCAACTTGGATTGCGCATTCGCCGGGATGCCGATCTCGACAGCAGCCAAAGCAACAAATGCGCAAAGCGCCCGCGAACCGAACTTCATGAGAGAAGACCCCAACGCATTCCACACAAAGCAATTAGCCGTACGGATCGTACCCGCGGACTTCAGAAGGCGCCACCCGCTCGACTTCGTGTCCCTTGACTCGCGGAAACCCCCAGCCTATTAATAGAACAAAAGAGGAACAATACTATGCCAATCGACGGATATCTAGATTACATCGAGCTGCCGGCGTCGGACATTCCGGCGACGAAGGCTTTTTACGGGCCGGTCTTTGGATGGACCTTCGTCGATTACGGGCCGAGCTATTTGGAATTCCACAGCGGCGACCGCGTGGGCGGCTTCAACGCCGAACGCAAAGTCGTGGGGCGCGGTGGACCGCTGGTTGTACTTTTTGCAGCCGATCTTGACGCTATGGAAGCGAAGGTGCGGGCGACCGGCGCAGAAATCACGGAGCACCTTGAATTCCCCGGTGGCCGCCGCTTCCATTTTCGCGATCCCAACGGCAATGAAATCGCCGTGTGGACGAAAGCTTAGCGGTGGGTTAGTGCCCCATTCCTGTTGGCGCGGCCGTAAAGCTCGTGCAGAGTGCCCCTTCTTGCGGCCTGCTTTGCGGGCTATCGACCACAAGGGGGCACAAGAATGGCTGGGATCATCGAAGACCCTATTGCCGAACAACACCAAGTCCATGACCTGAACCCCACGCTGGGGATGTTCCACCTGATCGCGCTCGGCATTGGCGCCATTATCGGCGCGGGTATCTTCGTCATCACCGGCCATGCTGCGGCAAGCTACGCCGGACCGGCCGTGGTCATCTCGTTCGCGATCGCGGGGCTGGGCTGCCTCTTTGCAGGCCTTTGCTATGCCGAGTACGCCGCCATGATCCCGGTGGCCGGCAGCGCCTACACCTATACCCTGGCCACCATGGGCCGCTTCATGGCCTGGTTCATCGGCTGGAACCTGGTACTCGAATACCTGGCGGCGGCTTCCACCGTCGCCAACGGATGGTCGGGCTACTTCAGCGATTTCATGAAATATGTCGGTTATCCGATCCCGACGGCATGGTCGTCCGCCCCGCTTTGTGTGGCGACCGCTCTGAACTGCTCGACCTACAGTCCGCACGCAAGCGCGCTAAGCGCCATGGCGCATATCGGCACGACGGGGGCCTATCTCAACGTGCCCGCGGTGGCCCTGATCGCGCTGGTGTCCTGCATCCTGATCGTCGGCGTGCACCTCTCCGCGAACTTCAACAACCTGATGGTGGCGATCAAGCTTTGCATTGTCGTCCTGGTGATCGTCGTCGGGCTTCCCCACGTCGTGGCCGCAAACCATACCCCCTTCATCCCGACCAACACCGGCGAATGGGGCCATTTCGGCTGGAGCGGCGTGATGCGCGCAACCGGCGTGATCTTCTTCGCCTATATCGGATTCGATGCGGTGTCGGTCGCAGCCCAAGAGGCCAAGAACCCGAAGCGCGACGTGCCCATCGGCATCCTCGGCTCGCTCGTGCTCTGTACCTTCTTGTACATGCTGATGTCGTATGTGCTGACCGGGCTTGCCTCCTATACCACGCTCAACGTGGCGCATCCGGTCTCCTTTGCGGCAGAGTCGCTACCGGTCACCGCCTGGCTCGCGCCCATCATCAATGTCGGCGCCATCGTCGGCCTCGCCTCCGTTGTGCTCGTGCTGCTGCTGGGTCAATCGCGCATCTTCTATGCGATGTCGAAGGACGGCATGATCCCGCCCTTGTTCAGCCAAGTGCACCAGCGCTTCCGCACGCCCTGGAAGAGCACGATCGTCACCGGCATCTTCGCCGCGATCCTCACCGGCTTTTTGCCGCTCGACATTCTGGGCGAACTGGTTTCGATCGGGACCCTGCTCGCCTTCGTGATCGTGTGCCTGGGCGTCATGATCCTGCGCTTCACCAAGAAGAGAGCCGTGCGTCCGTTCCGCACGCCGTTCGTCTGGTTCGTCGCGCCGGCCGGCATGATCATGTGCGGCGCGATGATGTATTGGCTGCCGATGGACACATGGCTGCGCCTCGGCGGATGGACCATCATCGGGCTGGTGATCTTCTTCTTCTACGGCAGAAAACATGCCAAAGCGGCGCGGTGGACCATCAAAGAACATCCCGCCAAGTGATCTGCATCGCAAACAAGTTGGAGCCGGCGCATGGCGGGACTTGATGAGACGGCAGGGATGGAACAGCCCGATCCCGTCTTAGCGAGCGAAATCCATCTTCATCGCACGCTGGGGCCGTTCAGCCTCATCATGATCGGCATCGGCTCGATCATAGGAGCCGGCATTTTCGTTTACGCCGGAACCGCGGCGGCCGTACATGCGGGGCCCGCGGTGCTGATCTCCTTCGGCATCGCCGGACTCGGCTGTCTGTTCTCTGGATTGTGCTACGCCGAATTCGCCTCGATGATCCCGGAGTCGGGGAGTTCCTACACCTATGCTTACGCCACGATGGGCCGGTTCATGGCGTGGTTCATCGGCTGGAACATGGTCTTGGAATACGGCGTTTCCGCGTCCGGCGTGGCGGCAGGATGGTCAGGTTATTTCATCAGCTTCCTCCACGAGGTGGGAATTGCCTTTCCCGCCGCGTTGGCCAATGCACCGATTACCGGGCACGGCGTGAGCGATCTCCACTTGACAGGCGCCATCATCAATCTGCCGGCGGTCCTTCTGATCGTCGCGTTGACCACGCTTCTGGTCGTGGGCGTCAAGGAATCGGCGCGCTTCAACAACACGATGGTGCTGGTGAAAGTCGGGATCGTGCTGCTCGTGATCCTCGTCGGCATGCCCTTCGTCGTTGGAAGCAACTTCACCCCCTTCATACCGCCCAATACGGGCCAATATGGGCATTTCGGCATCACCGGCATTCTCGCCGGCGCAGGGATCGTGTTTTTCGCCTTCATCGGATTCGAAGCTGTTTCGGTCGCCGCGCTAGAGTGCAAGAACCCGCGACGCGATCTGCCAATCGGAATTCTCGGCTCGCTCTTCATTTGTTCCGCGCTCTACATTCTGATCGCCATCGTGCTGATCGGAATTGCGGACTGGCACACGCTGGATGTTCCAGATCCCGTGTCGTTCGCGGTTGGGAAGGTTCCGGCGCTCCGATGGCTCGTGCAATGGGTCAACGTCGCGGCATTGGCCGGGCTCGGGACCGTCGTGTTCACGTCGCTCTACGGCCAGACGAGGGTGTTCTTCTGCATGGCGCGCGACGGGTTCCTGCCGCCCGCGTTCTGCGCGGTGCATAAGCGCTTTCACACGCCCCACCGCGGCACCATCATCATCGGGACCGTTGCGGCCCTTCTCTCGGCGCTCTTCCCGTTCGACGTTCTTGCAGACCTCGTTTCGATCGGCACGCTTCTCGCCTTTCTCGCGGTATGCACAGGAATCATGATCCTGCGCGTCACCACGCCCAAGGCCACGCGCAAATTCCGGACGCCATGGGTGTGGTTTACCGCCCCCGCCGGCATCTTCGTTTGCGGGGTGATGATGTACTCTCTTTCCGACGGCACCTGGGTTCGGTTGGGAGTCTGGACGGCGATCGGACTTATCATCTATTTTGTCTATGGCCGCTGGCACGCCGCCCCGTCCAAGTGGAAAGTCTCCAACGCCAGCTAAGGGCACAACGCGATGAGTTATCGCTCGCTGCGTGACTTTATCGCCAAGCTCGAAAGCGCTGGCGAGTTGGTCCGCGTGCGTGAACCGGTTTCCACCGTTCTTGAGATGACCGAAATCCAAACGCGGCTGATCGCCCAAGGCGGACCGGCGGCGCTATTCGAGAAGCCGGTCAAAGCCGACGGGACGCCAAGCGACATCCCGGTGCTGGTCAATCTATTCGGTACGGTCAAGCGCGTCGCCATGGGCGTAACGATGGGCGGCGTGGAGCGCACGACCGCGGCCTCGCTGCGCGAGGTCGGCGAAATGCTCGCGACCCTGCGCCAGCCCGAGCCGCCGCGCAGTCTGGGCGACGCGTTCGAACTCCTGCCGCTGGCCAAGACGGCCATGGCGATGCGCCCGAAGACGGTGGCAAAGGCGGCCTGCCAGGAGGTCGTGGTCAAGGGCGACGACATCGACCTTGCGCGATTGCCGATCCAGACCTGCTGGCCGGGAGAACCGGCACCGCTCATCACATGGCCGCTGGTGGTCACCAAAGGCCCCAGCGGCGCGCGCGAGGACAATTACAATCTCGGCATCTACCGCATGCAGGTGCTCAACAAGCGTCAGACCATCATGCGCTGGCTGAGGCACCGCGGTGGGGCGCAGCACCACGCGCGCTGGGCTAAGGAAAAAGCGGCGCCGCTGCCGGCCGCCATCGTGCTCGGTGCAGACCCAGGAACCATCCTGGCGGCGGTGACGCCGATCCCCGACACGCTTTCGGAATACCAGTTCGCCGGGCTGTTGCGCGGCAACCGCGTCGAACTGGCGGATTGCCTGACACAGCCCCTAAAGGTCCCTGCCGAAGCGGAGATCGTTCTGGAAGGCGAAGTTTCGCTCACCGATTACCGCGACGAAGGCCCTTACGGCGACCACACCGGCTATTACAATTCGGTGGAAAAATTTCCCGTCTTCACCGTGACCGCGATCACAATGCGGCGCGATCCGATTTACCTTTCCACGTACACCAGCCGGCCGCCTGATGAACCATCCGTTTTGGGTGAAGCGCTGAACGAAGTCTTTGTGCCGCTGATCCGCCAGCAGTTCCCGGAGATCGTGGATTTCTGGCTGCCGCCGGAAGGATGCAGCTACCGCATCGCCGTGGTCAGCATGAAGAAGGCGTATCCAGGCCACGCCAAGCGCGTGATGATGGCCGTGTGGTCGTATCTGCGACAGTTCATGTACACCAAGTGGGTGATCGTGGTGGACGACGACATCAATGCGCGCGACTGGAAAGATGTGATGTGGGCGATCGCCACCCGCATGGATCCGGCCCGCGACATCACCGTCGTCGAGCACACGCCGATCGATTATCTGGACTTCGCTTCGCCGGAGAGTGGGCTTGGTTCCAAGATCGGGCTGGATGCCACCAACAAATGGCCGCCGGAAACCAAGCGCGAATGGGGCCGGCTGATCCAGATGGACGACGAGATCGTGCGCACCGTCAGCGAAAAATGGCCGCGGCTTGGCCTGCCCGGCGACGGCAAGCCGGTGTGGAAATAGACGTCGAAATCGGGCAATCGCCTTGCGTTCGTGGGGGCAGCGGTCCAAATACCTGTCATGACTTCCAAACCCGATCCCCAAGAGCTTCTCGATAACCTGATCCGCGCTGCCCGGGCGGCCGGCGCCGATGCCGCCGATGCGCTGTTCGTCGAGAGCATTTCGGCGAGCGTGTCCTATCGTCTGGGCAAGCTCGAAGAGGTCGAGCGCTCGGAATCCTCCGACATGGGCCTGCGGGTATTCGTGGGCCAGCGCATCGCCTTCGTGTCGTCCACGGATTTCTCGCGAGAAGGGATTGCCGCCCTGCCCGGACGAGCCGTCGCGATGGCCAAGCTCGCACCCGAGGACAAATACGCCTGTTTGGCGCCGCGCGAGCGGTTGGCAAGATCATTCCCCGAACTCGATACCGAGGACGCCGTCGAACCGCCGGCCGAGATGCTGGTCGAGCGCGCCCGTGCCGTGGAAGGCGCAGCAATGGCGGTGAAGGGCGTCACCAATTCCGAAGGCGGCGGCGCGAGTTTCAGCCGCTCGGCCATTGCGCTTGCTACCAGCGAAGGCTTTTTCGGCCGCAATGCGGGCACCAGCCATTCGATCGGCGTCGCCGTGCTGGCGGGTGAAGGCACCGCCATGGAGCGGGACTATGAAAGCGCCAGTGCGCGCCATGCGTCGGATCTGGATTCGCCCGAAGACGTCGGCCGGCGCGCCGGCGAGCGTACGGTCGCCCGCCTGGGACCGCGAAAAGCCAAGTCCCAAGCCGTTCCCGTGATTTTCGATCCCCGCGAGTCGGCTGGGCTGCTCGGGCATCTGGCGGGCGCTATTTCGGGCGGCTCTATCGCGCGCGGCGTGAGCTTTCTGAAGGACCGGCTGGGCCAAGAGATTTTCGCACCGTCGATTACCATCATCGACGATCCGCATCGCTTGCGCGGCCTGCGCTCCAAACCGTTCGACGGCGAAGGCGTCGCCAACGCCCGCATGGCCATCGTCGAAAACGGCGTACTGAAAACTTGGTTGCTCGATTGTGCGAGCGCCAAACAACTTGGACTGCAAACCACCGGTCACGCCGCGCGCGGAACGGGCGGCCCGCCCCATCCTTCTTCGACAAATTTCTACATGCAACCGGGCGCGCTCTCGCCGCAGGAACTGATCACCGACATCGCCGAAGGGTTCTATGTCAACGAATTGATGGGAATGGGCGTCAACGGCGTCACCGGCGATTACAGCCGTGGCGCCACCGGCTTCTGGATCGAAAATGGCAAGGTCGCCTACCCGGTGTCGGAAGTGACTATCGCAGGCAATTTGAAAGACATGTACCGCCGTCTGGTTCCCGCGAACGATCTTGTTTTTCGCTATGGGACCAACGCGCCGACCTGCCGCATCGAGGGCATGACCGTTGCCGGAGCCTGATAGCGACGCCGTGCTGCTTGAAGATGCCGTGCGCGAGGCAGGAGCGATCGCCAGAACGTTCCTGGCAGGGCACAACAGGACACGCAGCAAGGCCGATGGAAGTCCCGTGTCGGACGCCGATCTCGCGGTCGACCGCTTCCTGAAAGAACGCTTGCGTCCGGCCCGCCCCGATTATGGCTGGCTGTCGGAAGAGACCGAAGACGATGCCGCGCGACTTTCCCTTCGGCGCCTCTTCGTGGTCGATCCGATCGACGGCACGGTCGCCTTTCTGAAGGGCAGACCGCATTTTACGATTTGCGCCGCCGTGGTCGAAGACCAATGCCCCGTTGCGGCGGCAGTCTATAATCCGCTCACCGAGGAATGCTTCACCGCCGTCAAAGGCGCCGGGGCGCGCTTGAACGGCAAGCCGATCCGCGTCAGCGCCCGTGACGAACTGGAAGGCTGCCGCATGCTTGCCAGCAAGACGACGCTTCGACATCCCTGTTGGGGCGGCGTGCCCTGGCCGCCGATGGAGATCGAAACGCCTAACTCCATCGCCTACCGCATCGCGCTGGTGGCGTGCGGCGCTTTCGACGCAGCGATGACCACGGCCCCCACGCACGACTGGGACTTGGCAGCGGCGGACCTCATCGTGCGGGAAGCTGGCGGCCTCATCTCGTCGCACAACGGAAACATTCCGCGCTACAATCAACCGAACCCCGTTCAGCCGTCGGTCGTGGCTGCCGGTCCCGCGTTGTATGCGCAGCTAATGGCTCGTATCGGCCGAGCTAAACTCTGATAGCCCGGAAAGGTGGCGCATGAGCGAACTTGTACCCCGTCAACTACTCCACATTGTGTTCGGCGGAGAGCTGGTCTCGCCCGAGCGAATCGAGTTCAAGGATCTGTCCAAGCTCGATATCGTTGGAATCTACCCAAATTATAAGTCCGCCCACGACGCTTGGCGCGCCAAGGCGCATGCCAGCGTGGACAATGCCCAAATGCGCTATTTCGTTGTCCATATCCACCGCCTGATGGACCCCGATAGTCCGTAAGATGGCGCGCTTTGCCACCCTCGCAAGGGGGCCGTCCGCATGCTAAACCCCGCCGCCATGACCACTGCGAAAATCAGCAGTCTAACGATCGCGCGAAGGATCGCGCGCGACTATCTGCGCGATCAGAAAGTGATGCTGGCCATCGCGATCTTCTTCATGATCGTGACGGCCGGGACGACCGCTGGTCTGGCTAAATTGCTCGGCCCCGCATTCAACCTGCTCGGTCAGGCTGGCCAAAGCGCGCCGCAAGCCGGGCACGTCCAGGCGATCTGGATTCTGCCGTTGGAAGTGCTGGGCATTCTGTGGTTGCGGGCTGCCGCCTCCTACATCCAGCAATCGCGGATCGACACCGTGGGCGAGCGCGTCGTCACGGCGGCCCAGCGCGACATGTTCCACTCTCTGGTGCGGCGCGATCTGGCGGCTCTCAACGCGGTTCATTCCGGATCGTTCGTTTCCAACTTCCTCTACGACGCCACGTTGATGCGCGATGCGATCACCAAGGGAGTCGCAGGCGTGGCGCTGGAACTCGTGACACTCGTCGGTCTGGTTGGTCTGATGATATATTCGGATTGGAGGCTCACCCTCTTCGTCACGATCGCCGTTCCAGGCGTGGCCTGGGCGATGGAGCGCATCGGGAGCTCCATACGCCGCACAACTACGCGCAACATGGAGGAAACCGGTTCCCTCTCGACCGTGATTTCCGAAGCCCTGGACGGACGCCGCGTGATCAAAGCCTATGGTTTGGAGGCATATTCCTCGAAACACGCCGACGAGCGATTGGCAACGCGGCTGAAGCAGCTCGTAAAGCTGGCGCGCACACGCGCGGCGGCAGTGCCAGTGACGGATATTTTCGCTGGCATCGTGTTTTCGGCGACGGTCCTCTACGCATTATACCAGTCTGCACACGGAGCACTTCGGCTCGATCAATTCGTTACGTTCATCACCGCCATGCTATTGGCGCTGCAGCCGGTCCGGAACTTGAGCCAGCTTTTGCCCATCGCCTCCACGGGAGTCGCGGCGGCGAACCGGGTGTTCGACATGATCGATGCCAGGCCTGAGATTGTGGATTTGCCGAACGCCGAGACGCTTCGCGTCGAACCGGCACCGAACGGCGGCGCCGTGAGATTCAAGAACGTGTCCTTTGCCTATGCCGCCGAAGACGGCGCCCCGGCGATTCAGGACGTGAGCATAGACATCGCGCCGGGTGAAAAGATTGCGCTGGTCGGTCCGTCAGGCGCCGGCAAAACGACGGTGTTCAATCTTCTGTTGCGCTTCTACGACATCGATTCCGGCACGATCGAGATCGACGGACACAACATCAACAACGTTACCCTCGCCTCTCTTCGCCGCAATATCGCGCTGGTAACGCAAGAACCACTGTTGTTCGACGAAAGCGTGGCCGACAACATAGCGCTCGGCAGACCTGGTGCCAGCCGGGACGAAATCGAGCGTGCCGCGCACGATGCCGCAGCGCATGAGTTCATCGTGCAGCTGCCCGAAGGTTACGACACGAAGGTCGGCGAAGGCGGTCTGAAGCTATCCGGCGGCCAACGCCAACGTATCGCGATCGCGCGCGCGATGCTACGCAATGCACCGATCCTTTTGCTGGACGAAGCCACCTCCGCACTCGACAACGAAAGCGAACGACGCGTGCAGGAGGCGTTGACGCGCCTGATGAAAGACCGCACGACCATCGTCATCGCGCACCGGCTGAGCACTGTCGTCGATTCCGATCGGCTCTATGTGCTTGACCGCGGCTGTGTCGTGGAATCCGGCACGCATTCCGAATTGATGGCGCTCGGCCGTCTTTATGCGCGACTTTACCAGCACAATGAAGACGAGCCCCGCATCACGACGGAACGGGTATAAGCGATGGACCACACGCCCTTCGGCATCACGGTCTATCGCCTCGCCACGGCAGTTCTGGCGCCGCTGGCTCCCGTCCTGCTGCGCCGGAGGATCCTTCGCGGCAAGGAACACAGCGAGCGCGGCGACGAGCGCCTTGGCTTTGCGTCATATCCGAGACCTTCGGGCACACTTGTCTGGGTGCATGGCGCAAGCGTCGGCGAATGCATGGCGGCGCTTCCGCTGATCGACGCCCTACTCGCCCGCGAAGGCTGCCACGTGCTAGTCACGAGCGGTACGGTTACATCCGCAAAAGTCATGAGCGAAAGGTTGCCGTCGCGCGCGCTCCATCAATTCGTTCCCATAGATACGCCTTCCGCGACGGCGCGCTTTCTCGATCATTGGATGCCGCAGGTCGGGCTATTCGTCGATTCCGATATCTGGCCGAATCTTGTGCTTGGCGCGAAGGAACGTGGCGTCCATCTGGCGTTGATCAACGCGCGCATGTCGCAACGCTCGTTCGAAAGCTGGCGCTGGGCGCCGGCCACGGCAGGTGCGCTATTGTCCGCCTTTGATGTGTGCCTCGCCCAGGACGAAGATATTGCGGCGCGGTTCCGGGCGTTGGGCGCTCGCGACGTTTGCATGATCGGCAGCATGAAGGCGGATGCGCCTCTGCTGCCCGCCGATCCCGAAAAGCTCGCCGTGCTGAAACAGGCGATCGGATCGCGGCCAGTTCTGCTGGCGGCACAAACCCATCCGGGCGAGGAAGAAACGATCCTGCCTGCGCACGACGCGCTGCGGCGTACTTATCCCGACCTGTTGACGATCATTGTGCCGCGCCATCCCGAGCGTGGGCCAAACATCGCGATGCTCTGCGGCACCCGAAATGTGCGCCTTCGCTCCCTCGGGGAAATCCCCGCCGCCGACACGGCCGTCTATGTCGCCGACACGATGGGCGAACTTGGCTTGTTCTATCGCCTCGTACCATTTGCGTTCGTCGGAGGAAGTCTCATCCCGCACGGTGGACAGAACCCGCTGGAGCCCGCGAAACTCAACTGCGCCGTGCTGGCCGGACCGCACACCTTCAACTTCGCGAGCGCCTATGAAGCGATATTTCGCGCCCAGGGCGCCGGCTGCGTCGGCAGCACGGGAGAGATTTCAGCACTCGCCGCGACCCTGCTGGCCGATCCGGCGAAGGCGCGCGCGTTAGGCGGTGCGGCCGCGAGCGGCGCGGAAAGTCTGAGTGGAGCCATCGCAAAAACCATGGCTGTCGTCGAAAAGTTGCTCGCCGATGCACGCGCCTGAGATCTGGGAGCGGCAGGATTTCTGGTCGCGGCTTGCGGTCGCAACCTTGACGCCGCTCGGGTGGATCTATGGCGCCAGCGTGGCGTGGAAAGCGCACAACGCGGCACCCTATCACGCCCCGGTTCCGGTTATTTGTATCGGCAATCTGACCGTTGGAGGCACGGGCAAGACGCCGGTGGCCATCGCCATCGCGCGCGCCTTGGTTGCCCGCGGCCGCCGCCCGTTTTTCCTGTCGCGAGGTTACGGCGGGAAACTGCACGGGCCGATCATGGTCGTACCCAAGCATCGGGCAGAAGACGTCGGCGACGAACCGCTGTTGCTGGCCGCCGCCGCACCCGTGATCGTCTCGCGCAACCGCGCCGAAGGTGCACGCCTTGCAGTAGAGCACGGCGCCGATGTCATCGTGATGGACGACGGACACCAGAATTTCACGATCGCAAAAGATCTGTCGCTCATCGTCGTCGATGCGGAGCAGCAATTCGGCAACGGCAACATCCTGCCGGCAGGGCCATTGCGCGAATCCGTGAGCCAAGGCCTGGCGCGCGCCGACGCCGTGCTGGTCGTCGGGGACGGAGAGCTGCCGCTTCCCGGATTTGGCGGGCCGGTCTTACGCGCCCATCTCACGCACGTCGAAATACCGGCGTTGAAGGGACGGCGGCTCGTAGCCTTCGCCGGGATCGGCCGGCCGGAAAAGTTCTTCCGTTCCCTGCACGCCTTCGGTGCAGACGTCGCTGCCACCAAGCGATTCGGCGACCATCACCTCTACACCGTGTCGGAGATCGCAAGGCTTAAAGCGACCGCGCGGGCCGCAAATGCGCTGCTGGTCACCACCGAAAAGGACTATGTGCGTATGACAGAATCCGAATGCGAGGGTATCGTCGTTCTACCTGTGCGAGCGGCCATCGATAACATGCCGACTTTGGAGCTTCTGCTTGACAGGCTGGTCGGGCCGCGATAGCGCGCATTCCCAATGAACAAGCCCCCGGCTCTCCCCTCCCTTAAACTGCTGCGCTACGGCGCGGAGGCGGCGCTGTTCTTTCCGTTCATCGGATTTTTCAGGCTGCTTGGAATCGATGCGGCGTCGGCCGTGGGCGGTTTTATCGGGCGACATGTTTTCTATCGCCTTTCGCCCGCCGATACCGCACGCGCCAATCTTCGCGCGGCCTATCCCGATATGAGCGAAGCCCAGATCGAAGAAACCGTTCGCGCCGTGTGCGACAATCTCGGGCGCGTGGTCGGGGAATATCCCCATCTCGACAAGCTGAAACTCGGCACGCGCATCGAACTTGTGGGTAAGGAGTACGGCGACGCCGCCGTCGCCGCCGGAAAAGGCGTGATGTTCATCTCGGGCCATTTCGCCCATTGGGAGACCATGCCGATCACGGCAGAGCAGCTCGGTTACGACGGCAGCATC
>Ga0265314_10001419_pt1 | contig 26852 bp, 17 predicted proteins | sample 4126metaG_FD_203106 | JGI IMG/M metagenome (GOLD analysis project Ga0265314, IMG submission 203106) | Rhizosphere microbial communities from Carex aquatilis grown in University of Washington, Seatle, WA, United States - 4-1-26 metaG | ecosystem: Host-associated > Plants > Roots > Rhizosphere >... | reverse complement strand
AGGAACTGCCCCAGAATTGCAGACTCCCTTCACGCCCCACGCGGTTAACGGTGCAGACAAAACAGCCGTTGGCTAGCGCGTGCGAGCGCTGGATCAATTCCCACGCGTCGGCCTGCGCGGATTTGACTTCGATCGGGTCTTTCAAATGCCAGCCGATCGCGGTCGGATAAAAAAGAATCCGCGCGCCGGCCAGCGCCGTCAGCCGCGCCGCTTCCGGAAACCACTGGTCCCAGCAAACCAGCGTGCCGATCTTGCCCTGCGACGTCTTCAGCGCCTGAAATCCCGGCTGCGCATCGCCGGGCGTGAAATAAAATTTCTCGTAGAAGCACGGATCGTCGGGAATGTGCATCTTGCGGTACGTGCCGATCAGGCTGCCGTCGCGATCAAACATCACCGCCGTGTTGTGATACAGCCCGTCCGTGCGCCGCTCGAAAACGGATCCGACCAGCACGACCTTCGACGCCGCAGCCGCCTTGGACAGCGCTTGCGTCGTGGGCCCGGGAATCGTTTCCGCCAGCGCAAACAGTGCGTCGTCCTCGCGCTGACAAAAGTACGTCGTGCGAAATAGTTCCTGCAGGCAGACGATCCGCGCGCCGTCTTTCGCCGCACGTTTGATTCCCGCCAGTGCCCGCGCGAGGTTATTGGCTGGATTCTCGCCGCAGTGCATCTGCACGAGACCCACCGTGACGGTTTCGGGCACGGATGCTTTTTTAGAGTGCGTTTTCATGCGGAATTCGTTCTATCACCCGCCGTCGTGTTCCGCAAAGAATGTGGCCAATCTTAAATTTCAAGCCCGATAAAATAAGCTGATTTTAGGTGCCTAAAAATCTCGCTTTTCGCGCAACCGTTTTGTCCCTTCGGGGTCTAACCCTATGGATTGAGGGGCGGACCATGTTTTTACGCATCGTTTTGGCAATCGCCGCATTCACCGCGACAGTTGGCGCGGCCGAAACCGAAAAGCTGATGAAGCCGATTGTTGGGCCGGGCTCGGGTCTCGCGATCGGCGGTTTGCGCTCGACTCTTTCTCTGGTCAAGAGCGACTTCGGCCCCGGCGAATCGCTGATGGCCACTTGGAAACTCACCAACGAAGGCGCAGCTCCCGCCGAAATCACGCTCAACCGCGGCAGTTGGAGCGCGCTCCAATTTGAATTCCGCCGCGACGGACAGAAACTGGACCTTCAGCGCGAACCGGCGCACGACCGCAAGACGCTGACCTACACCATCCAGCCCGGTGACACGATGACCGAGTTCATCGATCTCAGCGCGCTGGCGTGGACCGACAAAAAGTGGTCCCAGCGTTATGGAAATTACGAAGTATCTGCGGTCCTGATCGAGAAAAACGTGCAGAGCGGCTGGGCGAAATTTAAAATCACCGCGCCGGGAGAAAAACGTCCCGACGTTTCGCCCGAAGTCGCCGAACGGCTGCGCTCGCTGATCGTGCAACTTGGCGACAACGAATTCGCTGTCCGCGAACAGGCCTCTGCACAAATAGAAAAGCTCGGGATGCTCGCGCTGGGAACGTTGGAAGACACTGTGGCCGCCGGGGGTGGCGAAACTGAACAGATGATCCGTTGCCGCAAGCTGATCGAAGAAATCCGCCGCGCCAACGGCCGTCCGCTTCCGCCCCCGCCGCCCCCCGTGTTGCCGCCGCCGCCGGTTCGGCCCATCCGCCCGGTCCGCCCCGTTCCGCCGCCGCCGCCTCCGGTCGTGCCGCAGCCGCCGGTTCATCCGGTGGATCTTGAATTTTAAGTTTGGTTAGAAATCGAATCGAAGAACTCGGCCGTCTAAAAGCCGAGTTCCAATCCCGGGTACGTGTGCGGCTCGACGCTGAGTGTGCGTGAATTCACCGGCACTGCGATTCCGAACAGCCGCGCTACTTTCAGCGTCTCCTCGCTATTCTGCGCCGTATCCAGAAGATCGCCCGTCGCTACATCGACGTGCGTCAGTAAATCTTCGAAACGGATGCCGTGGTCGAGAACATTTTCGGCGCCCGGCGAATAGTAGCGCAGCACGTCAGCGCTCACCGCGCACTCCGGATTGCGTTTGCTCACGCCGCGCGAAAGCCGCGAGAGCGCGTGCAGCAAGGACTGCGCCTTAAACTGCGTCCATTCCTGAACATGCGGACTTGTCGCCGCCTGCGCGCTGATGCGCGTCGACTTCGCCGCAAAAACCGGCGGGCGGACGTGCGTGAAATTCGTGTGCCCGAAGCGCACGAGTCCCGCCTTATGCGTGCGATCATCTTGTGCGCCGAAACGCTGGCGCAGAAATTCGCGGAACGACGCGACGCAGATCGCGCAGTGGCAGGTGTCGGGCTCAGGGTTGTACGCGACGTCTTCAAAATGAATCAGGTCCGCGCCGAAATCCGCTGCAACGCCGCAGACCCGTTCCATGTAGCGCAGAAATCCTTCCGAATTGAAACACGTCCGCGCGCGGAAGAACGCTGCGTTTTCCACAACCGGCTGCTGGCCGTCCGAATTGAGCTGCAGCCAGTTCTGGCACTCGCTTTCCTCCTGCAGCAGCGTTTCCGCAGTCAGTCCGCCCAGTTCCACGATCACGGCGGCTTTGATCCCGCGCGAATGCGCCGCGGCGATCACGGTCCGCGCACGTTCCAGCTCGGCTTTTTCAAATTCGAGCCCGAAGCCATTGTAAAAGCGCAGCCAGACCAGGTTGACTCCCGCGCGTGCCAATCCGTCGAGCGCCAACTCATTCAGCGCCGTCGCGAATCGCTCGTCCGCATTCTCGTCCGCCACACCGCGGTACTTCTGGACCACGGGCGGTTCCGGCAGCACTGCCGAATTGAGCGGACCACTTTTCAGCCAGGCGGGTTTTACTTTTGTCTCAGCCATCGCGTACCTCGGGGTAAAAAAAATCGGAGCTCTTGCTATACAGGCTCGCCCTTTCTTTGCCACTGCACATCGATTTTCGATTGAAGAAACTGAGTGCGCCAACAGTCCAATTGACGATACTTTCCGAAGCCTTGCGAACCGTGGTGTATGCTGGTACGTAGGGAAATCGGCAGACAGGTCGAAGCTATGCGAAATCGCCATCTGAATATCGCAGTCGTTTTCGTCTGGGCGCTCGCGCACGGTGTGTGGATGGGTGCGGGCATGCACGCGTTCACTGAACTGGGCGGACGTGCGGATGCGGCTGCTAATAAAGGAGGGGGCTCGAGCCTCTGCGCATCGTGCGTTCGATTCGGCGCTTCTTCCACGAAGACTTCCCTCAGCGAAAACATGACCTCGGCCGACGAATGCGCCGTTTGCAAACTCAGCACAGTTTTGCCCGAAGTCAGCCCAATCCGGTCCGTAGTCGTCGGGGGCGCGTTGCCGATTCATACGGCACCGGCGGCTCTGACAGAAACCGTTCGATCCTTCAACGCTAATCTTTTCCCGCTCGCCCACGCACCACCCGTCTGAATCCTCGCTTCTGAAATCTGAAGACCTGCGACGCCGTCGCGTTTTCAGATTCAGGCTTCCGTCATTTCATTTTCCATAAAACGTGAGCCTTGCGTGGCTCATCCTGGCGAACTTAAAAGCAGCGATGGAATCCAATCATGGCCGTACTGGAAGTCTCCGACCTGACCAAGAATTTTATATCGCCCGACGGTGAACGCACGCTCGTGGTCGACGTGCCGCGCTTCACGATCAACGATGGCGAACAACTCGCGCTGCAAGGTTCGAGCGGCTCCGGAAAAACGACGTTCCTCAATCTGATCGCGGGCATTCTGCAGCCTGACAGCGGACGCATTAAATTGGCAGGCCAGGAATTCTCGTCGCTCTCCGAAGCCGACCGCGACGGTGCGCGCGCCAATCATCTCGGATACGTCTTTCAAACCTTTAATTTGCTGCAAGGCTACACGGCGCTCGAAAATGTGGCGCTCGGAATGATGTTCGGCCCCGGCGCAGATTACGATCACGCGCGCGAACTGCTCGAACGTGTGGGCTTGAAGGACCGCATGAATTACCGCCCGCGCCAGATGTCGGTCGGCCAGCAGCAGCGCGTCGCCGTCGCGCGCGCGCTCGCCAACCGCCCCAAATTGGTCCTCGCGGATGAACCAACCGGAAATCTCGATCACCGCAACGCCAAAGAAGCGCTGAATCTGATTCGCGAAGTCTGCAAGGAAAACAGCGCCGCGCTGCTGCTCGTCAGCCACGACCGCGATATCCTCGCGCAGTTCGATAAAGTCGAAGAACTTTCAAAAATCAACCGAGCCGCTAACGGAAAAAACTAATGTCGCACGGAATCTCTGGCATCATTCTGATCGTCCGCCGCAGCCTGCGCCAGCACGCGCTGTCGACGTGCATCACCGTGCTCTCCGTCGCGCTTGCGAGCGGCCTCGTCATGGCCGTCTTCAGCGTGAAGCAGCAGACGCACGAGGCGTTCACCGGCAATTCGATGGGCTTTGACGCCGTCCTCGGCGCGCGCGGCAGCCAGTTGCAGCTCGTCTTGAACACCGTCTTCCATCTCGAGACCTCGCCGGGAAATATTCCGTGGACGATGTTCCAGGCGATTCAGAAGGATCAGCGCGTCAAACTCGCGATTCCGTACGCCGTCGGCGACAACTACCTGGGTTTCCGAATCGTCGGAACCAGCGAAGACCTGTTCACAAAATTTGAATACCAGGACGGAAAGAAATTCACGCCCCAACCCGGCGGCCGGGCATTCGATCCCAATCGCCGCGAAGCGGTGATCGGAAGTTTCGTGGCGCAACGCACAGGTCTGGACGTCGGCAGCCATTTCAATCCGTATCACGGCATCACTTTCAACGAGAAGGACAAACACGAAGTTGATTACGTTGTCGTCGGCGTGCTGGAACCGACGAACACGCCATCCGATCGCGTCGTTTGGATTCCTATCGACGGCCTGTGGAAAATGCCGGGCCATATTCGACGCGTGAACGGCAAGGAAATCGAAAATAAAGCCGGCGAAGACATTCCCGACGAAGAGAAAGAAATCAGCGCCGTGATGCTGAAGTTCAACAGCCCGATGGCCGGCGTGGCGCTCGACCAGATGATCAATAAACAAGGCAAAGTGGCCACGTTGGCCTGGCCGATTGAGCGCGTGATGCTCGATCTCTTTGATAAAATCGGCTGGCTCGACAAAGTTCTCGCGCTCGTCGCGTACCTCGTGGTCGTTGTTGCCGCCGGCTCGATTCTCGCCAGTATTTACAACACGATGAACGAACGCCGCCGCGAGTTCGCAATCCTGCGCGCTCTGGGTGCGCGCCGCGCGACTGTTTTCTCCGCAATCATTCTCGAATCCGGCTCCATCGCGGCGCTCGGCAGCCTCTTTGGATTCCTGGTTTACGCCGCGATTCTCTCCGGGGCCGCGATCGTGGTGCGCGCACAAACCGGAGTGGTACTCGAAGTTTTCAACGCGGCGAAAGTCGACTTGGGCAGCATTTCGATTTCGATTCTGATTCTGGCGCCGCTTGGCATGATTCTGGTCGGCTCCCTTGCAGGGATTGTTCCGGCATTGAAAGCGTACGGCACTGACGTTGCGTCGAATCTGGCACCGACGTCGTAAAAAGGAGGACAAATGAAACCGGCTCTGCTGCTGACCCTGCTTTTCTGTGCGTCGCTTATGGCGCACGAACACCACGCCCCGCACAAGGGAACGCTGGTCGAATGCGGCGAAGAGTTCGCGCATCTCGAATTGGTCCTCGAAAAGAGCGGCAAGCTGACGGGCTACATGCTGGACGGCGAGGCCGAGAATGCGCAGCGCGTGAAACAGAAAGAAATTGAGATCAAGATCACCAGCATCGAAGGCAAAGCGCAGGCGATCACAATTACGCTGAAGGCCGTCGCGAATGTGCTGACCGGCGAGAGCGACGGCGATACGTCCGAATTCGCCGCGACCGTTCCCGCGCTGAAAGACGTATCAAAATTCGAAGGCATCGTCAGCGCGCTGAGCGTGAAAGGCACCGAGTTCAAAGCCGTGAAATTTAAGTTCCCCGAAGGCAACGAAGAAGGCAAAGACGACAAGAAGAAATAGTGCATTGGGCGCTGGGTTTGGTTAGAATAGGTTCCGGACAACCCGGATTGGCGAGGGATGAAGCATGAGCGAGAATAAATCGAAAAGCGACCTGTGGATTGCCGCCGGCGTGGTGATTTGCCTCGGCATCGGAGCGTCCGCGACGTTTCTGCTGAGCCGCGCCAGTGATGAGCCACGCAAAGCAAAGCCGGTCGCGGTTCAGGGCGAGTTGATCAACGCGCCCAAAGATCCTCAGAAAACAGCGGCCGTGCCGACGCCCGCGAAGCTGCCTACTCCGGCGCTTGTGCCGCCGCCGCCGACCAGCGATTTTCTCACGGTAAATTTCGATACGCTCGGCAGCTATTTTTACGAGATCCCAGACCTGAGCGGAGCGACGGCGTCGCAGTCCCCGGCGGTCAAGCCTGCCGCCGACGCGCCGAAAATCGTCGCCAAGCCCAAGGACCAGATTCCCGCGCCGATCCGCGCGTTCAGCGGCAAGCGTGTGGCGGTTCAGGGTTTCATGGTTCCCATCCGCATCGAAAAAGGCGCGACCAAGAGTTTCCTGCTTGTGAAAGACCAGTCGCTCTGCTGCTACGGCCGCATGCCGCGCATGAATGAATGGGTGAGCGTTAAAATGACCGGCGACAAGGCCGCGAAATTCATCGGCGACCAACCCGTCACGGTTTTTGGCACGCTGCAGGTCGGCGAGGAAATCGAGAAGGGCGAAGTGTTGAGTATTTACCGCCTGGAGGCCGAAGACGTTGCCGGTCCGCTCGATCTGTAATATTCTCAAGTTTGACGTGTAAACGTGGCAGGCGGCAGGGAGAATCCTGTGCCTGCCGCGTTCGTTTTTGTGATAAGACATGCGGCCGAATTTGTGTTTTCTTTATACGCCGCTGGCCGCTGCATGAGGAACGAAATGCCGACGTCACCTGCTGTAACTGCATCCGAAAGCAAACCGCCGCGTCGCAAGTGGCTGAAGTGGCTGCTCATCATCGGCGGCGCATTCACGTTTGTTGTCGTGGCGATCATCGCCGGGTTGCTGTTTCATTACGACGACGCGTGGTTCAAAGCGCAGATTCAGACGGAGCTGAAGTCGCAACTCGACCGCGACGTTGAAATTGGAAGCGTGCACGTCAGTTTTGTCGGCGGCAGCGTCGAGATCAACGATCTGGTCGTTCTCAACAACGCCGCGATTTACACCGAAAAGCACACGTTGAAAGCCGGCCGGGCCAGCGCCAAAATCGCGCTGCTTCCCGTCGTCTTCAGCAGCGGAAAAAAAATCCAGGCACTCAACATTACGCTCGAACGGCCTGAGTTCATCATTGAACATCGTGGCATCTGGCCGATGGAAAAAAGCAACATAGACGACCTGATTAAAAAATTCACGTCCGGCCCGCCTGGAACATGGCCTAAAAACACCGGGCTGCAGTCGCTCGATTACACGGTCGCGATTCACGACGGAACATTCCGTTACCGCGACAGCGACAAGAACCTCGGCGAAAGCCGTGTCCAAAAATTCGAGCTTAATGCAAAACAGGACGCCCTGGGCCAGCCGGTGCAGTTCACCTCGAAATTCGAACTTCTCACGCCCGCGAGCGAAAAAAGCGGCTCGGCGGACATCGCCGGCCACATGGACTGGGTCGACGCCAATGGCAGCATCGACCCGGCCGCGTTTAAGAACATCGCGCTGAACGCGAAGTTAAACGAGCTCGATATTCCGTATGTTCTGCGCCACTTGCACGTTCAGGGCAATCTCGCCGACGGCGCATACCAGTGGGCGCCCGGCAAGCCGTACACCGGCGAATTCAAAGTCGAGGCTGCAACGCCGGCCGCGGTGCGCGCGACGGCGAACATTGAAACCAACGGTGCGCTCTCCATTATTCAGCAAGGCAAACGCATCGCCGGCGACATTCCGGGCCAATTCGAATTCGATCTGCAGGGCGGCTGGAAAAAAGGCGAGTTTCAAAGCGGGCCTTCGCGCTTTTCAACCATGCTCGCAGAAACGCGCCAGGGGCTGCGCGACACTGCGGCGCCGAAGCTGCTCGATTTGAAGCTGACGGCGGGAGCGGACGAAGGCGACGCGCGAAAATTCATCGCCACATTCAACGCGAATGTAACGAAACTCTTCGCCACCGATGTCGGCATGGTGCTGAACCTGAAGGATCAGCTTGGCGGCGATCTGGAAGGCCGCATCGCCGCGACGCTCGATGCAAAAGGGCAGTTTTCGTCGGAAGGCAAGGTCAACACGAAGAACGGCTACGTTGCGTATCAGGGTGTGCGCCAGCCCAGCTCGATGGACATGGATTTCAAGGCCGACCTGATTCCGAACGAAGACGGTACGCCCGAACGCGCCGAAGTGAAATTCACCGCCGTCGCGGACTCGTTCAAGATCGAAACCGTGCAGCCGCTGTTCATCAACGCGATCAACAATCCACAAAAAATTGCCGCCCGAGCCAAGCTGCATCTGAAAGTCGGCGGCCGCGAGTTCTGGAAACAATTCGGCCCGCTGCTGAAAGTCATGAGCCTGAGCACGCCGTTGGAAGAAGCGATGGACGGCGAATTGACGCTGAGCGGAAACGCCGGCAGTGTCGCGCTGCAGCTCGACGGTACTCTGGAGCGCCAGATCAATCCCTCGCAGCCGGTGCGCCTGAACCTGAATGCGAGCTACGACGGCGAATCACTTGCGGCGGCGGATGCGAAACCGTTCCTGGCCTTCAGCGGCAGCGTGAAATCTGCGTCTGACAAGGCGATCAATTTATCCTTCAACGGTTCCGGCGTGCGCGACAAAAACCAGCAGGTCATCGAGCTGAAAGAATTCAAAAACACGAGCGACCTTGAAGCGATTTCAAAATTGAACGCGCGCTTCGGCGCGTATGTCTCGGTCTTTCCGGGCCCCGATTACTCGGTCGCCGGCTACATCCAGCAGACCGGCAGCTCAAAGCTGGTGCAGATTCTCGCCGCTGATGGAAAAGTGCTCTCAACCGATCTGACGATGGCGACAAATCTGGAAATTCCGGAATTGGCCGTCGACGGAAAACACCCCGTCCGCCCCGGAGCGCCGCCGCTCTCGCTTCGGGACAAGGCTGTGAAGCTCAATCTCGGCCTGGAAATGAAGCAGACTGCGACGACAGGAACGCTCGCTCTGAAGCCGATGAAGTTCTCGTCTGAAAATATGTCGCTGGACGGTGAACTCGACGAGGCGGACATCGCCAAGCTTCAGGCCGCATTCGACGCGAACACCAAGGCTGACGCCAACACGCTCATGGCCTGGATCAACGCGTTGCCGGCGGCAAAAGTCGATACGCAGATCAACGCGGTCGCGATCCAGCAGCTTCAGAAAAACCAGATTATTCCCAACGAGCCGTTGTTTGCGGGCGATCTGGGATTGAAAGCGCAATACGATCCGAAAACTACCCGCGGAACGATCAGCCGCATTGAAATCAACAGCCCGTTGCTGAAATTGAAGGGCAGCAGCGATGAATTCAGTGTACCGGACCTGCTCACGCTGCTGACCGCACCCGGCAATGTGACCGGAAAGCTGTTGAAGGCTATTCCGACGCTCGCGCTCTCCATGAATTCAAAGCCCGGCTTTGGCGAGCGCCTGAAAGCGCTCGGCCACGACACCGGTCCCTGGCCGCTGCAGGGCGAAGTAAACGTGAGCGTGAATTACGATGCGTCGACACATTTGTTGCGCCTGAGCGAAGCCGAATTCAACGGCGACGCAGGCCGCTATGTGTTTAAGGCTCCGTCGGTGGATTTGAATAAAGCCGCCGCGTTCCTCGATCTGAAACCTGAACAACAGGATCTTGCTGCGATGAGCGGCATGCTGCCCGATTTTACCGTCGACATCGCTGCGAAAGCGCCGCTTTTCACGTCGCTGCGTGAAAAAATTCCGGCACTACGCGAGCCGCTCGTCAACGGCGAATTCGCGTTGAAGGCACAGTACGCCGCCGCGCAGGACCAATTGCAGATCGAAACCGTGAAATTCGTCCGCGCGGATAAGTCGAATCTGCCGGTGGCGCAAATCGAACTTGGCGGCAACGCGATGTTGAAACAGATGCTCCCGAAGCTTTCGGCTAAAACGATCGACGTCTCCGATCTGCTGGCTTCCTGTCCGCAAGGGCTTGCGCTTAAGAATCTCGTGATCTATCCCAACGATCTTAACGGCTATCTGCTGCGGAATAAAATCGGCGGCACGTTCGGCGCTGAAGCGCTCGCCGGCGTCTACGCGTTTTCCACGCCGCTCATGATACAAAATGGATTGGTGAAGCGCGGTCCGGCGGCAGGTGTGCTCGACATTTCGTTCAGCGCAAAGACGCCGCTCGAATGGCATCCGCGTCCCGAGCCGGCGAAAGCGCCTGCGACCGCCGCGGCAATAGCGTTCGGCGGAACCTGGGGTTTCGCGCCCGACGCGCCACTCCGCATCACGCTCGGAAATGGAACACTGGCGGTGCAGGGCCGCTTGATGCTCGACGATGCCATCATCGCCTGCAGCGCGGCCGAACCTACGTTCAGCTACAACAAGCCCGCCGCAACGAAATGCGCGCTGAATTTCAGCATGTCGCAAGGCGCGGATGGAATTGTGCGCGTGCCAGCGCTCGAATTGAGCGGCGGACCGCTCGGATTTTCACTCGAAAACCTGACCTACAATACTGCCGCGCCGCAGCCGCTGCTGACGCTGGACAAAGTGATATTAAAGGAGGGGCCGATGGCCGGGACCCTCAGCGCGATCAGCGTCGACATGGCCAGGGACCATCTTCGAGCTCAGGCCGCGGTCGATTCGCTTGACCTCGCGAAGCTCGTGTCGCCGAAACAATTCCCGCCGAGTTTCCAACTGAGCGGCGGATTGACCGGTATCGCGCTTTCTTACGATGGCCGTATCTCGGCGTTCGACAAAGGCTTCATCGCAGCGGACAAGATGGGCCTGCATTGCACGCGCGCCGATATACGCGCGACGGGAACGTCAGCCGGCAAGACGGCGACGCTCACCCTCGCCGGCGAACTGAGCGCCGATTGGGTCAGCGCCGAAGGCAAAGCGCTCAGCGTGATGCTCGGCGACCAAAAATTGCAACTCGCGCTGAAAGCCGCGCCGCGTAATTCCGGCGATGACATGATGAAGGCGGCGACTAAGGCGGGCCTGCCGATCGCTGCGACAATCACCTGCGACGCCGCTGCTCCGTTCAACGTAAAGGCGATGACAGATGCGCTCGACACGTTGACGGCATCGATGGCCGCCCCCGGCGCGAAATCGTCGGGAGGAATGGACGCGATCAAGGATTTGAAGCTGACCGTTTCGCTGAACGCGCCGCAGATCCTCGCCGCCGGCCAGACCATTCAGAATTTCCAAATGGGGTCGATGGTCTTAAGCGATCTAAAAGTCAATATTCCTGACGCGCACGGCACTGTGCTGCAAGACGGAACATTTGCGCTCGCCAAAACAAATCTGGATCTCGCGACGCAGGCGTTCTCGGGCGAGTTGAATTATAAGAACCTGGATCTGAAAACGCTGCTCACGCCAGGCAAGCCCAAGAAAGACGAGTACGAAATCATGGGCCGCGCGGGCGGCACCTGCCAGATTTCAGGGACCGGTTTTGCCGATGCGATGAAGACCACGAACGTAAATGGCAATGTCATTCTCAGCGGACTGATTGCGCAGAAAAACGAGGGCAAGGCGAGCGCGGACCCGACGAAGTCGATCATCGGCGTTCTCGGCGGATTTGCGGGCAGCCAGCTCAGCGGCTTTGGCGGCGAAGAACTGGTGCTGATGTCCACGCTCTATAGCGATGATTTCGGCCTTTTCCTCAACAAGCTTGAATTCGAGGAAATTCGCGCGCCGATCACGATGTCCAGGGGACTACTCAGCATTGCCCAGACCAGCCTGGTCGGAAAGGGGCGATCGGCAGGTTTGCAGATTGATTTCTTCGGCGCGATGGATCTTCCGACGGAAAAATTCAAGCCCAATCTGACCCTTCATCTTGTGAAATTGACGCCGAAGACGCAGGACGTCTTGCGCCTGACCCAACTCGATCTGTCCGATAAGCAGGCGATTCTCGACATGTTTGCCACAAAGAAATTCCAGCCGATCGTGCTGACTGGGGCGCTGGCCGCTCCGGACAAAAACCTGCTGGAACTCGCGCGCGCATTCAGAGATCTGAACAACACAATTGAAAAGGACATTCAGTCGAAGAAAACCCCCACACAACCTGCAACTCAACCCGGCCAGGCAAACACGAATCCATCGGCCTCGGCGAATCCTCCACCCAAGAAGAAGAGCTTGATCGACGATTTGCTCGATTTGACTAATAAGAAGAAATAGGAGTCATCGTGATTTTGGGTTCATTTTGGGCGAAATTTTTGGCAGATTTATGCACCTTTTTTTCGATTACTCCGTCTTTCTCTTATGAATTCGTGGGAAACGACTGTCACAGCCAGCGCCACCGCCGATCCCCTTGGCGCCGGCGAAAAAATGTCGCAGGGCACGCCTGAGGACTCCGCCACGTCGCTGACTCTGCCGTTGCGAACGCGCGTTGCCTTATGGGTGCTCCTGGGCTGCGCACTTTTGTGCCTTGCTTTCCTATGGGAACGGCGCGGCCACGAGGTTGTCGAATCAGCACCCGTTGTTGCCCCGGCGAAACCGGCAGCGACTGCAACCCCGGTCTCGAAAAAAGCACCGACGGCTGCTGCAACTGACGCGGCGCCAACTGAAAAAAACTCGTCGTCCCCGGAGCTCGCCGAGGTGGAAGTGCTGGCAACGCTTTCGCGCGAAGATCCAACGTTTGAGCCGCACACCGCGCTCGCCCGGCTGAAACCGTATTCAGAATCCGACGATGAAAACGTGAGTTCGGCCGCCCTGCATGCAATGGAACCGCTGCACGCGGCACTCGCTGCGCGAGCCCGAAACGCCGCTCGCGGCGCGGCCGAAATGGCGCTCGAAAAAGCCGACGAGGGCGATTTTCCCGGTGCGATTCAAATTCTCGATTCGGCAATGAAGGCCCTGCCATTGGAAGTGCCGTGGGCTGCTGATCAGGGTGGAAAAAAGCTCCAGGCTGTGATTGATTCCATTTCGGCGCGCCGCGAAGAAGTGAAAGCGGGAGCGCTGAAAGAAATTGAAACGGCGTGGCGCGGCAAGGACGACGCCGCGCGGCAAAAAGCCGATGTCTGGTTGAAGCATCGAGACCCGGAACTGCGCCAGGCCGCCGAAACGCTGAAAGTCAAGATCGCGGACGAACAGCAGGCGGAATTGATGAAGCGCCAGCAGCGCGACTCCAACGCGCGCGCGGCATGGCTTGAATTTTTCGAAAAATTCAGCGCGTTCATCGCCGAAGGGGATCTGGAAAACGCGGACCTTTTCCTCAAGAACACGACTGTTGCCAACTCGTCGGCGGGCGCGGTTTCGGACGCAGCCGCGCTGCTGGAAAACTGCGCCGCGGATCTGCAATCGATCCGCAAGCTCCAGGACGCCGCCTTGCAGAAGGCGCGCAACAGCAAGAAAAATGTGGCGTTTTCGTTGCGGCGTGGAAAGGTCGAGGGAACCCTCGACGGTGTCGAAGGGCGGCAGATTTATCTCTCGCTGAAGGCGGGCGCGCGCGTTGGCGTGAAGGTCGAAACTCTGAGCTGGCCCAGCCTCATCAGTTTGTTTACGACGCGCGAACTACAGGAAGGCGGCCTAGCGCCGGCCTCGTGGCTGCTTACAGCATACGAAAATCCAGCCGAAGCGATGACGACGCTGACGAAGGCCTATGCGTCGGTGAAAATGGAACTTCCGGCGCACTGGAAAGAGCGCTTCCGGCTCGAAAAGTTCCGCACGCTCGATGAAGAACTCGCACGAAAGCTGAATGAGCTCAACGACACTGTCCAGGCCGGCAATGTCGACGCTATAAAGGAGGCGCTCGAAGCCGCGCGTCCGGCGATCAAGGCGTTCGAGGAGTTTGAGGCGCTCAGCGAAGTTCGCAAGAAGCTCGTCGCGAGCGCCGAGAAAGTGGTCGGCCGCGCGTCCCGGTCGCGTGTGGTCCTGCAGAATGGACTGTCACCGACACCGGAATACACAGGCATCAATACCGACCAGATTTCGCAATATCGCGACAGCGTCAAGAAAACCGACGTCGGCGTCCAATTCGGCGTAAAAGTCGGGTCGTCCGGCGGCGTGCATCGAATTCTCGTTCGCTTCGATGGTCTCGAAGCGGCGATCGGCAAGGCGCGCGTGCGCAAAGCCGTTCTTGAATTTTATCAGATCGAAGCGCCGCAATCCGCCGGCTCGCAACTGGCGCTCTTTCGCATCAAAAAGCCGTGGGTGCCCGATGCGGGCACTTGGATGAGCTATGACAACGGCGGCAAAAGCGCGGATTGGACGATCGCCGGCTGTTCAGGAGATGCGGACGTCGAAAGCAAGGACGAGGCGAAACTGACGATCGATACGAAGAAGAATGTGTGGCGTTCGTTCGACGTGACCGCGTATGTGCAGGAAGTGCTGTCTGGCCGCTTGCAGAATCTCGGGTTGTTAATGCGCGTAATCAATGGCGAACCCGAACACCAGGTTCGATTCTACCCGGAATCCGACATCGACGCGGCTAAAGACAAGACAATGCGGCCGCGTCTGATTCTCGACATCGAATCCGAATAAATCGGCTACTTGCCCGCCTTCATTTCAATATCAATGTTGTGTTGCACGGCGATGTTTTCGAGGCCGCGGCGAATTTCGACGACATTGTGTGTCGCCGGAATATCGACCGATGCGTGCAGCGAAAAAAGCGGCAGGCCGGTGATTGGCGCGTTAGTCAGGCGCGTGTCGAGCGCGCGGATGTTAATCTTGCGCTCGGCGAGGAAACTCGAGACGCGTTGCACGATGCCCGGGTGATCCATGGAATACACTTCGATAGTGTAGGGCACGGATTTTCCGAGTCGGACCGTATCGCCAGGCGCGCGTGTTGGCTTGACCTGGATCGCGAGGCCGCACTTGGCGCTTGCTTCGCCGGCTCCGCGCGTGACGCGATCGACCGCGGTCGAGTCTCCGCTCACCAGAATCAGCATCGCAAATTCGCCGCCGAGAATGGCCATGCGGCTGTCCTCAATATTGCAGCCGCAATCCAGAATGAATTTTGAAACGAGATCGACCAGGCCCGGCCGGTCGTCGCCGACTGCCATCAGCACCGCGTAGTGATTCATCGAAATTTCCCCCCCGCATTCGTGCTGGACGTTACAGCGGCGCGGCGAAAAAGGCAACTGGCCCCGCCGTGCGTGCCGCCGAATTTTCCGAGCAGCTTATACGCGCGCGGTACAATGGGCGTGTCACTTAAACCACAGCCGCCACGCGGGAGACGACGATTGAATCCATCGCCTGCTGAAAAGCGAAAACAGGAACTCGAACGACGCCAGGCCCAGGCTCTCGCGGGGGGCGGCGAAGAGCGCGTTAAGGCGCAGCACGAAAAGGGCAAGCTGACCGCGCGCGAGCGCATCGCGGCGCTGCTCGACCCGGACACCTTCCAGGAAATCGGAATGCTGGTCGAACACCGCTGCACGGACTTCGGCCTCGACAAGGTCAAGGCGCCCGGTGATGGCGTCGTCACCGGCTACGGCGCGATTGCCGGTCGGACGGTTTTTGTTTTCAGCCAGGATTTCACGGTGCTGGGCGGATCGCTGGGAGAAGCTCACGCGGCGAAAATCTGCCGATTGATGGACCAGGCGCTGAAAGTCGGCGCGCCGGTGATCGGCCTCAACGATTCCGGCGGCGCGCGCATCCAGGAAGGCGTCGTTTCGCTCGGCGGCTACGCGGATATTTTTCTGCGCAACACGCTCGCCAGCGGCGTCATTCCGCAGCTCAGTGTGGTCATGGGCCCGTGCGCTGGCGGCGCGGTGTACTCGCCGGCGATCACCGATTTCGTGATCATGGTCGAGAAGACCAGTTACATGTTTGTCACCGGACCGAACGTGGCGAAGACTGTGACCAACGAAGATGTATCGTTTGAAGAACTGGGCGGCGCACTCACGCATGCGACAAAATCCGGCGTCGCGCATCTGACCGCCGCGAACGATCTGGCCGCGCTTGCCGCCACGCGCCGCCTGCTGGAATTTCTCCCGCAGAACAATCAGGAGCGCCCGCCGCGCCGCGAGACGCACGATCCAGTCACGCGACGTTCGCCCGAACTCGATACGTTGGTGCCCGACGATCCGAAAAAGCCGTACGATATTCGCAACGCGATCCGCGCGGTGGCCGACGACGGCGATTTTTTTGAGGTGGCGCCGCTGTATGCGATGAATCTCGTCATCGGCTACATGCATCTCGACGGCGAAGTGATCGGCGTCGTTGCCAATCAGCCGGCGCATCTCGCTGGTTGCCTCGACATCGATGCAGCAATGAAAGGCGCGCGCTTTGTCCGCACCTGCGATTGTTTCAACATTCCGATTCTTACATTCGAGGATGTGCCCGGATTTTTGCCCGGCGTTCGCCAGGAACACGGCGGCATCATCAAGCACGGTGCGAAACTCCTCTACGCTTATTGCGAAGCCACGGTCCCGCGCATCACGGTGATCACGCGCAAAGCCTACGGCGGCGCGTACGACGTGTTGAACAGCAAGCATATTCGCGGCGACATGAATTTCGCGTGGCCGACCGCGGAGATGGCTGTAATGGGCCCGAAAGGCGCGGTCGAAATTCTCTACAAGAAGGCGATTGCCGACGCCGAAGATCATGCGGCAAAAACGGCGGAGCTCGAAGCGATGTTCCGCGAAAAGTTCGCAAACCCCTACATCGCCGCCGCGCGCGGTTATGTCGATGAAGTCATCGAAGCCGCTGAGACGCGCGCAAAATTGATTTCGGCCTTCCGCATGCTCTCGACCAAGCGTGATAAAAATCCGCCGAAGAAGCATGGGAATATTCCGCTGTGACCATTTTGAATTTCGGATTGCGGAATTCGGATTGATTGCGACACTGAACAAAAACCATCTGCGCTGAGGACGTTTCCGTTGGCAAATGCCCGAAAACTGAATTCGATCTTCATCGCCAACCGCGGCGAAATCGCGCTCCGCATTGCTCGAACCGCGCGTCGTCTCGGGATGCAGGTTCTCAGCGCGTTTTCGAGCGCCGACGGCGGGCTGCCGCATCTTCGGTTGTGTCATCTCGCGATGGAGCTCACCGGCGATCCGGCGCGCGTGTATCTCGACATCGGCAAAGTGATCGACGCGGCGAAAAATCTCGGCGCGGATGCGGTTCATCCAGGCTATGGCTTTCTTGCCGAGAACGAAGATTTCGCGGCTGCCGTCGAGAGCGCCGGAATGGCGTTCATCGGGCCGACGCCGGAACAGATTGTGGCGCTGGGCGACAAAGTGGAGGCGCGCAAGGCTGCGCTTCGCGCCGGCGTTCCGATCGTTCCCGGCGAAAGCGAGGCGATTTCCGACAAAGCGATGGCCGCTGCGATTGCGCAGCGCATCGGCTTTCCGGTACTGATCAAAGCGGCGGGCGGCGGCGGCGGGCGTGGGATGCGCGTGGTCGAGAGCGCCGCGCACCTCGACGACGCACTTGCTCGCGCGCAATCGGAGGCGCAACTCGCGTTCGGCGATCCGCGCGTGTTCATTGAAAAATACATCGCTCGCTCGCGGCATGTCGAAATTCAGATTCTCGGCGATGGAAAAGGCAAGGCGGTGTCGCTCGGTGAACGCGAGTGCTCGATTCAGCGCCGGCATCAGAAACTGATCGAGGAATCGCCGACGCCCGCATTGCCGCCGGAAATTGCCGGCAAAATGGGCGCGCTGGCGGCGCAGCTCGCCGCATCGGTGAATTATCGCGGCGCGGGTACCATGGAATTCATCGTGCCGTACGGCTCGACTGATTTTTATTTCATCGAGATGAACACGCGACTGCAGGTCGAACATCCTGTCACGGAACTGCGTACGGGACTCGATCTGGTCGAAGAGCAGATTCACATCGCGAGCGGCGCCGGATTTTCTGCGCGTGCTGCGACGCCGAAGCAACTCGCCGGACACGCCATTGAAGCGCGCGTCATCGCCGAAGATCCGGACGCGGATTTCCGGCCCTCGTGCGGAAAACTGGAGCTCGCGATGTTGCCGGCGGGGCCGGGCGTGCGCGTCGACAGTTGGGCCGAGGCGGGGCTGAGCGTCAGTCCGTACTACGATTCGCTGCTGGCAAAAGTTCTGGCGTGGGGCCAAACGCGCGAGGAGGCGATCGGCCGTCTGCACCAGGCGCTGAACGAAACGCTGATCGCACCGGTGCGAACGACCGCGCCATACCTTGCGCGGCTGATTGTGCTGGATGAATTTCGCAGCGGGAATTATGACACGGGGACCGTGACCCGGTTGAAAGCCGCGGACCAAAATGTCGCCGCCATTCTCCCGGCTGAACTGGCGGTTCTCGCCGCGGCGGAAAAATTGTCGCGTAACGGGAAAAGTGGCGTGATTCCGCAAGCGCATTCGAGCCGCCAGCTCAGCCAGTGGCAGCGTGCGGACGGACAGGAGAAAATTTAGCTCATGTCCGGATCGCACGATTATGTTCTCCGCGCGCAGGATGATCCGCAACTCACGCTGCGCTTCACGCTGAATGCCGACGGTTCGCTGACTCTGGCCGACTTCGCGCGGACGCCGATTAAAATTTTGCGCCGCGAGAGCAGCGGGCTGCTGACGGTCCTGTGGGGAGAACGCATTGTCAGCGCGGTCGTCAACACCAGCGGCGAGCGTGGAGAGGTCCTCAATCTGTCGCTCGCCGGTGATGCGTACGCACTTCGACTGCGCGAAACGGCGCTCGACGCGATGGAGCAGGCGCTCGCGGCCGCGCAGCAGGTCGGCGGCGTGCTCGAAGTCCGCAGCCCGATTCCCGGACTGGTAAAAACAGTTCCGGTGAAGCTCAATGATGAGGTGAAAGCCGGCCAGACGGTCGTGGTTCTCGAAGCGATGAAGATGGAAAACGAGATCATCGCGCCGCACGCCGGCACAATCAGTGCCGTAGAAGCGCAACCCGGCCAGGCGGTCGCGGCGGGCGCGGTGCTGGTAAAGATTCAGACGTAGGTGAACACTATGTGTATTTGCGAGCATGTCATTGGATATGCCAATTCCAAAGCGTAAAGTTTCTTTTGCGTATAAATTCTTTCGCGTAATCGCTATTGCTTCGACGCTAATTTTCGTAATCACTTTTGTCGGGAAATTAACGTTTTTGCGTTCGACGCGGCCGGAATGGAGCACTGGAATCGTCGGGATCAGCGTACCGGTTTCACTTCTTTCGGTCGTTATAATGACGGCAATTTCGTACATGGGTCGAACGCGATTCAGTCTTCGGAGTCTCATGCTGGTCATAATTCTAAGTGCTGCTTGCGTAACGATGCTCGTAAGCGCTTCGCGCATTTGGCCGATCATCGGAGTACTGGGTCTTTGCCTCGTTTCAACGTTTGTTGTTCTTTCCACGGATGAACTCGAAGAGGATTGAGTTTTTCCATTTTGATTTTCCGCCTCTCCCTTTCTAATTGATGCATGGACCTCAAACTCACCGACACGCAGATTGCCGCGCGCGAGACGGCGCGCGATTTCGCGGAAAAGAAATTGATGCCCAAAGCGGCCGAGATGGACGCTGAGGAAAAATTTCCAGAGGCCGCCGTTAAAGAGCTCGGCGAACTCGGGTTGTTGGGGATGATGATCCCCGAATCGCATGGCGGCGCGGGACTCGACGCGGTCAGCTACGCTCTCGCCATCATGGAAGTCGCACGCGCCGACGCGTCGACGGCGGTGATTCTGTCGGTGAACAATCTCGTCGCAGAGACGATCACACAATGGGGCTCGGCCCAGCAGAAAGGAAAGTACCTGCCGCGATTTAATACCCTCGAAGGCCTCGGCGCTTTTGCACTCACCGAGCCGCATGCCGGTTCGGATGTGCAGGCCATCCGCACGCGAGCGGAAAAAAAGGGCGACAGCTATATTCTCAGCGGCGAAAAAACGTGGATCACGAATGCGTCGCATGCCGGAACGATGCTGGTGATGGCTGTGACCGATCCGGCGAAGCGCTCGAAGGGCATCAGCGCGTTCATTGTCGAGGGCGGCACGCGCGGAATGAGCATCGGAAAGTCCGAGCCGAAAATGGGGCAGCGCGCGAGCCACAGCAGTCCGGTTGCGTTCGACAACTGCAAAATTCCGGCGGAGAATCTGCTCGGCGCGGAAGGCGCGGGCATCAAGATCGCGCTGAGCGCGCTCGATTCGGGCCGCATCGGCATCGCCAGTTTGAGCACCGGCATCATCTCGGCGTGTCTCGAAGAAATGATCAAGTACGCGAAGGATCGTACCGCTTTCGGGAAACCGATTTCGGAATTTCAAGCCGTGCAATGGATGATCGCAGACACCGCGGTCGATTACGAGGCTGCCCGAGGTTTGACGACGCTGACCGCGTGGCGAAAACAGGCCGGTGAGTCCTTCACCGACAAGGCGGCGATGGCGAAACTTTTTGCGAGCGAAGCCGCCAACCGCGCGGCGTATCGCGCGGTACAAGTTCACGGCGGTTACGGCTACAGCCGCGAATACCGCGTTGAGCGGTTGTATCGCGACGCGCGCGTGCTGACACTTTACGAGGGCACGAGCGAAATCCAGCGGCTGGTGATCGCGCGAAATCTTTTGAAAGACTGAGGGAGAGTTGACTCGATCATGGCGAAACGAACTGCGCGAACTCCGAAGGCGAACGCGATCGGCCGCTGGCTCGATCTTGCCAAGGGTTTGCTCGAACAGCCCACGGCCGCGTGCAAAGAAGAGTGTCCGCAGGATTACATCCGCCAGTTTGCGCGCGCGCGGCCTCATCTTTTGCTCAGCGAAGATCCGTCCGGAAATTTGCTGATCAAGTATTCTCCGCCGGGCGGAAGCAAACGCCCGCCGCTGGTGATGGTCGCGCATCTCGACCACCCGGGTTTTTGGATTGAGAAAGTGTCGGCGCGCACGGTCGAACTGAAATTCCAGGGCGGCGTCGGCGCGGGACATGCGAAGCCGGGAATGGGTGTGCGCTTTTTTGCGCTCGGCCATGCGGTGGCTGCGGGAATTGGCAAACTCGCGTCGGTGAAGGAAGAGAAGGGGCGGCTGATCGGCGCGACGGCCCGGATTTCCGCGGGCATGGCGCCGGCCGGCGGTTTCGCGATGTGGGATTTCCCGGGTTTTTCGGTGAAGGATGAACTGTTTGTCACGCGCTGCTGCGACGATTTGCTGGGCGCGGCTGCGGCGCTGTGCGTACTCGACGAAATCGCGCGCATCAAGCCCAAGGGCATCGAACTGTGGGGCCTGTTCACGCGCGCTGAAGAAATCGGTTTTCTGGGAACACTCGAAGCGATTCGTCATAAAACGATTCCCAAAAATGCGTGCGTTCTTTCGCTCGAATGTTCAAAGGCCGCCGGCATCGCGCCGCAGGGCGAGGGCGTCATCGTCCGCGTTGGCGACCGCGCCAGCATTTTCGATCCGAACCTAAGCGAGGCGCTGCGCCAGGCCGCGGAGAAGGTCCGCAAAAAAATTCCCGGTTTCAAATATCAGCGCAAGCTCATGGACGGCGGCTCGTGCGAGGCCACCGCGTTCTGCGCGCACGGCTTCCGCGCATCGGGCCTTGCGGTGCCGCTGGGCAATTACCACAACCAGGCGCAGGACGGAAAGCGAAAATCGATCGGTCCCGAAAATGTGATGATCGACGATTTCCTTCACGAAATCCGGTTGCTCGTCGAACTTGCGCAACATCCGGAACTGCTCGAAAAGTCCGTGGTCGCTGCGCCGCCGTGGCTGGCCGAACGCGAGCGCGCAGCCCAACGCGAATTGCGTCCGCGCGGATCGAAAGTGAAGATCGCAAAGCGAAAACACTTTGTTTTCTAGAACTCATTCGCCCGCGCCAATGGCCATCTTCACCGCGTCGAACGTTTCCGGCGCGCTGTCTGCGTGCGCGATCTGGAATTTCGCGGGCGCGCCGCAGACTTTGTAAATCGATTGTGTCAGCGCGTAGTCCTGCTTCAGCACCACCGCTTCGCAGCGGTCCTTGCGCTGATTCACCGAATTGATCAGCGTGAGCGGGCGCGGTGCCACACAGGCGGCGACATGCGGCAGATCGAATTCGCGCAAACATCCTGGCAGATAGAGACTGAAGTGGTGATTGTGCCGGCGGTGTTCGATCAGGCATTTGTACGTCGCCAAACTGCGCAGCAGAGCGACGCGCGAGACGTCCCTGTCGAGCGCCGCCGCGAACAGCCCCCACAAGCCGCCCCGGCCGACTCCGACGATTGAAATATCCTGCGCGGAAACTTCCGAGCGCGTGCGCAGGTACGCCAGTGTCCGCAGCACGCTGAACACGCGCATTCCGAACAGGCTCAATCCCGCGTTCAGCGCTCGGCGCGCCCACTGCGATTCCGGTCCGCAGAGCAGCGCGTCGTACGCGGCCTCATTCGTCTCGCGCGATTGCAGGCGCGTTTCCTGCGCGGCCTGCAGACGCGTTTCGCCGATTCCGGAGACATCGATCGCGACCACGTTCACATTGGCCGCAAAAAATCCGGTCATCCACGGCGCCTGGTTTGAAACGCCGGCGATGCCGCGTTCGTGCAGCGCCAAAACCGTTTTCGCCGCGCGCCGGCTGCCTGAACTTTCGGCGTCCGGCAGCAGCGAAAGGCTGTACGGCACGAAAAGTCCGTCCTCGATTTCGAGGCGGCCCTTCTCAACCATGTAGCCCCATGCGTTGGAATGGCTCTCGATCTGGCTCGCCACCGGCGTGGCCGGCGTGCGCAGCCGCAGGTACGGCATGAAGCGCTCGCGCACTTCGGCCTGCAGCGCCTGCGCGGCGGATTCGTCTCTCGGAACTTCCAGCGGCGGCGGAAGCGGGCGCGACGCTTTTTTGTGAAAGCTGAACACGCTCACGGTATTCAGCGAATTACTCACCTGCCCGGTCTCGGTCGCGTACAGCGTCTCGGCTGGCTCGGGCGGCGTCTCGAGTTCCCGCTTGCGCTCTTCCGGCAGTCCAAAACTCCGGGCGAAGAAATCTGAAACGCGCGCCCGCGCCAGGCTCTCTTTGGCCATCGGTGGCGCGCCGTCGGTGGTCGCCGCGGAAACGGCGTCCGAATTTCCGAGCAGACCATACCAGTGGCGCAATTCCGCGAGCGTTGCGTCACGCGATGCTGCGGGTTTGTCCACGCAATACGAAAGCAGCAGCGGTTTCGGCGCGAAAGGGACGAGAAGATCCAGTGGCGCGAGTCCGTGCGGAATAGAATCGAAAAAATTCTGATGTACATCGCCGCCAAGCGAATCGTTCTCGAACAGATCGGCGACCAGCGCCGCCGCTCGCACGCGCTGGTCGTGGCAGCACACCAGAAGGCCGAGACTTTCGCTGCCCATGGCGCTACTGACGCCCAGACGTTTCGCATCCATCGCGCCGTGCTCGACCAGAACATCCAGCGCACGCATCGCGTCCCACGCGAGCCACGAACCCAGATGGCGACCCGTCAGTACCATCGGATTGGCGAGATGCGCCCATTCGTCCTGAACATTTTTCCCGACCCACGAACGGCGCAGCGTGGAGTCGTAAAACTCAAGCCGCTCGCCCTGGCCGATCAGATCGAACATCAATGCCGCGATGCCGCGCCGCGCCAGCAGCCGGCCCAGGCGCTGAAAATCGCCGCGCGCTTTGCCTTCCGGCCACTGGCCCGGAATGCAGACCACCGCGGGCGGGGTGGGGCGGTCTTGCGGAATGTAGAGATTCGCCGTCACGATCACGCCCGGCAGGCTCTGGAACGAAAGAATTTCGATGTTAAAGCCGTCGCGTTCGAGCGTCTGGATGCGCTTGATGTTCAGTGGCCCGCGTTCGGGCGGCGATTCGGTGAGTTCCGTGCAAATCCGGCGAACCTCGGCCTGTCTCGCAACGGCGCCCTGCTGCGTCGTAATTGCGCCGAGTTTCTCGCGGCGCTTCGCAAAATTCTGCTGCGCCCGGGCGAGAATATATTTTTCGACCATTCCGTGGTTGATCATTTTCATTCTTTCAATGCCTTTACGACCGCATCATTTGGCAACGCTTCCTTCGCCCATTTGACCAACTGCGCGCGCGACGGATCAAAGTCGTTGGTTAACGTAGCAATTGCTTTTCCCTTCGCATCGATGACGCGAAATGTGACCATGTCGCACTCGAAACACAACGCCGCCTCAAGATATTCGTCGCCCTTATATAGTTTAAACAGTACGCCCGGCATCGGGTCGCACAGCTTTTTGCGCTCCCATTCGTAACTTTTCTCGTTCAGGAAAAGAGACGCAACTTGCCGCGCCTTTTCATCTTTCCAAACAGCGCCATTTGCGAGAACTTGAAGCGCGTCGCGCGTCGGTTTGACGCGGAACACATCAACATGTTCGACGCCGTTCAAAATCTCAAGCATCGCAGGTTTGAAGAACGCTTTGATCTTGGCTGAGGGCTCTTCTGCAAACAATTGCACCGAGGTGCACAGCAAGCATGCCGCGAGCATCCCCCACTTTTTTGCCATGATTCCTCCAAAATGGTCTGTAAAGTTTTGCACGTTGCGTAGTCGACTTCAATTATTGACTGTAAATCGTCTTGCATCTGTCCAAAAACGCACGTCGTGCGTCAATGGACCTACGAGCGAACCATCCGCTCTTAATATTAGACGGTTGAGACTCGAAATTGGTTCCAAAAATTTACCAAAACTTAGAGGCTGATTTTTGCGCCGCGCGCGACCGTTTTTGGCGTTTTGCTCAGCCCGCTTCCGTCCAAACTTGTCAACGGACTGATCTCGATCACGCAGTCCAGCGAACCGTCCGCTTTGCGCGGAAGGTCGACTCCGGCCGCGCTCAGCCACCGCGCGTATTGTTCCATCATGTCGCGCTTGGCGGTCGCGGGAGAATCCTCGCCCTCCGCGTTTTTCACGGGGCTGAAATCCTCTTCGCGCGCGGTCTCCATGTTCACCGTTCGCGCAGCCTGGCTCAGCGCATCGAAGACGAAGGTCTCGAACTTGACGCCGTTCTTCTCGCCGCTTTTCAGCTGCACGGGATTTCCGTCCGCGCCGATGCAGGGCACCGCCTTCTCGGCCTTGTGGTACGGAAGCTGGAAGCCGCCTTTATTGAGCTGCTCGATGAATCCGCAATCGATCACGTGAATAGCAATATTTCCGGCCCACCATTTCAGTTGCCCGTTCGCGTCGGTCTCTTTTGCGGTTGCTTCGGGCAGGTCGGAGTACTCAATCACCGACAGCTTTCCGTTGCGCAGGCCGAGCACGCCGACCTTTTCTTTCCAGTCCCGCTTGCGGCAGACTTTCGTCGACATCTGCGATCCCGCTTTAACGTGGTAGCCGATAAAAATCGGGTCGCCGATGTTTGTGGTGACGTTGTCGACCTGGAAATAAAACAGCGTGTCGATGCCCATCGTTTTCAGCCACGCAATCGAGCCCGAATCCCACAGCGCCTTGATCGACCCTCCGTGTCCGTTGGGCGAGAGCGCGATTTCGTCCTTGGCGCTCATCAGAATCTTTCCATCGCGCCCGACCGCCGGCATGTTGGCCTGCTTGAAGATGCGCACCGTGTTTTCGCCGAGCCCGAAAAATTTATGCTCGCTGAAGAACGCTTTGGTCTCGGCGTCGTTGGCGTCGCTGGTCATGATCAGCCACGGCACCGCCGCGTTGTAGCGCTTGCGCAGAGCGAGAACTTTTTCGGCATGAATCTGAAACAGCGTGCGATCCGAAATCGGCCCGATTTTGAACGCGCCTTTCGGCCCCTGCAATCCCAGTCGCGTACCCTGTCCTCCGGCGACCAGAAAACAACCGACGCGATTTTTGCGGAAGGCCTCGTCGCCCGCCGCGCGCGCCTCGCGCTCGGCACGCTTCGCAGCGTCGTTTTTTGGAATCGGAATCACCGGCGGCGGCTCAAGTTTCTCTTCGCCAGCCGCGTGGCCCTGGCCTTTAATGAACTCGGCGACGAGTTTATCGACGACGTCGAATTCGACCGCCGCGACCTGCCCAAGCAATTTCTCGCGGCTGCCAGCGCTTAATTCATTCCAGAATTTGAAAAGGTGTCCCTGCCCGTGCGATTCCGCCTTCGCGCGCAACGCATTCACATCCAGTCCCATGCGATCCTCCTAAGGGTGACGAGCGAGTTTTTAGTAACCACGGAGAACACAGAGCTCACAGAGAAAATAATTCGCTGTTCTCTGTGATCCTCCGTGTTCTCTGCGCCACTGTGTTGAGATGTTTCTGTTGCTGTTCGCCGTTCAATTTGAAATTTTCATTTTGCAATTTTCAATTTGCAATGCCTTTGATCACGCCGACGCCGGAGGCACCGGCATATCCGCCGGCATTCCCATCGAATGGTACCCGTGATCGACGTACATAATCGTGCCGGTGATTCCCGTGCCTAGTTCCGAGCACAAAAACGCCGCCGTGTTTCCGACTTCCTCGGCTTTCATCACCTGTCCGTCGGGTGAATTCTTTTTGTAATAGTCGACCATCATTTCAATCGTGCCGATGGCTTTCGCCGCGCGGCTCGGGAGCGGACCGGCCGAGATCGTGTTGACGCGGATGCCGAATTTGCGCGACGCTTCCAGCGAGAGCACGCGCGTGTCGCTTTCCAGCGCCGCCTTCGCCGAACTCATCCCGCCGCCGTAGCCGGGAATGACGCGCTCGGACGCCATGTAGGTCAGCGAGATCAGTGAACCGCCCGCCTTCATCAGCGGCCCGAAACGCTGCACCATCGAGACCATCGAGTACGCGCTGGCGCCGACCGCTGCGAGGTAACCCTTGCGCGACGTTTCGATCAGCGGCTTCTTCACTTCCGGCCCATTGGCGAGCGAATGAATGACGATATCCAACGGCTTTTCGCCAAAATCCGCGCGCAATTTGTCGGCGACTTCCTGAACCGTGTAGCCCGGCAAGTCCTTGTAGCGCTGGTCT